>Ga0316204_10008749_pt1 | contig 13856 bp, 12 predicted proteins | sample 6monrhotite_MG_2_FD_205661 | JGI IMG/M metagenome (GOLD analysis project Ga0316204, IMG submission 205661) | Microbial mat bacterial communities from mineral coupon in-situ incubated in ocean water Damariscotta River, Maine, United States -... | ecosystem: Environmental > Aquatic > Marine >... | reverse complement strand
TACCTGAATTTTAAGTATTTAGTTCTTTGGAGACTGTAATAGATGAGTAAGGAAATATTGCTTGTAGTCGATGCTGTTTCGAACGAAAAAGGGGTCGAAAAAGGAATTATTTTCGAAGCGATAGAGGTTGCTTTAGCGACTGCTACGCGCAAAAAATATAGCGAAGATATTGATGTTAGAGTTTCCATTGATCGAGTAACAGGTGATTACGATACTTTCCGGCGCTGGTTGGTTATGGATCTGGATGATGAAACGTTCGAGGCACCTAGTCGCCAATTGTTATTGCCTGCAGCGAAGCTACAAAATCCAGATGTGGAAATTGGTGAATACATTGAGCAGCCAATTGAATCTATTGCTTTTGGGCGAATTGCCGCACAAACAGCAAAACAGGTTATCGTACAGAAAGTAAGAGAAGCGGAAAGAGCGCAAGTAGTTGAAGCGTTTCTGGAACGCCAGGGCGAACTTATAAGCGGCGTGGTTAAGCGTGTAGAAAAAGGAAATGTTTATATCGATCTCGGTAGAAATGCAGAGGGTGTTATCCTCCGTGAAGACCTTATCCCAAGAGAGTCACTCCGACCTGGAGACCGTGTTCGAGGTTATCTGCGTGAAGTTAATGGTGAAGCGCGCGGGCCACAAATTTTTATAAGTCGAGTAGCGCCTGAGCTGGTGATCGAATTATTTAAGCTCGAAGTCCCCGAAGTTGGCGATGGATTAATCGATATTGTCAATGCAGCTCGTGATCCTGGTTTAAGAGCGAAAATTGCCGTCAAAGCAAATGACCCCAGAATTGACCCGGTTGGCGCCTGTGTTGGAATGCGTGGCTCTCGCGTACAAGCTGTTTCCAACGAACTTGGTGGGGAGCGTGTAGATATTATTGTATACAATGAAAACCCTGCTCAGTTTGTTGTAAACGCGATGTCTCCAGCAGAAGTCGTCTCAATCGTTGTTGATGAAGACAAAAACTCAATGGATGTTGCTGTTGCAGATGATCAATTATCCCAAGCCATTGGTCGTGGTGGACAAAATGTAAGGCTAGCCAGTGAGCTTACTGGTTGGGAAATTAATGTCATGACTGTCGCTCAGGCAGATGAGAAAAATGAATCTGAAACATCTTCTTTAAGAGATATATTTACTAAACAACTTGATGTTGATGAAGAAGTGGCAAATATTCTCGTTGACGAAGGTTTTTCATCAATGGAAGAACTCGCTTATGTTCCCAAGCAGGAAATGCTGAACATTGAAGAGTTTGACGAAGATATGGTTGATGAATTAAGACAGCGTGCAAGTGATTTTCTGCTAACTAAAGCAATAGCGGAAGAAGAAAAAAGCGAAAAAGGGCCGGAGCAAGATCTCCTTGAAATGGAAGGCATGAGTGTAGAATTAGCCAACCAATTAGCTAAACATGACATAAAAAGTATGGAAGATTTAGCGGAGCAGGCTGTGGATGAACTTGTTGAGCTAGTTGGTATGAGTAATGAAGAAGCCGCCAATCTGATCATGAAAGCAAGAGAGCCCTGGTTCAGTGCGGAACAGCAGTAAGGAATATAAAGCGAGGAATAACTATGTCAGAAGTAACGGTAAAAGAGTTTGCAGAAGTCGTCGGCATACCTGTAGATCGATTGATTTCGCAATTAAGCGACGCAGGTTTAGCAGCGAAAGCTTCTGACGAAACGATTACCGATGACGAAAAAGTGAAATTGCTATCATACCTTAGAGGTATACATGGCAAAGATAGCCCTGAATCATCACCAAAACGCATCACTTTAAAACGTAAATCTGTTAGCGAAATTAAACAGAAGTCCTCAACAAGTGGTGGTATTGGGCAGGGTAAATCCAGTCCTCGTACAATTACTGTAGAAGTGCGTAAACGTCGTACTTATGTTAAGCGAAGCGAAACAACGGTTAATGAAGAAGATAAAGCATTAACAGAAGCTACCGAGCAAATAAAACTCAGACGTGAGCAAGAAAAAGCAGCTGAAGATTCTAAACGTAATGAGATTGAAGCGAAAAAGGCAGAAGAGGCGCGTATTGCTGAAGAAGCGATAAAACGTGAATCTGAAAAGCTTGAAGAAGAGCAGCGCCTGAAAGAAATGGCGATGCAAAAAACTGAAGTTAAAGAAAAGCAAGCAGCTCCTGAAACCCCAGAAATTATTGCCCAAAAGCAAGCTGAAGCTAGCCAGGTAGCTGCTACAAGAGAAGATAAAGGTACAAGCAAAAAACGCAAGCCGAAAGGTAAAGCGGGAAGTGAAAATGCCGGTGCGTCACGTGGTGGGCGTAAAGAATTACACGTCTCTCATGACAAAGCAGGAAAACGCAAAAAGAAAGGTAAGCAAGGTAAGGCTTTTCGTGGCACAGGAAGTGAAACACCTCAACAACATGGTTTCGAAATGCCAGTAGGTCCAGTTGTTAGAGAAGTTGCAATACCTGAAACTATTACAGTTGCTGAGCTTGCTGCTAAAATGTCAATTAAAGCAGCAGAAGTGATCAAGGTTTTAATGAAGCTTGGAACCATGGCAACAATTAACCAGGTACTTGATCAAGATACTGCAACAGTTATTGTTGAAGATATGGGGCATAAGGTTAAGCATCTTAGTGAAAATGCGCTGGAAGATGAGTTGACTCAAACATCTCATAACGAAGGTGAAAAGATTTCGCGTGCTCCTGTTGTAACCGTCATGGGTCATGTTGATCACGGTAAAACATCATTGCTCGATTATATTCGCCGTGCCAAGGTAGCTGCTGGCGAATCCGGTGGTATTACTCAGCATATCGGTGCATATCATGTAGAAACCGATCGTGGCATGGTTACTTTTCTGGATACTCCGGGTCACTCCGCGTTTACTTCCATGCGAGCACGTGGTGCAAAGCTGACAGATATTGTCATACTGGTTGTCGCAGCCGATGATGGGGTTATGCCCCAAACTAAAGAAGCTATTCAACATGCACGTGCCGCTGAAGTACCTCTAATCATTGCGGTGAATAAGATTGATAAAGAAGCTGCCGATCCTGATCGTGTGAAAAACGAGTTATCACAAGAAAACGTTATTCCTGAAGACTGGGGTGGCGATACCATGTTTATGCATGTTTCAGCTAAAACCGGCGAAGGTATCGATGAGTTACTCGAAGCTGTGTTGTTACAATCGGAGGTTCTTGAGCTAGAAGCTGTCGCTACAGGTCCGGCTAAAGGAATAGTTGTTGAATCTCGCATGGATCATGGTCGTGGTTCTGTTGCGACATTACTCGTTCAGTCTGGTGAGTTGAAAAAAGGCGATATCATATTAGCCGGACAGGAATTTGGTCGTATTCGTGCGCTATTGGATGAAAATGGCAAGCCTATTAACAGCGCTGGCCCGTCAATTCCTGTTGAAATACTTGGGCTTTCAGGTACTCCCAATGCGGGAGACGAAGCGATTGTTGTCGCCAGTGAGAAAAAAGCACGTGAAATTGCTCTGTTCCGTCAAGGTAAATATCGTGAGGTTAAACTTGCGAAGCAGCAAGCTGCCAAGCTTGAAAATCTATTTACCCACATGGAAGAAGGCAATGTAGCGACCGTTAATATCGTACTGAAAACTGACGTACGTGGTTCACTGGAAGCACTTTCTGATGCCTTGGTAGGTCTTTCTACCGATGAAGTGCGGGTGAAAATAGTTGCAAGCGGCGTTGGTGGTATTAATGAGTCTGATGCTAATCTCGCTCTTGCATCTGGTGCCATAGTCGTAGGCTTTAATGTTCGTGCTGATGCGTCTGCTCGTCGTCTTATTGAAGAAGAAGAGATAGATCTTCACTATTATAGTGTTATCTACGATGTCATAGATGAAGTTAAATCTGCCATGAGCGGTAAACTAGCACCAGAATACAAAGAAATGATCATCGGGCTTGCGGAAGTGCGTGATGTGTTTCGTTCACCAAAAATTGGTGCTATCGCAGGATGTATGGTTACTGAAGGTACCGTAAAACGTAATAATCCGATTCGTGTTCTACGTGACAATATTGTTATATACGAAGGTGAATTGGAATCCCTGCGTCGATTTAAAGATGACGTAAACGAAGTTAAGAATGGTGTCGAGTGTGGTATTGGTGTTAAAAACTACAATGATGTTAAACCTGGTGATCAAATCGAAGTTTATGACAGAGTCAAAGTTGAGCGCCAAGTTTAACCTAGATTCCGCAGTTGAACGCGAAAAGTTGACGTAAATACTGATAATGAAACACTTTTTATATCAAATTGATATTACCCATTTGGCAAATAGCTACACCCTGTATTGCACGCCCTCTTGCACTGCCTTGCTATATAAAAAGTTATTCAAAGGGAATGACCCTTTAAGTAACTTTTTATTACGCAATCCAGTGCAATATGACGCACACTACAGGGTGTCCAACTACGGATTCTAGGTTTATGAGCAGTAATGAAGTCAGTAGTCGTAGTCGACGCGTTGGAGAACAAATCCAACGCGAACTCGCTGAATTAATTCAGCATGAAGTCAAAGACCCACGAGTGAAGTGGGTAACAATTTCTGCGGTAAGAGTTACCAAAGATTTTTCTCATGCCACTGTATTTTTCACTGTGCTTGGTAACTATGAAGAAACTGTGGATGAAGATGTGATAACAGGCCTTGATAAAGCATCAGGTTTTCTCAGAAGAGAATTAGCTCACCGTATGAAGCTAAGAATAACCCCCCAATTACATTTCAAATATGATGCTAGCTCTATTAAAGGTGATAAGCTCACGGGACTAATAGATGCGGCTATCGCTTCAGATAAAAAATAACAACGGAGTAATTAGGCGTGGGCCGTCATCGTAGAAACCGCGGTAGAAAAATAAATGGTATTTTGCTGCTGGATAAGCCGTTAGGTATTAGTTCCAACGAAGCGTTACAAAGTGTGAAACGCATGTACAACGCACAAAAAGCGGGGCATACAGGTAGTTTAGATCCTTTAGCGACCGGTTTGTTACCATTGTGCTTTGGTGAAGCCACAAAACTATCGGCATTTTTGTTAGATGCAGATAAGAGTTACCTCACTGAATGTACCTTAGGTGAAAAAACCAGCTCTGGTGATGCAGAAGGTGATGTGATTAAAACACGCCCTGTTCTAGAATATACTGAAGCCCAAATCAGAGAAGTTCTAGATACATTTGTTGGTAACATTGAACAATTACCACCAATGCATTCTGCGTTAAAAAAGGATGGTCAACCGCTTTATAAATTGGCTCGACAAGGCATCGAGATTGAGAGAGATACTCGACCAATTACTATTTATAAAATTGATTTAATATCCTTTGCAGGAAATAAACTCGTTATTGATGTTTACTGTTCCAAAGGGACTTATATCAGGACACTTGCTGATGATATTGGTGAAAAATTGGGTTGCGGAGCGTATGTGTCATCCCTTAGACGTAATACAGTAGGTGTGTTCGATATTGAAGATTCAGTTAGTCTATCTGACATAGAATCTCTTCGGGATGAAAAAGCATTTGCTGCAATGGATGAGCTGATTATTCCTATGGAATATGCGTTGACTAATTGGCCTAGTATTGAGCTGTCCGAGGATGCTGCTCACTATTTGATACAAGGTCAGCCCGTACTTGTACCAAAAGCACCGACTCATGGCTTGGTTCGTTTGTTCAGAAATAAAGGTGACTTTTTAGGTGTCGGGCAAATTCAAGATGATGGCTTGGTAGCACCAAAACGGTTACTAAGCACGATTTAGGAAGGCTAAATCGTTAAAATTCGTTAGTTTTTTATGTAGATTGACTTGTTCCAAGCTACGTGTACAGGTAAGATACGCGCAGCCGAAACACGGTAAAATTAGGAGTGAAAAATGGCATTAGATAATGCAGCAATAGCAAAAATTGTAGGTGATTACCAAACTAAACCTGGTGATACAGGTTCTCCAGAGGTCCAGGTTGCGCTTTTATCAGCGAAAATCGAAGATCTGTCTGGTCATTTTAAAGCACACATCCACGATCATCATTCTCGTCAAGGTTTGTTGAGAATGGTAAGTTCACGTCGTAAATTATTGGATTACTTGAAGGGTAAAAATGTAGAACGTTACCGCTCGCTGATTTCAAGACTCGGTCTACGTAAATAATTAATCCCGAAATAAGGACAATATTGTGACCCTCATTAGTAAAAGCTTTCAATACGGCAAACACACCGTCAAATTAGAGACAGGTGAAGTTGCTCGTCAGGCTACCGGCGCAGTTATAGTAAGTATGGGTGATACCGTAGTTATGGTAACTTGTGTTGCTAAAAAAGATGCGGAAGAAGGGCGAGATTTTTTTCCGTTGACTGTTAACTATCAAGAGAAGACTTATGCAGCAGGTAAAATACCTGGTGGTTTCTTTAAACGTGAGGGTAGACCAAGCGAAAAAGAGACATTAACTTCTCGTTTAATTGACAGACCTTTACGTCCGCTATTTCCAAAAGCTTTTACCAACGAAGTACAAGTGATTGCAACTGTGATGTCATTGGATTCAGATATTGATCCAGATATCGCTGCTATTATCGGCGCATCTGCATCGATAGCAATTACCGGTGTACCTTTTGAGGGTCCTATTGGTGCCGCACGGGTGGGTTATAAAGATGGTGAATTTCTTTTAAATCCAAACATTTCTGAACTTGCTTCATCGGATCTTGATCTGGTTGTTGCAGGTACAGACGATGCGGTATTGATGGTTGAATCTGAAGCTAACATGCTTTCTGAAGACGTTATGCTTGATGCTGTCATGTTTGGTCATGAGCAAATGCAGACAGTGATCAACGCCATCAACGAACTAGCGGCAGAAGTTAACAATCCCAGCTGGGGTTGGACAGCGCCTGAAAAAGATACGGCACTCGAAGATGCTGTTAAAACACAGGTAGGTTCAACGATTGCTGAAGCGTATCAGATTCAAGACAAGTTAGTGCGTCAGGATAAATTATCTGAAATTCGTAGTGCTGCTGTTGAAGCTTTAGCCTCAACAGAGGAAAACGATACAGGTTGGTCGGCAAATGAAGTTAAAGGCATGATCAGCAGCTTAGAAAAAGCGGCTGTTCGCGGGCAAATTATCGCCGGCAAACCACGAATCGATGGGCGTGATAACGACACTGTTCGTCCTATCACAATTAAAACAGGTATTCTCCCACGTACACATGGGTCAGCTTTATTCACTCGAGGCGAAACCCAGGCGATTGTTGTTACAACACTCGGTACGGAGCGTGATGCTCAAACCATCGACGCAATAGGTGGAGAATACCGCGATTCGTTTATGCTTCATTATAACTTCCCTCCATTCTGCGTAGGTGAAACCGGTTTTGTTGGTTCACCAAAACGTCGTGAAATTGGTCATGGCCGATTGGCCAAACGTGGTGTCGCGGCAGCTATGCCTGACATGACAACTTATCCATACACAGTACGTATTGTTTCTGAGATCACAGAGTCAAACGGCTCCAGTTCTATGGCGTCTGTTTGTGGTAGCAGCTTGGCGTTAATGGATGCTGGCGTTCCAATCAAAGCACCTGTTGCGGGCATTGCAATGGGCTTGATTAAAGAACCTGCTGGTTTCGCAGTGCTTAGTGATATTCTCGGTGATGAAGATCATTTAGGCGATATGGATTTTAAAGTCGCAGGTACTGTTGAAGGTATCACTGCACTACAAATGGATATCAAGATAACTGGTATCACTAAAGAAATAATGCACGTTGCGCTTGAAAAAGCGAAAAAAGGTCGTTTGCATATTCTTGGTGAAATGAATAAGGTTATCAGTGAGCCAAATAAAGAATTGTCTGAATTTGCTCCACGTTATATCACTTTACAAATTAATCCAGACCGTATTCGTGATGTGATTGGTAAAGGCGGTGCAACAATCCGCGCTATTACTGAAGAAACAGGTACAAGCATTGATATCACTGATGATGGTGTTGTTAAAATTGCTTCTGTTGACAAAGAAGCAGGTATCGCGGCTAAAAAACGTGTCGAAGAATTAACATCAGATGTTGAAGTAGGTAAGATCTATGATGGTAAAGTTTCCAAAATCATGGATTTTGGTGCTTTTGTCACAATTCTTCCTGGTCGAGACGGGCTTGTACATATTTCTCAGATTTCTGAAGAACGTGTTGAAAATGTGTCTGACAAACTATCTCAAGGTGATGTTATTCGCGTTAAAGTGCTTGAGATCGATAAACAAGGCCGAATTCGTTTGAGCATGAAAGCTGTCGATGCTGAATAAATAATATTCAATCGATAAAAACCGCAGCTTATGCTGCGGTTTTTTTTGTCAGTAAAAAAGTTGTTCCTGGCTTTATGCTAGCAACTAAGGAACGTGCCAAGACGGGTTGAAGACGAGATGTCAGATGGGTAAGTTATTTCCTGCACATTCCTATGCGTAAACACTAATTCCTAACGTTTTATCAACTTTCTCTTTATTTTCCAAATTATCATAATCTGAATATTGCTTAAGTGCATGATTAGCACGATAACCCAGATATTCCTTAAAAGCGTAGGAAGAGGGTGATGATTTAGAATCTGAAAATGCAATGACATTAGCTAAAGGTACAGCATTTCCATCACTAGCAAGATCTTTGGGGGAATCGGTTTTGTTGTTGGTTGGTGTGTTTGAATGTCTATTCCTGGCGGAATAAATATCAAATAAAGCGTGATTTGTGTTTGAAATAATCACAAATTAAATGATCCTGGAGCTGTTTGAAAGTTAGTCATACGAAAATTGTTATGTGAGAGTGTAAGGTATTTTACGACACGATCGGATTGGCCCACAGGGCAATATATTCACTAAATATCGCGGAAAATCCTACACTCTCACGGGAAACGCATTAAAGTCAAGTACAAATAAAACACAAATTGGTTGACGAGCTCATGTACGCGCTAAGTCCTCCTAATGTTTGATTATCAGTAATCAACAAACAGCATGTGATAAACATTAAATAATGATTATCTATTTTAATATTAGCTGAAAATGGAAGGTTGTCCAGGTAATTACAAAATATTTAATTTTTACTTGTAACATCAAAGTGTTATTTGATGAAAATTAATTTATTCTTGGTAATTATATGATTTATCAAATCCAATTGCAGATGAGAGATTCTTAGCGTTTGTTAATTTACTATTTTTCAAATTTGCACCACGGAAGTCTGCTTTAAATATGTCCGCACTGTCAAAATTAGCGTCTGTAAGATCGGTCATAATAAAGCTAGTCCATTTAGATTTGCTGCTTGTAAAATCACCTTTTTGAACAGAAGCACGTAGAAAGCTTGATCTAGAAATATTACTTTTTGTAAAGTTTGTTTTATCTAATGTTGAATAATCAAAATTACTGAATTCAAGATTAGAGTTAGTGAAGTTAACAACTGTAAATTCAGATTCTTCTAGAATGGATTCTTTTAAATTTGAACCCGAAAAATCACACTCTGTAATTGTGGAGTTAATTAAACGCAAGCCAATGCTGATCGTGTTGTGAAACTTAATTTGAGATAAATCACTTTTTGTTGCTTTAACATTTGTCAGGTTTGCATTAGAAAAATTCAGATTGTTAAGGGTAGAATAGCTAAAGTCTCCTCGCTCCATACTCGAACCAGAAAAATCACTATTTTCGATTTTGCTTCCAATCCATTTTGTATACCGTAAGTCTGTATTGTTGATGAATGACTGAGTGATAGACGCGTATTGTATTTGTGCGCTTTTTAATTTTGATTTTACAAATGTAACTTTATTGATTTTTGCATCATCAAAAGTGGAAAATTCAAGATTGCTTAAATAAAAAAGCGTGTTAGATAATGAGGCGTTGGAAAAATTTGCACGCTTAAGATTAACATTTACGAACCGTGTGTTATTGAAGCTGGCGTTCGAGAGATCTGCGCCAGAAAGATCGATATTAATGAGAATTGCGTTATCAAAGTTGGCATTGTTAAAACTACCCGCGTGAAGAATGGAATCATTTATTTCAGCTGAAGAAAAATTGCTTTGATCAAACACGTTAAAAGAAAGATCTGTGAAGCTAATTATTTTATGATTAAAATCGAAGGACCTTAAGTCATGTAATATAAGTTTTCGAGGATTTTTTTGATTATATGATTGTTCATTAGAAAATAGAATTTTCTCAACCTCTTCTTGACTAATTTTTTTTCTATTTTTATATGGATCGGGCGTAGTTGCACATGCGCTTAAACTAAGAAAAATGAATAAAGTAATAAGTCTTATCATGAGTTAGCGACTAAATATAGCATTGTCGACATTTTTTGCTGATTTTAAACCAATAGCGGTATCAATATTTTTAACTAGTACAAAATTGGTTAAATCGACATTTGCATCGCTAAAGTTTGTTTTATCGAGATTAGTACCTTGTAAGTTAGCACCATACAGATCAGAATTTGATAAATTTGCAGAAGTGAGATTGGATTTGAATAGATTGCTTTCACTTAAATCTGATTCTGACAGGCGAATCTTGCTTAAGTTAGCATCAACGATACTCGCTTTGTGTAATGTTGTAGAATCAAAGTTAGCACCCGTCATATTGGCTTGATTAAAATTCACATCATTAAATTTGCTTGAGTGAAAAGAAGATGAAGTGAGGTCTGTTTCAGAAAAATTTGTATGTTCAAACGTGCCATTGCTCAAATCTGCATTAAGCAATATTGCACCTTTTAAGTTTGTTTTGATAAAGCTGACCTGGTGTGCCATGGCGTAGGAAAGATTCGCTTCTTCAAAAGTTGACGAAATAAATTGCGTATCTGTTAAGTTAGTATTGCTTAAGCTGGACCCTAAAAATTTTCCATGTGTTATGTAGACATCACCAAAAATCGCGTAATTTAAATTAGCATGTTTGAAATCACTGTTATCTATACTGGCATTGGAAAAATCAACACTTTGCATTTTTGACAACTCAAACATCGATTCAGTGATTATGGCATATTGCATATTAGCGTTGGTTAAATCAACTTTTTTAAAAACGGTACGAAAAATTTCTGCATTTTCCAGCACTGTATTTGATAGATCCGCACCCATAAAATTGGAGTTTTTAATGTCAGCAAAGCTTAAATTTGCGCCGGAAAGATTAGCATTTCGAAAATTAACATTGTGTAAGGTTGCATAGCTGAGATCGACTCCACTCAAGTCAGCACCCTGGAGATTAGAGCTGGATAGGTCAACACCATACATGTAGGCAGCAGACATCATTCCCAAGCTAAAATCCATGTTAACAAGTTCTAGTCCGGATAAGTTTTTCTCTACAAGATTAATCCCTTTTTCTTTCGAATTAATGAGCTGATTTACCTCAACGATCTCTAATCTTTCTCCAATATTAGGATTAGGAGACTTAGGAATAATGCTGCAGCCAAACAAAATAAAACCGAAGAATATTATTATAATTTTTTCTTTCATTCTCTCATCACTCCTTAACAACAGACTTTTTTGCAACATCGTTTCTCAAATAAACGGGCAACGCTTGTTCTGCAGATAATAGATCTTTATTTAACCATTTTTTCACCGCGAGCTGTGCTATCTGTTCTGCAGAAGGTAAAGATTCAGAATAGATGAACGAAATATTTTTCTCCTGTATTAAAGGAGATAACTCTTTTTCGTATACCTTCCAACCAGAACCAATGGCAACAACTTCCGAAAGGCTAGTGGAAAACACCGTGTCAGGTTTTCCTACTCGCTCACTATTAGTTGCTATTATTGAGTTGCTATTATTAAGAGAATATTCTGCCCAGTATACTTCGCGCATTCTTGCATCAATCGCTGAGATAATTGTCGATTTTGGGTGCTTTGATAGTGCCTCATATGCCAAAGCTTCCAAGGTGGATATTCCAATGACCGGAAGATCTGCACCAAAAGCAATTCCCTGAGTGACGCCGGCGGCAATTCGCAAGCCGGTAAATGACCCTGGACCCCGAGCAAAAGCAATTGCACTCAAATCTTTAACCGTGATATTTGCGTTACGTAACAAATCCTCACACATGGGAAGAATGAGCTGAGAGTGTTGTTGAGGGGCGATTTCAAAACGTACATCAATTTTTTTGTCGATCAACAAAGCAGCAGAGCAAGCTTCTGTTGAGGTATCTAACGCTAATATTTTCAATTCGTTTCTCTTCAAAAATTTGTCTGATGCGATGTTTAGATTTAAGCAGGGTGATCTATCAATGGTGTTTTTTTATCGGGGAGGGATATTTAACGATCAATGTCTTCAATCAAACCATCTTTATTATCCCAGACTAACGTTGAGATTTTTTTAAATTTGGCTAGTGACATTGCGCCGCGTTTATTTCGATTGCTGGATTTATTTTCATTTAGTGCATCTGTGATGATATCTCTATTCGCTTCAAATATTTCAATCGCATCATAGTTTTCATCCATGATGACCAATACGACGCTATCCCATTCTTGTTCTATTTTCAACTGACCAATGCGTTGCCCTGATTTCTTTTCATCGAAAACCGCTCTACCTTTGATTTGCACACGTTTACCTTCGCGAATTCCTTTGCCTATAGCGTCATAACCACTAGTGCGTTCCTGACAAAGTTCGAGGTTGAGTTTGTCTGCTGCGTCAAATTCAGCGATTTCGCTACTGATTCCCAAAGGTTTCCCTGTAGTTTTACGGTATGCAGCTGCTAATCGTCTGGCTTCTGAAATTAATTTTTCGGTGGAATAAACACTCATGGGTCAAAAAGAAAGATATCCTAAGGGTTTTAATAAAAGCGAATCTTACCATTGAATTCATACTTAGGCATTTATTTAGGATGAATTCAATATCTTACAGTATTTTATAACGGTTGATTAAGCAAAGACCTGAATAAAAGCGTGTGAAGGTTAATGTTTAGTCGATGACGATATGATATGAGCTTAGGGCTGTATTATTCCATGATATTATTAGAATCTTTTGCAATTACCAAAAATTATGACTAACACTGAAAAAACACCTTACGAAATAATAGGTGGTGATAAAGCCATTCGTGAACTTGTCGTCAGGTTCTATGAATTAATGGATACACTACCCGAAGCTCAAGCACTACGTAAAATCCATCCTAAAGATTTAAGTGGTTCTATTGATAAACTTTACAAATTTCTTTCAGGCTGGTTAGGAGGTCCGGATCTCTATATTAATGAATACGGGCATCCTCGATTGCGAGCGCGACATATGCCTTTTCCGATTGATGAGGTGCAGCGTGATCAATGGTTATACTGTATGTTTAGAGCAATGGATGAGTTAAAAGTTAATTCAGATTTACAACAACACCTTAAACAGGCATTCACCCAAACTGCTGACCATATGATAAATCGACAAGTATTGAATATTACCCGTTGATCAGGTGCTGTTGCATCATTCAATTTTTTGCACAATTAGTCAGTGACGAAATCCGCAGCGAGTTTACAGCGTTTTTCATAAGCTTCTCTGGCAATTGCGACATCCTCAAGAAAGTAGGGTAGTTCTTTTAACAGCAGAGCTTGTGGTCCATCAACCAACGCTGTTTTAGGGTCTGGATGAAAATCCACTAGCACCATATTTGCGCCAGCGATTATGCCTTGTGCGGTAACATGCATAACATCCATGAGCTTATCAGGTGTTGTAGCACGAGACCCAACTGAATGGGATGGATCAATGCAAACAGGCATTCTTGTTAATCGTTTCACAACGGGTACATGACAAAAATCCACCAGATTTCTGTGCGGATCACCCATATTAGTTTTCATGCCTCGCAAGGCAAAAATCACATTGCTATTTCCTTCACTGGCGAGATATTCTGCTGCATTTAATGATTCTTCCAAGGTAATACCAAATCCGCGTTTTATAAGGACTGGAAAGCGGCTTTGTTTGCCAACAGCTTTGAGTAGTTCAAAATTTTGTGTGTTTCTTGTGCCTATCT
>Ga0316204_10008748_pt1 | contig 13858 bp, 15 predicted proteins | sample 6monrhotite_MG_2_FD_205661 | JGI IMG/M metagenome (GOLD analysis project Ga0316204, IMG submission 205661) | Microbial mat bacterial communities from mineral coupon in-situ incubated in ocean water Damariscotta River, Maine, United States -... | ecosystem: Environmental > Aquatic > Marine >... | reverse complement strand
GACGCGGGCCGAAGTTTGCGACCTGACGCGCGACAACCAGATCTGGCGGATCGCCACCGGCGCTGACGTCTACCGCGCCAAGACCGTGATCAATGCCGCCGGGGCCTGGGCCGGGCAGATTGGCGCACTGGCCGGGGCCGAGGCGATCGGCCTTGTGCCGAAGCGGCGCACGGCCCTGATCATCGCACCACCGCCGGGCCTTGAGATCGGCGATCTGCCGCTGTGCGTGGATATCGACGAGGCGTTTTACCTCAAACCGGATGCGGGCAAATTGCTTGTCTCTCCGGCGAACGAGGATCCGATGGCACCCTGCGACGTGCAGCCGGATGAGATGGACATCGCACTGTGTATCGACCGGATCGAGCGCGCCTTTGACCTGCGTGTTCGCCGCGTCGAGAACCAGTGGTCGGGGCTGCGCAGTTTCGTTGCCGACAAATGCCCCGTTGTCGGGTATTCGGACCGCGTCGACGGGTTCTTCTGGCTGGCCGGTCAAGGGGGTTATGGCATCCAGACGGCACCGGCACTGGCCCGGTTGGCGACCGCTCTGGCACAGAAGCGCGCGATTCCGGCGGACATTCTTGCGCAGCGGCTGGACCCGGACAGCATCGCCCCTGCCCGGCTGAGGGCGCTGGCATGATCTGGCCGGTTCCGGCGCTGCGTGTTGCACGGCTCGCCTCGCCTCGGGTCTGGCGCTGGCCTCGCTGGAGCGGATTCCACAGGCGATCTCGGGGCCTATCACCAAGCTTGGGCTGGGCCCGGTCGGCTTCTTGCTGGCGATGAACCTGATGTTCGCCATCGCCGGGATGTTTCTGGATATCGCGGTTGCGCTGGCGCTGATTGTGCCGCTGCTGGCGCCGGTCGCGCTGGCCATGGGTGCGGACCCGGTGCATCTGGGCATCGTCAGTTGCTTCAATCTGAGCGCCGGACTTGTGACACCGCCTCTGGGCGGCTGAACGGTCGCACCGCCTCGGGGTATCTCGGTCGCCTGATCGGGCGGACCGCCGAGACGATGAATATCCCGATGACGATTTTCGCCGTCGCTGCTCCGATCGGCTTCGGCCTGATCGCCTTTCCTGTGCTTGCCTAGGGGTAGACCTGCCCGACGTGCTGACTGTGGCCCTGTCGTCGCCTGCGCAAAGCGTCATGGACGTTCTGACGGGGGAAGGGCTAGGCGACCTGGACCTTGCCACCGTGGCCGTCTTGGCGGTGCCCCTGTGGGCAATTCCAGCCGATCAGCGGGCGACCGTCGCAGGTCTTTGCGAACACCCCTGACAACCCAACCCTAGTGCCAAGGGCAACTAGCCACGGTTCGCGTGCACCGACGCAGCCGGGGCATTTTTTTATGCGCGACATTCTACGTCGGGAAGGTGCCAAGTTCGTTAGATAGTTTGGCCTTGTTCGTCTATACTTAGTGCTAGACGACGGTAGGAGAACAACATGCGCCTAATCGACCCGCGCAACGGCAAGCAATTGACCATCGACTTAGACTTGTCGCTGCGATGCGCGAAAGAGTTTTCGGATTTGGCGAAGCACGAATGCAAACATGAACGGAAAGAACTTCGGCGCGGCACGAACAAGGGCGGGCACCCCGTCATAAGAATGCAGTGCTTGGATTGCGGGCTTCGTGTGGGCAATGCCTTGAAACCGCCACCGAACGCGGAAGAACTGCCCGGCTTTGATGATGCGATGCACGACGCATACTTGGCTACTCGGAAAGCTGCCAAGGAAAGGATTGACCTGAAATACGTTGAAATCCAGCTACGGCGATGGAAAGCGAAGGAACGGGGCGACAGCTATTACAGCCAAGCCCACAACGCCTATCTTGCTTCGCCCGAATGGCGCGACCGTAGGCGATTGGTCATGGAAAGGGCGCAAGGGCAGTGCGAAGGGTGCAGGTTGGCGCAGGCAACCGAAGTGCATCACCTAAGCTACGAGCATTGGGGCCACGAATTCCTGTTTGAACTTGTCGCCCTGTGCGGCGACTGTCACGACCGCATTCACGCTAAGGGTGTCCATGAACTCTTGGTCGAAGATTGCAGCGGTTGCCTTCACGCCAGCCGGGGCCATTATTGCCGCCTCTACGACGTTCCCATGGTCACGGCACTGGAAGCCGACAAACTTTGCACGTTGGACCGCGACGGCTTTGAACCTGCCAGATAGTGTTCACGACTTCGTGAGTGAAAACCCGTCATTCGTCCACATGAAGCCATATTCGAAGCATGGGTTCAAACATGGGTTGAGTTGCCGCTTTTTGATAAAACTCAATGAAATCAAAGGCAAATGGCGGAGAGACAGGCCCCCATCATCAGATCTTTTCCATTCCACCAAGTTCCTTAGTGGTATATTATTCCTTGATTTTTGGTCCAATCAGGTCCAGCGTATTCCTACGAGTTCCGTTCAGCAATGTGGTAGGTAATGTGGGATGGATCCTGAGACGAGAACGCCAACACCGAAGTCGGGTCGGCACCCAGAAAGGGCGCTGACCGATAGATGGGTAAAGGCAAAGTTCGAACCTGGCATGTATGCCGATGGCAACGGGCTTTATCTTAAGATCGAGAGAAGCGGCGCGAAACGGTGGGTTCAGCGCCTCGTCATGCGCGGTCGTAGAACCGATTTAGGTTTGGGGTCGGTTGCGCTCGTGCCGCTTGCTTCTGCACGCGCGCAGGCACTTGAGAACCGCAAAATCGCACGCTCAGGTGGTGATCCAGTGCATGAGAGGCGTATGTCCAGCGCTGTGCCGAATTTCGATGCCGCAGTGGATCAGTATCTTGGCGTGAAACTGACCGAGTTCAGAAACGAAAAACATCGCAAGCAATGGCGCTCAACGCTGGACACTTATGCGTCGCCGGTTCTCGGCTCTCTTAACGTGTCCGATGTGACCATGCGCGATGTCTTGCGGGTATTGGAGCCCATCTGGGCCGACAAAACTGAAACCGCATCCCGGCTTCGCGGCAGGATCGAGGCCGTTCTGTCTTGGGCCACAGTGGCAGGGCATCGGGAGGGCGACAATCCGGCACGCTGGAAAGGCAATCTTGATCAGATGCTGGCCAAGCCCTCGAAGGTTACGAAGTCTGGCAACCATGCAGCATTGGCGTGCGATGACGCTACGCGTTGGTGGGTTGCGTTGAACGCACGATCTGGCATGGCCGCGAAGGCGTTGCTTTTCCTGACGCTGTCTGTCGCACGCTCGGGCGAGATCAGGGGCATGACATGGGATGAAGTCGATCTGGACAAAGGTTTGTGGATCGTGCCCGCAGAGCGGATGAAGGCAGGCCGGGAACATCGTGTTCCGCTAACCGACGCAGCCTTGGCGCTTTTGCGTGCGCTGCCGCGCATGAATGGCAGCCCCTACGTGTTCTTCGCCCCACGCGGTGGGATGCTGTCGGATATGAGCATTTCCGCAGTGATGCGACGGATGCAAGAGGTCGAGGATAAAGCGGGACGGGAGGGTTTCGTTGACCCACGATCAAAACGGCCAGCGGTGCCGCACGGATTGCGCTCGACATTTCGCGATTGGGCCGCAGAGCATGGCGTAGAGCGTGATCTGGCAGAAATGGCGCTGGCGCATACCGTAGGAAGCGAAGTGGAACGCGCTTATCGTCGTACGGACATGTTGGAGCGGCGCAGGACGTTGCTTGAACAATGGGAGATTTTCCTGACCGCTCAAACCCCAGAAAAAATTGTGCCATTGAATGCGAAAAAAGTCAGCTAGTCTATTTGGAGGCAGTGGAGTTGGGGCGGTGCCAAAGGGCTGGATCCCGGTTGCCGACGTATATAGAAGCATTGCGTTGGACTTCTTTGAACAACTCAGCGCCAGCGATGCTGCTCAAACTCCGTATGCAGGGATCGCTGGAACACCGCCGGAGCGCCACGATGTTAACGACGTTCCGTTTTTCTTGACTTGGCAGGTTCTATTATATTGCAAGCGGATCGCGTTGCTCGAAGCGGACGGCACGGCTCGGGAATTAAACAACCTCGGCCTTTTGGTTCCATACGATAATTGGAGTAGCGCAAATTCCTATGTGCATCTGCCAAGAGGATGGCTGGGAAGTGGCGTCGATAAAATGGGTTTTCAGCTCTCTAATGAAGAGTTGGCCAATTCAGGACTGGGCGGCCGGCAACCCATCTTGCTACGCAGCAAAGATGTAACAAGGGGTCGAAGTAACGCTTTGATTGTTCCCGCTACGCGCGGATGCCCGAGAAAGTGCCCGCGCGCGGCAGACGTATATCGCCAAAGATTTCCAAACGGACACGAAATCGAGGGGCTGAAGTGTCGCCAAGTCGAGGAACAGATTTCTCAAATAGTGGGTGAATCCATATCGTGGAAGACCATACGTAGACGTTTAGATGAAGTATCTTAGATCTCAAATCGACTGAACTTGCGCGGAATGCCCAATAGCCAATGCAAGGTCCGCCAGTTGGACAAAAATAACGGACAAAATTCGAAATACTTTTTGTCCGCTTGAACCATAAAAGATTTTGAGGAAGCCTCCGGTATTAGCTTCATACCCATAGGAGGTCTCCAATGAATCAAAAACTAATCCGCAGACAAGCGGTGGAGGTCACGACCGGCCTTAGCCGATCATCGATCTACGCGATGATGTCAGACAACTCCTTCCCCAGACCCATCCGCATCGGCAAGCGCGCAGTAGCGTGGCGAGAGGGCGATATCGCTGCATGGATTGAACAGCGTTCAGCGGAAAGCAGGGCGTCGTAACATGCAGAAAGAAAATGCGGCCCAGCACTTGCTGATACAGGTGCCGGGCCGGGGCAAACGCCATGCGAGAGCGGCTGCTGCCCGAAATATACACACGCTGAGCACACCTTGCCAGTTATTGTTCGCTTGCGCCCCATCGACTAGCCACCGTGAGCGCGATGACAACTACCGTGGAGTGATCTATCGTATCTTGGGCTGGCGAGTGATTATTTGCCGGGACGGGATTCAATGGATCATCCAATCAAGTCGTTGTGCGGGGCGTCGCCACATCGAATGGAAGGGTAGAAGCTACTGCCACAGCCGATCGGTGCTTCTCCGGGACTGGCGACGCCACACAGGCGACGACTGTGCCGTTCTGGCAGTACATCTTCCAGATCGGATTGGCGGTGTTGCATGAACCCGCTTCGCAAACCCATAGTGCCCGCCGATCTGCGCACCGAGATTGCCCGTTTGAAAGGGGCGGGCTTTCCCCTGTTGCCCTTGGGCGGTGGCGATGATGGAAAGGCCCCGTTGTTGCGCCGCTGGCCTGAACCCGGCGTGACGTTGCGACAAATCCTGGCCCCGCTGCACCGTACAGGCTCACAGGTTTACGGGGTGCGGCTGGACGGGCTGGCGGTGATCGACTGCGACACCGACGACCCCGAACTGGTCACGCAGATGGAGACGCGTTTCGGCGTATCGCCAGTTCACGTCAAAACCCCGCGCGGGCGGCATCTGTATTATCGCGCCAATGGCACGGCCCCCAACCTGAGGGGCGAGGGCCTGCAAGTGGATATCAAGACCGGCGCGCGGTCCTATGTCGTGGGGCCGCTGTCTGTGCGCCCTGACGGGGGCTTCTATGCCCCGGCCAAGGGTTTGCTGGGTGTCGACGCCCTGCCGCCCCTGAGGGCCATCACGACGCCCAGCGCCGGGGCCGCGCCGATCTTGACCGGGCATCGCCATTTGACCCTAAGACAAGAGGCCATGCAAATGTTAGAAACGGTGGACAGTGCCGACGAACTTCAAGCCAATCTGGCAGGCATTCGGGATGATAGGTGCGACGACCCGGCCACCATACCCGACGCTGAGTTGCGGGCTATCGCTGCGTGGGCGTGGACCTGTCGCCTGGAAAACCGGGTTTACCAGGGCCGCATCAGTGCGTTCACTGTCGATCGCTTAGCCTTGGACGCCATGCGCGGATTTAAAAACAGCGCCGATGCTATCGCACTTTATGTCATGCTTTTGGATCAGCACGGCCACAACCCCGGCAAGCGGTTCCCGCTCGACTTCGCAGCCATGCGCGCGGCGGGGCTTATCAATCTGTCCATCCCGCGCCTTCGGGCCGCGCGTCGTACCTTGGAGGGCGCTGGACTGTTGCGGTTGGCTGGCAAGCATCGGGCGGGATCACGACCGCAAACCTATGTCCTGACACGCCTTCGACCCGGCATTGAGCGGACTGAGAATGTCGAACCCCTGCCAATCGCCCAGCGCGACACAGTACAGGGGAAAGCAGGGGGGAGGGTCTAAGATTACTTATGACGCGCGATTTCCGCCCCACAGACTTAGGGGCGGTGCTTTGACGCCAAAACCAAATCTCGCACATGCCGAACTCTCGCTTTCCGCCGGAGAAAGGCCGGGTCAACTCAGTTGCGGTCGTGGTCTCTGAGCGCGTCGATGGTCCACTCACGGCGGATGCGAAACGACGAAAGGTACGGTAGCGAATGATCAGCCGACAAGTTTGCGCATGCACCTAGGTCAAAAGGAACCGAGAGGTCGTCACAATCACCGTATAGGACGCTTGGCGAACCCAGGGTGCCGCTGACCGATACAATGCTTGATATGCTCAAAAAGTGCCGCAGTTCGAAGGTTCGCCCGATGTGTTCACCACAACTCTTGGCGGTATGCTCAGCAAAATAACACTGTCGGCGATGATAAAGCGTATGCATGAAGCAGCTCTGGAACAGTATGACAAGGGGTTCGCGGATCTCCGGTCCAGACGCCTAGCGACGTTTCGCACCTGGGCCGTTGATATTTCGCCATATCTGCGCGACACGGCCGAGATGGGCCTGGCGCATTTCATCGGCTCAGAAGGAGAGCGCGCATATCGACGGGGCGACATGCTGGAAAAGCGACGGGAGATGATGGCGGCGTGGGAAGCGTTTCTCGTGGATGGATGAGTGTGGGTTTCGGCCCACACCGGCCATACGGGAGCGGACACAGTGCTGCGGCGCAGCCCGTCAGACCGGCCATTCATGCATCGCGCAGCTTTTTCGAAGGGTGAAGGTCGGCAGTGCGGGACTTTGAGCTCCTTCATCAGGCCTTTGTCACCCAGCAAATCTTCGGGCCGTTCAACGCCGCTCAGCAGGTCGTCCAGCAGTTCAGTGGAAATCGTCATTGTCGTCATGCTCCTTTAGTTTGGAAGCATGGGCCAATTTACTCATACACAGAAGGCCGGACACTCTCTGTTAGCCTTAGGCTTCTATTTCGTCTCGCAACTCTTTTAAGCTTACCCAATCGGGCGATCCCGGCAGTTGCGCCTTCCAATACAACCATCCATTAAGATTGGTCTTTTTTCCGTCCTTCGTAATAGCAAGAGAATTCGCTGCCGTAGACAACGAGCTATATGCGTAACCGTTCACCATCAGCACTCCATCCTCGAACCTTCCTTCGTATATCTGCTCACCGTTCAAGTACTCCATTCGGGCGGGAGTGCCATGTGGGATAACAACGCCATCTTGCTCAAAGTCTGCCCCGATCTCCTTTAAGGGAAGGCTATTACCCGGAACTGTCACGCCTTTCCGTTTGCTATCGAGATATCTCTTCCGCTCACGCCACTTTTCTTCAAATTCTGTTACCGCATGTTGGGATTTCGGATGGCAGGCTTTATGAACAATTGCACCATTTCCAATTATTGTTTTCCCCCCACTGGCATGTGGCGTAATGTGATGAACTTCCATGTCGTCAAAAGGAACTTCTGACATGCATACGGCACAGGTTTTATCTTGCTCAAAGAATAGAACTCTTCTCAGCAGATCACCGTAAGTTCGCGTATTATCGAGTGGCTTTAACTCCCCCAGATTTCTAACCATTTTGGAGACGTAGAATTTATGCCGCCTCGCTATATTGTCCCCTCTATCACTGTTGGTCCGGGTCCATTGTCCGTATTCCATCCAGTATTCGTCAAACTCGCCCGCCTCATTATTTTTCTTCGCAATGACAAGTCGCTTGAGAAATCTCTCCAATGCGTTAGAAAAATTGTTTTTCCAACCGGGAGCATAGTTTCGCCGCAACTCGTCGACCAACATCATTGCGTGCATGGCGTCGTGCGCTCTCAATTTGGGAAGGTTTTTTCCTTCAAGAATTTTTTCAAGAGTGCCAAGGGTCTCTACTATTTGCACCGCTTCCTCTGAGCCTGTTTTGAAGTCCAGATGGTCGTAGTAAAATTCGTTCAAAGCTTGGTTGCTAATATCTGGCAGGCGCCATGATCCAGATCGCCTTTGTTCAAGAAATAGCATCGTGAGTTGAGCGGCAAGCATTCGCGTTTTGCCGCGATCGGTTTTGGGTTTCATGCCCAAAGTTTTCTGAAAGAAGGAGTGCCCTTGATAACGCAGTATGTCAGGTTTTCCTCCTAGTTTCAGAATAAAGTCAGTAAAGTTGCCCGGCCATGCATCCCTAGTCTCTTGGTGATTGAGCGGCTGACCGCCTTGAAGACGGATGAACAGATCGCGGACTTCATTGTTGTCTTCCGTTTCGATCATTGAAACGGAAATGGTTGTTTGCTCGATTGTTTTCTTGAGGGTGTCGGTCAGTTCATTAAATTGTTTGCCTGACCATGGGCAGTCTTGGCTCCTGACAAATGCGGGGAGCCTCCCTTTTTGCGATTTGCTCATGGGATCAAGTAAGAAGAACGCCCCTTCAAAGAACTCGTACAGGGCATTTAACCGCTGTTGGCCATCAATGACATCGAAGTCGTCTCTCGAATACTTCCCGACCGACTGTTTCTTCTTGTGCAGAAATATCATCGGGACAGGGTAACCTCGAAAGATGGAGTCGATCAGTAGTTGCTTTTCTCTAAGGTTCCACACTGCTCCGCGTTGGTACTCGGCATTAACCGTGAGCATCTTGTTGCGTTTGAGTTCGATGAGTTCGGAAATCAAATGTGGCACGATCTTGGTTTTCACTTGAAGGCTTCCTTCATTTGCTTTTCCGTCTCGAGCTTAGGTGTCCGCCACAATAGCTGGAAGTGTGTGCTCAACACCGGAACCCTTGGAAAGGTTGACCGCTCGTTTTGGTTGCACACTAGTCGGCCTTCACCGCTTTGTGAAGAGGCCACCAAGGCCAGTCATTCGCTGCAGGCTGACTAAGGTGCAAGTTGGGCTCGGAGCCGCCTTCCGCAGTGCAGAAAGGTTTCCAATTCGAAACCGTTTGAATGTCGGCTATCGCAGTTGACCCAAGCCCGCCTTGCGCGAGCAGCGAATGCACACTTTCCGCCCTTCGTGATCGCTGTCGCTTCCGGCCCTGAGCTGCCGTTGGTCACAGAAATCGGCGCTGCGGTGCAGCATCTTGATACCAGCCATCCATGTATCGCGCAGCATTTTGTCGACCTGATCGTCGGTATGCGGGACAAGAGTGCATTTGCCGACCTTGCGCCAACGACTGTTATTGAAAGACTGCGCCATTGTTCAACGACCATCCGTTGGACGAGGAACTAATCGCTGACACATGCACGGTGCTGCTATGTCATCATTCCACCCCGGATATCGAAGCGTTTTACGACAACATCCAGTGATTTTCGGCAATGTTGTATGTCTGCTCGTGCGGATTTTCGGATCCTATTCAGGGCCAAGAGACGTCGTGGCAACGGATACCAAAGATTGAAATCCATGCCAAAATTCTTGCGAGCTTCGGTTGGCAGGTTTTTGTATCCCATCAATAGGTTATGGTAGGATTGCGCCATGGTCGCGGCGCTAAACGCGTGTTTGTCCAATCGAAACAGCGTCTCGAGGTCGAGAAGATACAGGCCAGCTTTGCGCAATCTTCCGGTGAAGAACAAATGAGAGAGGACGAAGCTGGAATAGGTCGTCAGGATATGCATCGCATCCTGTAAATTAATCGAGAGAATGGTGTCATTCGGCGAAAGGCAGGGCGTCGAGCCCTCCGACGGTCGGGGTCGTAATAGGCTGCCGGTGCAATTGACGATGATACTTCCGTCGGCGATGGGCATCTGCGCGCCGCTTCGCATGTGCATCACCGGTCCGGATTGGCTCTCAACAATGTCTTCCAAATAGTCCCATATTTTGTCTTGAAGGCCCGTTTCAATCCGCCTGCTCTCGTCTTCAGACAGGATGCCATAAATGAAATTCTGGCTTCTGAGATCGCTGTTGACGGCGTAGGTCGCAATGAAATGCGCGCAGGTGTCTGCGTCGTTGTGGCCGTCAAACCGCAATGCGCAGTCTCGGAAGATATTCGCGGCCAAGTTTCCGCCGATCCACCGCTTAAGTCCGGTCGGGAAATTTTGGGTCCGATTGTAATAGTAAGTTCCGGCCCCATTGATTAACGTTACCGCACGCTTGGGGTTCTCGTCCAAGACAGCGAGGATCGTATCCATGCCGGTTTTTCCGCCGCCAATAATGTAGATCGGTGCGTTCTGGTTTTGGGCCAATGTTGTCGATAGATCTGCAGGCGTGATGGACTGGACGCTTTTGGATGACAGCTTTATCGGCTCCGGAGCGATGTAATCAAAGCCGGCGGCATGAATGACACGGTCGGCCCCAACCGTGACGATAACGTCGGGATCGTCAATCTTATGAACGTCGACCTCGGCCCGCCAGGCGCCGGACTGTTGCACCTCTCTCACGGCACTCACAGAATGGCCAAAGCGTTCTTCCACATCAAACTGACCCCGCAACGTCTCAAGGCAACTGGCCAGATGATGTTGCACCTCGCCACGCGCCGCAAGGTAATGCGCGGGCTTGTGCCATTTCCACTTCATACCCCCGACCGTGAAAAGAGGGTGCGGCTGGTGCAGATGCAGGTAGTCATAGGTCATGGTCCACATGCCGCCGGGCCTGTCCTTGGCGTCGATCAACAAGATCTTTGAAGACCGGGGCAAGTGGAGCGATGCTGCGTGCAGTGCGTTAAGCCCCGCAATGCCAGCGCCAACCACGATCAAATCATAGTGTGATTTCAGCGGCTCAGCCTGATCGCCGCGTATGGGGTGCGTTTGTCGATCTGGCACAGGACACTTTCCAATGAGCTCTTATCGTTGACGCTAAGGAAGCGAAGACCTCCGCGCAAACAAATTCCAACATGGCTTCAATTCTATATTTGAAACGCATGTGTCATGGGATGCGCATGATGACGTTGGAAGTTGGATGGGCTGAATGTCTGACTCTGCCCTTGCATTACCGGCAAAGCGGAACTTCGTGCACCTTGCAGCATCGAACCATTTGGGATCCAAACCTGCCTTGCGGCAGTGCAGAATAGAACCCGGGTTTGGCCAATCTGAATGTCAGCTTCCTACCTAGCGGCTTGATCGGCTCGAGCCCGCAGCGAAAGTCCGTTTCCCGCCCTCATCTCACCTCCTGCGCCAACGCCTCAGCCTGCTTTAGCACCGTCTTAACGGCCTCTGAGGCCAAATCTGGTGGATATCCATGTCTTTGCAGGATCTTCTTCACCGCGACACGCATTTTGGCGCGCACGTTGTCTCGCTTCCACCAATCCGTGCCTGCGTTACTCCGCACTGTTTGAACAAGTTCAGCGGCGATAATCCTCAGTTCCTCGTTGCTCATGATTTCGACCGCGCTGTTGTTCTGCGCCAGTGCATCGTAGAAGGCGCGCTCTGCCGACGTCAGCCCATCTTCAGGCTCCGTGCGTAGGTCTTTGGCGATCTGGATCAGTTCTTGCAATATCTGGAGCGCGTCGACGCTGCGGTTGTGGTAGCGCCCGATAGCCTGTTCAAGCCGTGATGAAAATTCCTCTTTGCGCACGACGTTCGTTCGCGTGCGAGCGCTGATCTCGCCGTTGAGCAGCTTTTTCAACGCCTCTACGGCGAGGTTCTTGTGCTGGGTGTTCTGCAACTCGATGAGGAATGCGTCGGACAGCACGCTGATATCGGGTCGATCAAACCCGCAGGCTTCAAGAATATCCACGACCTCTGTCGAGGCAACAGCGCTGTTGATCAACTGCTGGATCGCGAAATCCGTGCTGCCGGAACGAACGCCGCCCACGTTGCCATCGACTTTTTCTATGCCGGATCGTACCGCCGCAAAGAACGCGACCTCCTCGACGTGCGCGGTCGCCTGGGCGCTGCCCGAGGCTAACTTGTAGGCCTTCACCAATGCTGCGACTGCATCAAGGAATCGCTTCGGCGCGTGCTGCTCAGCCGATGCCTCGCGCTGACGCTGGCGTCGTCGATCATGACGCCGATGCGCGGGTCTTTGGATTGCATGGAGAGATTGGACCAACGGGCCTTTTCCGGCACCCAGAAGACGTTTTCGGCCAGGTATTCGTCGCGGTCCTCAGGATCCGAGTAGTCGTCGGCAGTGAGCTTGGTGTGCAGCCGGTCGAAGGACATCGAGACATAACGAAGGAACAAAAGGCCAAGCGCGATGTGCTTGTATTCGCCGGCATCCATCGAGCCGCGCATCTTGTCGGCAGCGGCGAAGAGGGTTTTTTCGATACTCATGGATGCGTCCCAAACTCAAATGGCCGTCCACGGTGCAACCAGCGTGCGCCGGAATCAACCGTCGCGCGATCTTAGAAGGAATATCGTTGGCGAGACAACCGCATAGAATGCAGTGGTTTTTGAAACCAGTGGCACGGGAGGGCCTTGGAACGGTTTTGGTGGCACACTCTCCCTTAGAGAATGCATAGCTCGGATATCCGCACGCTGAGTTTACCCAGGAGGTTTCCCGCCAAATGCAGGATAAGCAGCAAGGCAACTTATGTGCCGCTTTCAGGGTCTTCAGGGCTAGCTGTCAATTGCGCGGATCGGGCAAGAACCGAATTTCTTTCAGCGAAGCCGAAAATCCACGAACAATTGGTCGGTACTTGGCGAAGCCCGTGTTTACCGAGGGTCCATTACGCGCGCGCGAACACGTCCAAGAATCGCTTTTCGGCGAGGCAACCACGATCTTTGACCTCGAACCAAAGGCGGGCAGCCAAATAGAGGCGGGCGGAATTTTTGATTGTTTGGGCAGAAACCAGCGAAAGCACCTCGTGCTGATCCGTCATCGACATCGCCTCCCACAAGTCCCGATCGCTAGGCCACGGCCCGCCGTCGTTAGCGGGCTTCGCATGATATCCTGCAAAGAAGCGCCTGACGTTGTGTGGGTGGTTCGGGACTTCTACCCGACCGCCGTGCTTCATACAGCGCGTCGCACCCCTTAGCGACGGAGCCTTGCAGGGGGTTCCGTCCTTCCTCTTGGCTTTGCAACGTGGCGAGCACTGCATAGCGTTCAGGCCTCTTAATCGGCCCTCTTCGGTCAAATTAGCAGTAACCGGCCTTCCTCGCCGCACGCGAGGCCGCATCTTCCGCGCAGCTTCTGCAACCGCGTCGTGAAACTCTTTCCCCTGTATCTTTCCCATACGACCATCACCAACAATCAAAGGAAGGAAATGATATCAGATGTAATTTCAAGGAGCATGCTGAAACGGGCCTAATAAGGGATATCACGCAGCGCTCCGGGGTAGACCGGGTGGTGGGGGGGTGGTCACTCGTTGCTCACCGCGGTGCGTGACTGAAAGGGATCGCTTTGGATCGAGCGTTCCAGGAAGCACAACGGCTTCACTGAGAAGAGCAGAAGTAACTTAGCTTCGCACGGATGTGGTTGCGAATGTGTTACAGGCGCAGATCGATTACGCTTTTTTCCATCAATATCATATAGTTAACATATGTTATTGGCGGAGAGACAGGGATTCGAACCCTGGGTAGGCTTTCACCCACAACGGTTTTCGAGACCGCCCCGTTCGACCGCTCCGGCACCTCTCCGCGCTGGGGTCGTCGGAGGGGGATTTATCCGGGTTCGTGCAGCGGCGCAAGAGGGGTCTGGCGGGTTTTTCGATGCAAGACGTCAGGCCGGTTTAGCGTTTGCGGCGCGTGTCTGGATACCTGCTCAATGCACCATCGTAAGAGCCGGGCGTCCGCGGTTCACCGGCGCC
>Ga0316204_10008746_pt1 | contig 13860 bp, 16 predicted proteins | sample 6monrhotite_MG_2_FD_205661 | JGI IMG/M metagenome (GOLD analysis project Ga0316204, IMG submission 205661) | Microbial mat bacterial communities from mineral coupon in-situ incubated in ocean water Damariscotta River, Maine, United States -... | ecosystem: Environmental > Aquatic > Marine >... | reverse complement strand
GCTAACCCAACCTACATAGAATGGAAATTTCATGAGCGAATTAAAAAACGATACTTTCCTGCGTGCCCTGTTAAAAGAGCCGGTTGATTACACCCCAGTTTGGATGATGCGTCAGGCCGGTCGTTATCTGCCTGAATATAAAGCCACCCGTGCCCAGGCTGGCAGCTTTATGGATCTGTGCAAAAATGCCGAGCTGGCTTGTGAAGTCACCATCCAGCCTCTAGAGCGTTATCCGTTGGATGCTGCGATTCTGTTTTCAGACATCCTCACCATTCCTGATGCCATGGGTCTGGGGCTGCGTTTTGAAGCAGGCGAAGGTCCGGTGTTTGATAATCCGGTTCGTACTGAAGCCGATGTCAACAAGCTATTCGTACCAGACCCAGAAGGCGAGCTGCAATACGTCATGAATGCCGTGCGTACTATCCGTAAAGAGCTGGATGGCCGTGTACCGTTGATTGGCTTTTCCGGCAGCCCTTGGACCCTGGCGGTCTATATGGTTGAAGGCGGTGGCACCAAAGATTATGCAAAAGTGAAGGGCATGATGTTTGATCGCCCTGACCTGATGCACAAGCTGCTGGAGACGACTGCCAAGTCGGTGACTTCATACCTGAATGCCCAGATCGAAGCCGGTGCCCAGGCGGTACAGATCTTTGATACCTGGGGTGGTGTGCTGACACCGCGTGATTACAAAGAATTTTCGCTGCGTTACATGAAGCAGATCGTTGATGGTCTGATCCGTGAAAAAGATGGTCGTAAAGTTCCGGTGATCCTGTTTACCAAGGGGGGTGGTCAGTGGCTTGAAGCCATGGCCGATACCGGTTGTGATGCTCTGGGTCTGGATTGGACTACTAACATTGATGATGCCCGCGCCCGTGTTGGTGGCAAGGTTGCCTTGCAAGGCAACATGGATCCATCAACACTATATGCATCACCTGAGCGTATCCGTGAAGAAGTGGCGACTATCCTTGAAGCCTATGGCACTGGGACGGGTCATGTCTTTAACCTGGGACACGGCATTCATCAACATGTTGACCCGGAACATGCCGGGGCATTTGTTGGCGCTGTGCGTGAGCTTAGTGCTAAATACCACAAGTAAGGTTGGTCTAAGATCATGATGCCGGAAAAGTTTAACAAGCTGCGCGATATGGAAGAGTTCACCGATGAGCTGTTCAATCGCATCTTTACCTTCCAGGAAAAAACGCATCCGGCTTGGGATCCTACGCAACTTTTTTCCGATCGCGTCAAAGGTATCCCGTTACATAATCTGATCTTCAGTAATCCAGATCGTGACCCTGAAACGAGCGGGCCGACCGTTGCTCATTACTATCCACTGCGTGAAGAAAACAAGGCGCTAGTTTATTACGCCAAGCACGTGGCCGAGAATCCAACCATTCTTGATGTTCATGCCCGTAATGGTTTTGTCGGCAGTCTGCTGGCCCGTGAAGGTGCCAAGGTGATTGGTTTGCGTGATCCGGATGAAAAACCTAACCAGATTGCTGATTTCTATGATCCAGAAAGCTATGAGTTGCGCGAAGGCAAACTGGCGGATGTTGATTTTCCTGTCGATGTCGCCTTCTCAGCCTGGATGCCAACAGGGCAAAACTTCAGCCCCGACATCATCAAGTTGAAACCAACGCTGATCATCTTTATTTACACCGAGCACGTTAATGAGCACAGCAAGCTGTGGCAGACCGGTTGTGAAGAGGCCTTCAATGATCTGCCTGATAACTACCGCATCATTGATGAGTGGTCGATTGCCCGCCCAGAAAATTTGTTGCAAGAGGCTTGGCCTGACCTGAGTGCCAGCATCGAAGAGACTCGTCATGTACGCATCTTTGCCGATAAGTCGGTTGGTGAAATTCCTCAATACGCGCCAGAGGAAATGGCCAAACCCTATGACTGGGAAGAAGATCTCGAACTGGCGTTGCTGGCCATCGAAGCCAAAGGTCATCTACGTTCGCGAGGAATTGCTGTTTAAGTCTTAATCAGGCTAGTTTCAGCTAGCCAACTATGCACTTTCAAGAGTATATTGGATAGCCTGTTGTAGGCGGACTGACAATTATAAAATAATGCAGTCTGCATCAGTATCTCTGACAAACCTCTGGGGAGAGGGGGAGTAAAAGGGCGATGGATCAAAAGCCGTTTCGTACTTTGATTCTATGGATGATCTGGGCCTCCGCGGCCCTGGTTATCTATCTTACGCTCTACAGCGACACCGACATTTGGTCATTTCTCGAGCACGATCCAAGTCGTATCACCTGGTTGATCCTGGGCCTATTTGCCATGGGCCTGTTGGGCAGTTTTGTTCTGACTATCATGGTGACCAAAGAATCACTGCGGGCCTTGCACTTTGATACAGCGGCAAAAGAGGGCGGGCTAAATGCCATCAGGGTTGAGTCTCACCGCCGTGCTGCTGATCGGTTTTTCTTCGCTCTCAAGTCAACCATCGATAGCAAAGGCAAACCCGAAGTTGAAACCCTGCTGAATGTAGAGCTAGCTGTATATGAACGCATCGGCCACATGGTGGAGCTGGTTGGCAATCTACTGATTACCCTGGGTTTGATCGGCACAGTTATGGGGCTGACGCTGACGTTGACCGGCCTGACTGGTTCACTCGATGCCCTTGGACATGATCAGGAAATGTTGCTGCTTGGCCTGCGCACCGCCATGAGCGGTATGGGTACTGCCTTCTATACAACATTGCTGGGCGCTGTGCTGGGTGGGGTGTTGTTACGGATGTTTGCCCAGATCACGTTGCACGGAGTGGAAAGCCTGCATGATAGCCTGCTACGCATTTGCATGGTTTATTGCTCGGCTGATTATGCTCAAACCATGGAACGAGACGTGCGCCATCTCAATGTTGAAATCGCATATATGGAAAAAAATATCCGCCAGTTGCAGCAGGCTCTGGGAGATTCGCGTGCAGCAATGAATGAGTTCCGAGATGAGATCAAGCTTCTCAACGAAGACCAACCCAGCGACCATGATAAACCCCTGCATGATCTGATTGCACAACATCGTAACTATTGTGATTCTTTACGTGGTGAAATGCGCATGCTGGCTTCAATGAACAAACCTTTCCTGATTCGCCTGCGTGACCTGTTTAACCCAGGCAAGTAAACACGATGAAAATTAAACGTCGATCAAGCTCAAGCAATGTTCATGAAAGCTTTTCCGACATTGCGCTTTTGATGTTGGCAACGTTTATCTTTTTGTTAGTCACCATCCTTATTACCTCAAGAGTCCAGCAAACCGTGCAAGTACCCCGGTTGCAAAAAGAAATTGAAGAACTCAAAAAAGAGGTTGATGAGGCAGAGCAAGTCAATGAGCGCATGCATAAAGAGCTGGACGAGCTGGCCGGCATGGGCACCGATACGCAGATTGAAATAGTGTTGGAAAGCGTGGGTTTGAATTCAGGCCAGGGTCGTAAGGACTTTGATCTGTTTGTAAAAGGGCTGAAAGATTTGCCGGGCAAAGACATGCATCTGGTTATCGATGCCACTGGCTCTATGCATGGTGCGGCTACCTTTTTGGTGCCGATGTTGCGCGTGATTGTGATTCGCTCAGGTAAAAGATTAACCGCAGTCACCTGGTTTTCCGATGGTAAAGCCGAGACATATTTCGGCACCATGGGTGAAATGTTAGACAGCTTTATGAAAGGCGCACCGTTTATTGGCAGCAACGAAACCATTGGTGATGCTTTTATTCGTGCAGAAGAGACTGCGCCAATTCCAGGTGCTTATGTCTTGTTGGGGGATGAGCCTTCGGATGATCGAATCTATTATCTCGATATTCCAGCGCCGGTATTTACCATTCCCATTGGCAAATCAAATCCTAGTACCAACTATCAATATCAGACCCTGGCCGACAAAACCGGTGGCAAGATGCTGCAGCTTGAATTGCATTAATTTTTATTATTACCGGGTGTAAATGCTGGCGAAGGGAAGGGTGTGATGTTGCCACTTTCAGTGCTGGAGATGATTTTATTGGTTCCTTCTTTAGCAACCCGGTCGATGCGGATGATGGCGTTTAAGGGGATGTAGCTACACTCAACACCTGAAAATTCTGCTTGCAGCTTTTCTTCTGCCGGATCAATCAACAGCTCAGTTTTCTCGCCAAAGATCATGCCTGCTACTTCGATAAAACCAAACATGTCACTTTGATTGACCTCGTGGGCATAGATCTCATAGATCTTGTCCTGGTTGTGAAACATTATTTTATAAATTTGTTTGTCTTGCATGGTCATAACTCCTAGCGAATTTCTGATAACAGGCGGTCAAGCATAGACTCAGCCTGGTTTAGATAACTGCCGCCAAATAAATTCAAATGATTGAGCACGTGATAAAGGTTATAGAGTCTCTTGCGAACCTGATAACCATCATCGAGCGGAAAGGCCTCTTGATAGGCTTGATAAAAATGACTGTTAAAACCACCGAATAATTCGGTCATGGCGATGTCAGCTTCACGGTCACCAAAATAGACGGCGGGATCAAAGATGACCGGGCAGCCATTGTTGTCAATTGCATAGTTGCCGGACCATAGATCACCATGCAGCAGTGATGCTTGAGGTGAGTAGCCAGCGAAAAAATGTTCCAGACCAGAGGACAATTGTTGACCACGTTTTTGTAGCTGACCGCCATAACCATTGTTTGCAGCAAGCTGTAATTGAAAGTCCAAGCGCTGCCTGCGCCAGAATTCAATCCAGTCTGAACCTTGTTCGTTATGTTGCGGGGTTGAACCGATTGTGTTGTTTCGATACCAACCAAATTGGTCAGCGCTGTAACGATGCATCTGTGCCAAATCAAAACCAAGTTGTTGATGGCTGCACGTCTCGCCATGGGCAAAGTTCAGGTGTTGCAGCACCAGATAGGATTGCTTGTCGGAAATGCCAGAGCAGATCACGGCAGGAACACGAATCGAATTGCTGGCAGCAATCTGGTTGAGGCCAGCGGCCTCAGCTTCAAACATGTCAATTAGCTGAGCGCTGTTAAGTTTGACGAAATAGTGGTGTTGATTATCAGAAATGGTATAGGTGCTATTGATGCAGCCACCACCACTAGGCTGCTTGTTTTGGCCGGCGAATGTTTTACCAGTAGCGGCGGTGATGTCGGCGGCGATGTCGGACCAGAGAGGCATGTGAAATGACGGCTTGAGAAAGAATCATTTTAGCCTATCCGGGCACCGTCACCCAAGCAGGAAATCTATCGCGGTCGCTACGCTGGTGCGAGCGACCGCGATAGAGATATGTTTATGCGGCCAGGTTTTGGGCCTTGCCGGCGATGGCCGTGAGCAGGGTTTGGAAGGCGTCATCAAATGCCTTCACGCCTTCATCCTCCAATTGCTGCGTCGCAGCAGTCAGATCAATTCCCAGTGTGCCCAAGTCAGCAAGACGTTGTGCCGCCGTGTCGATGTCCTGTTCCAGAGTGGCCGCAGCGTTGCCATGATCAAGATAGGCCTTGTAGGTGGCGGGCGGCACGGTATTGACTGTGTCGGTGCCGATCAACTGATCGAGATATAGCACATCACTGTAGTCTGGGTTTTTTACGCCAGTGCTGGCCCATAGCAGGCGCTGTGGTTGGGCATCTAGTGCTGCCAATTCGGTAAATTCATTGGCATATAGATTTTTAAAAATAGCATAGGCAGACTTGGCATTGAGGATGGCTGTTTGGCCCTTGAGCTGACTAGCCAGTGTTTGATCCGCTGCGCCGTCCAGTAGTCCATCGATCAGGTTGTCGACACGGCTAACAAAAAAACTGGCCACCGAAGCAATGTTGTTAACCGGCAGGCCTTGTTGCTGGCGCTGTTGCAGGCCACGCAGGTAGGCGCGAGCGATCTCTTCATAACGCTGCACCGAAAACAGCAATGTGGCATTGATGTTGATGCCCGCCGCAGTCAGTGCTTCGACCGCCGCCACGCCGGCCTTGGTGGAGGGAACCTTGATCATCAGATTGGGGCGGTTGACCCGTTTGGCTAAACGTTTGGCTTCGGCAATGGTGCCGGCCGTATCGTGTGCCAGATCAGGGGAAACTTCCAGACTGACATAGCCATCACGGCTCTGGCTTTGTTGATAAGCCGGCAGCAACAGATCTGCGGCCTGCTGAATATCCTGAATTGCCAGGGAAAAGAACAGCTCGCGGCTGTCCATGTCTGGCTGTTGTTGTAACAATTCGGCCAGTTGGGCATCGTAGTCGCTGCTGCCGTTTATGGCCTTTTCGAATATCGATGGGTTAGAGGTAACACCACTCAGGCCATCTGTCTTGATCATCTGCGCCAGCTGGCCATCCTGGCCAAGCATGTTGCGCTGAATATTGTCGTACCAGATGCTCTGGCCGAAGCTTTGTAATTGTTGCAGTTTGTTCATGTCTTTCTCCTGAAAGTAGGTGGCTGCACGAAGCACGTATGGTTATCGGGCTACTAAGGTGCATCTTGATAGCCAGCAATGGCCCATATCAATTTTAGATTACTTTAGTTGTTATGCTTGAATATGACAGGCGGTCATACTTAATGGTGTGAGAGGGAAGTCACGTGGAAATGATAGTGGTGTCGAAACGTTAACGGTTAGTTCTTGCCGTGACGCCAGCGCTGAGCAATCTGATTGAGCCCGGTATCAATGCGGCCCCAGAACCACTCTAGCATGCGGCGGTGCCATGGCCGCTGCAGCCAGCTTTCATAATGCAGCTCGACGCATTGCTGTTGATCATTTGCTAACACCTGCTTCAGGCTGTTGGCAAAGCCTTGATCATCAATTTCCTGGTTAGCCTCCAGGTTCCAGAGCAGGTTCCAGCGATCGAGATTGCTGGAACCAATCGAACACCACTGATCGCAGAGATAGGCTTTGCTGTGGTTAAAGCGCGGTTGATATTCAAAGATGCGCACCCGGTGCTTGAGCAGGCTGTAATAAAAACGCCGTCCGGCATGGCGTATCGCCGGGTGGTCGGTGTGCGGACCAGGCAGGATCAGGCGAACATCAACACCACGGCGGGCGGCCTTACGCAAGGCGCGGCGAATTTTCCATGAGGGGGCAAAATAGGCCGTGCTCAGCCAAACCCAGTGCTCGGCACTGTTGAGTTGTTTGATTAATGACTGCTTGATTTCCTGGCGACTGGTAATCTGGGTAATGGCCACACGGCCAAGCTGCGGCTGGCCATTATCAGCTTCGGCCGGATTGATGTGTTTAAGAAAATCCAACTCTGATTTATCTTCAGGCCAGTTATTAATAAACAGCTGGCTCCAGTCACTCACGCAGGGGCCTTGGATCTCAACCATGGTGTCATGCCAGTAATTTTTAGGCGAAGCATGCGGATCAAAACTATCTGTTAGTCCGGCACCACCAACGAAGGCCTGGTGGTTATCGACCAACAACAATTTGCGATGGTCACGAAACAGCGAGCGGCGCAGCTGACCATAGTGAGTCGGATTATAAAAGCAGAGCTTGATGTTGGCATGGCCGAGGCGTTGGCGGTCATGCTTTTTCATGCCGCGGGCACCAAAATCATCTAGCAGCAAAAATACTTTAACCTCGCGCCGTGCAGCGCTTAACAATGCCTCTATGAATTGATCCAACAGGCGGCCTGAAACTACCAGATACATTTCCAGGGCAATGAAGTGCTCGGCCTGATGAATGGCATCAAGCATGGCAGGAAAAAAATCATCACCATCCACACGCAGACGGAACCGGTTGCCCTCACGCCAGTGAAATTGGTAATGGGTGTTTCTTATCATCTTTGTTATGAGCCACTTAAATTAAACAATACCTTATATATGACACTAGCAGTTTGCAGATAAATCAGCCAACAGTCGGCAATAGATGTGCTAATTTATGGGCATGAAAAAAGTCATCGACGTCTTTTGGAAAATCTGCCTTTTCAAGTTGGCACCCCAGGATTTACCTGCCTCCAGCTATTTGCTGTTGGTGGCTACGCTTGCCTACGGCCTTGCCGGTATTCTGGTTGGCTTGATGAGCCTGTCACCGGGCCAAGCCTTTATTTACGGCGTGTTAGATATTGCCCTGGTTGGCTCAATGACCCAGCTATTGTTGTGGATAAAAGAGATGGGGCCACGTTTTCAGCAGGCCTTCACTGCCCTGATGGGCACGGGTGCGATCATGGGTTTTCTGGCGTTGCCACTGGTGTTTTTACAAATACAGGCTGGTGACCAACCTGCTCTGTTACCGTCTGTGATGTTATTGGGGCTGGTAATGTGGAGTCTTGGCATTGTTGGTCATATCCTGCGTCACACCATTTCAGCGCCATTTTTTGTCGGTGTATTGCTGGCAGTGATGTACATGTATGTCTCTATGAGTATCATGCGTTCTTTGTTTTCAGTAGCGAGTTAGTCTTAAGCATGCACATACACATCCTCGGCATTTGCGGCACCTTTATGGGTGGTATTGCAATCCTGGCAAGACAAATGGGTTATACGGTTACCGGTTCAGACGCCAATGTCTACCCGCCCATGAGTACCCAGCTGGAAGAGCAGGGCATTATTCTGCATGAAGGTTTTGATCCGGCGCCGCTAGATCCAGAACCTGATCTGGTGGTGATAGGCAATGCCATGTCACGCGGCAACCCATCGGTGGAATACGTGCTGGCGCGCGGCCTGAAATATATCTCCGGGCCACAGTTCCTGTCCGACTATATTTTAAAAGACCGCTGGGTATTGGCCGTAGCTGGCACCCACGGTAAGACCACCACCTCAAGCATGCTGGCCTGGATTTTAGAATACGCCAAACTGACGCCGGGCTTTTTGATCGGTGGCATCCCTGCCAACTTTGGCATCTCGGCTCGTCTGGGTGATGAGCCATTCTTTGTGGTTGAGGCCGATGAATATGACACCGCCTTTTTCGATAAGCGATCCAAATTTGTGCACTACAAACCGCGCACGCTTGTGTTGAATAATCTTGAATTTGATCACGCCGATATTTTTGAAGATCTAAATGCCATCAAAAAACAATTCCACCATCTGCTGCGCATCGTGCCTGGCAATGGTTTGATCATTGCGCCAGTGGATGATCCAAATCTGGTTGATGTGATCGAAATGGGCTGCTGGACGCCAGTCGAACAATTTGATGCAGCAGGAGTAGAACAACCCGAAACTGATCTCTGGAATGCCCGTGATGTAGCGGCGGATGGCAGCAGTTTTGCCATCTACTGGGGCGACAAACATGTTGGTGATGTGAACTGGTCATTGATCGGCATGCACAATGTTCACAATGCCCTGGCAGCTGTGGCCGCGGCACGTCATTCCGGTGTCATTGCCCATGAAGCAGTGGCGGCACTGAATCAATTCAGAAATGTAAAACGGCGTATGGAAGTGCGCGGCGTAATCAACGGCATTACCATTTATGATGACTTTGCCCATCACCCAACTGCCATCAACCTGACCCTGGACGGCCTGCGTAACAATGTAGGCCGGTCAAAAATAATTGCTATCCTTGAACCACGTTCAAACACCATGCGAATGGGCGTGCATGCTGAAACGTTGGCTGCCTCACTTGAAGCAGCTGATGATGTTCTGCTGTTTTGTCCGCCTGATCTGGGCTGGGACCTGGAGCAGGTTGTGAATGATATTTCCGGCGCACAAACTTTTAATTCAGTAGACAATATTGTTGCGTATGTGAAAGGCTCTGCACACAGCGGTGATCATGTGCTGGTGATGAGCAACGGTGGATTCGGTGGCATCCACCAAAAATTGTTAGAGGCATTGTCATGAGTTTAAACACCAGCAGCAGAAACAGCATCGCTTTTGCAATGACCGGTGCATCCGGTGTTGCCTATGGCTTGCGGCTATTGCAGTGTTTGATAGAAGCAGGTGAGCAGGTTCATCTGATGATTTCAAAAGCGGCACAGATAGTGATTGCCATGGAAACCGATATTAAAATATCCGGCACACCCAGTGAGATGCAACAACAATTAACAGCACTATATAAAGCCAAGCAAGATCAGTTGCATGTCTGGGGTAAAGAGCAGTGGTCATCACCCGTTGCCAGTGGCTCCGGTGCACCCCGTGCCATGGTGGTTTGTCCTTGCACCAGCGCCTTTCTTTCAGCCGCCGCCAACGGCACCAGTTCAGACTTGATGGAACGCGCCGCCGATGTCGCAATAAAAGAAAACAATAAATTAATACTGGTTCACCGCGAAACACCGCTGTCAGCCATTCACCTGGAAAACAGTCTTAAACTTGCACGATTGGGTGTCACCATCCTGCCTGCCAATCCAGGCTTTTATCAAAACCCAACATCAATACAAGATCTGGTTGATTTCGTTGTAGCCCGCATCCTTGATCAACTTGATGTTGAACATGAATTGCTGCCGCGTTGGGGTGATCAAGAGTAAACGTTCGAATGTTGCAGAAAACCATTCAATGGCGTGCTATTGGTGAGGCAAGCAAAACCTACAACCCGTCCAATGGACTTACAACACCGCGGCCACCACGATTGAGAACATGGGTGTAAATCATGGTAGTTGATACATCTGCATGTCCCAGAAGTTCCTGCACGGTGCGGATATCATAGCCCGACTCCAACAGGTGAGTGGCAAAGCTGTGCCTGAGTGAATGACAATTCACCTTCTTCTGTATTCCTGCCGCCTCTGCCGCCGGCTTGATGGCCTTCTGCAAACCATTCTCATGAATATGATGACGCCGAGTTTTGCCGCTGCGAGGATCCACAGAGAGTCTGCCGCTAGGAAAAGCATACTGCCAACGCCATTCTTTGGCAGCATTTGGGTATTTACGTGCCAGTGCATTGGGCAGAAAGACTTCGCCGAAGCCTCGCGCAAGATCTTCGACGTGGAGCTCATGAGTCTTGTGCAAGTGATTTTTTAAAGCTTTTGACAAGCGTCGTGGTAACGGCACAACGCGGTCTTTACGTCCCTTGCCGTCGCGAATAACAATTTGCTGATACTCAAAATCGATATCCTGAACCCGCAGTCGAACACAATCCATCAAGCGCATACCCGTGCCATACAACAATGCCGCCATGAGCTTGCATCTGCCTTCCATTTTATCCAGAAGCTTGGTTATCTCTGATTGTGTCAATACTACTGGGAGTCTTTTCGGCCGCTTGGCGCGAGTAAATTTATCAAGCGCTTCAAGAGGCTGTTTCAATATATGTGTATAAAGAAATACCAGAGCATTAAGTGCCTGGTTTTGGGTGCTGGCAGCAACATTACTCTGGACGGCAAGATGTTGAAGAAAAGCCACCACATCACTTGCCTCCAACTGTTTTGGATCCTGATCATGTGAAAATAAAATAAAGCGACATACCCATTGTTCGTAGGCTTGCTCTGTACGGATTGAGTAATTGCGCCTGCGGATTTCTGCAGTCAGCTGATTTAGAATGTTAGCGTGCCCTTGTCTTGTTTTGGCCAGCGAACCTGATGGTCTTTTATTCTTGCCGATATCGGTGGTCTTCGGATTTTCTCTGGCAAGAGTGGCATGATCAGGAGAGAGTTGGCGAGAAAACTCTTTCCAGAATTGCCAGTCCACCTGATTGAGCCATCGCGCGTCAATTAGCTTGAATAAAATTTGTATAGCATTGACGATTTGTTCAAACTGCCAGTCCTTGATATTCGACATTCTGCCAAACTTAGAAAAATAGCCTGTGACATCGTCGGGAGTATGTAAGGCGAGTTTTTTATCGGGAAAAGCCGAGATATATTGCTCCGACCGTTTCACATACCAGCGATCCACCGGTTCATTAATACCTTGTCTATGAAGAGCTTCGATGTAGTTATCCCAAAAACGACTTGCCGGGTCGCTAATTTTAGGTGTGTGCATATTCATTTATTAGTCCAAATGACATCATGGCTTCAAATATTAAAAGCTGTATAAAAAAACAGTAGATCAATCTATGTTTGAATGCAATAGGTAAATTTACTGGCCCCACATTTCCAATTCTGTCTAGTACGATTAAAAAAATGCCAGCCGATATCAACTGACCGCTGTTAGCTGTTCAACAAGTTTTTCCGAGCCTGCCTTGATAAACTAAAAGTGATAGTTTAGTATCACTTTATGAGGATCGAACTTGTTACCACATTAAAGCGGCAAGCGACCAAGATATTGGCCGACTTGCATAAATCCAAAGAGCCCATCTTAATTACTGAGCATGGCCAGCCTTCTGCGTATCTTGTTGATGTAGATGATTACGAGTTAATGCAAGAGAGAATGCGCCTTCTTGAGGGGATATCTCGAGGTGAGCGTGCAATTCAAGAAGGGCGAACCTTGACCCAAAAAGAAGCTAAAAAGGCAATGGCTAAGTGGCTCAAGTAATATGGACCGAGCCAGCGTTATCAGACCTAAATGAAATAGCAGAGTATATAGCGCTCGATAATTTTGATGCAGCGGCACATTTGGTTCAGGAAGTTATTTCAGCGGTAGAGCGTTTGGAGCAGCATCCTGAATCTGGACGCCGCCCTCTAGAACTTGAGAAAAAAACACGTTATCGGGAAGTTGTCGTTGGGCCTTGTAGAGTTTTCTACCGCGTAGAAAATGACAAGGTCTATATTCTCTATGTTATGCGAGGAGAGCGGGAGCTTCGTGTGTTTCTCCTTGAGGGGCGTGCTAGAGAAAATAGCTAAAAGCAATTAACTCGGATATTTTACCGCGGTGTTATTGTTGTTGACAATCCTCTGTAATATTGGGGAAACTCGAAGTCAGGTAGAAAAAAAGGGGTGGGGTCATGTCTATTCCGTGCGGTTCGGCACAATCTTCCGGATTCGGAAGAATATTTTTCAGATATTTTCGGCGATCCAGAATGTTTGCTGGGGAAACGGGCATCCGAACTAGGCAGAATCTGTCTAGTTCCATATTGGCCCATTCTGTCTAATACACTGTTAGCCAATCAAAAATCATGAATGAAGACGATTTCTATTTGAAAATAGCCCATGCATTGTCAGGCTGCCAGCTGGTAGAGCAGGAGTTGAAGCTTTACATTACGGAGGCTCTTGAGCTTGCAGCCAAATGCATTGACGGCAAAATGCCATTCAAGATGAAAGGTGATGATTACGCTGATTCGTCTTTGGAAAAGCTCATTCAAGCATTCAAGAAATTGAGTAACAATGATGACCTTGTAAGAGATTTAAGCAAATTCAAGGTAGAAAGAAATTTCTTGAGTCATAGGGGGATTACCCACTGTTTGGACTATGAAGAAGAGCTTTTTCATTCGTTGGCCGCAGAGATGCAGCCGAGGTTGCTAGCGATTCAGAAAGAGGCTGACCGTTTAAGAATGGCAATCCATGAAGAAGCCAACAAGTTTAGAGGACATCTTTGGTTTGATGATCTTACAAAGAATGGCTAACCAGGCGCTCGTTCGGACGCAAACTACGCTGCGCTTCGTTTGCGCCGCACAGCTTGAACGTTAGCCGTTAAATCCATTGGCAATGCATATCGCCTCGTTGATATCAGATATAATTCCGTCGCCACCATCTACGTTACTACAACTACCGCCAGCACCTTCTAGTTCAACGCAATAACCTTCGTGTTCAATTTTGATATTCACAATAAAACCTTTTGGTAAATGTTTCGCAGCTTTATTGATAGCAATGTCCAGACTTGGCGGTGTTGAAAAAATATCATCCAGCAACTTAGTGGCTATATCTGCTGCTTCTTTGTCGTTGCTTTCGCTATTTGTGAATTCCATTATTTACTCCGTAGCCCAGCTAACAAAGGGCATTAAATTTGACGGCGAACGCGCCGTGTCTTTTTCTACTACATCGGGCCGCAATTTATGCCCAACGTTAGGCCCCGTAAAAAATAAAATAGAAAGTAAATGGGTTGGTTTTAAGTGTTCAGTTCTTTTTGATTAAGCTTTGTTCAGCAGTGTTAAGTAGATATAAAGTTTATTGGTTTCAGAAAGTCAGT
>Ga0316204_10008745_pt1 | contig 13861 bp, 17 predicted proteins | sample 6monrhotite_MG_2_FD_205661 | JGI IMG/M metagenome (GOLD analysis project Ga0316204, IMG submission 205661) | Microbial mat bacterial communities from mineral coupon in-situ incubated in ocean water Damariscotta River, Maine, United States -... | ecosystem: Environmental > Aquatic > Marine >... | reverse complement strand
CAATCAGAACGAGGGTTGGAGTATCGAGACCGGCGCGCTGCTTCTATCGACCGGCTTTTTGATTGGTTATCCGTTCGGGGGAAACGCTCTGACATGATCAATATCGACCAATTCGACGGCAATATCGGAGAGCGATTATTGCAAGGCGCTCAAGGCGTGGATCTGCTCGTCGCCGGCGCCTATGGCCATTCACGCCTGCGAGAGTTCGTTTTTGGCGGTGTGACACGGACACTTCTGGCTGCGACAGATGGTCCGGCGATGCTGTTGGCGCATTGACGATAACGGCGATTAAATCCCTTCTAGAAATATGGCTATTTATGGAGGTTTGAATGTCGCTATCCCGAGTCGTGATGAGATTGACGCGAAATCCAGGAACACGTCATCCCGAGGGCGATGATCATCGTGGATACACAATTGTAGCGCCACTCGATTCTTCCGGGCATCTCGACCTCGAAATGTGGCGGGCAACCAAGCAGGACTGTACGGTTTTGAGGTTCTCAACCGACGAGGACGAAAAAGCTGACGGCTGGCTTACCCACCGCGGCAGCCACTGGTACTTCCGGTATGACGAAGAAGACGAGGGGCCAGATGAGCCTGTCTACCGATTGGGGGATCATGCGTTACGGCTAGGCGAATACCTCACCATCCATGAAGCGGATGGCGAGGATTTAACCTACAAAATCACCGACGTTGTCAAAATTTGATTCGCTATTCGTTGGCGACAATTGCCAGACGAAGCGCATCCGGTGACACCGCTAATCGCGAAATTTCCGAAAGCCCCATTGCGGTTAGATCGCCGACCTCCTGCCAGCTATCATGGTCAGCGCGGTAGAACAGCGTGCCGTCGTTCACTGAAAGCCAAGCCAACGCGCCGTCTGGATTTAGGAACACCGCATAATCTTCAGATTCACCCGGTAGGCGGAACACAGGCGAAGTAGATGAATCGTCAAAACTGAATTGATTGATGATGAAACCACCTTCGGGATGTTCCAGCGTGAAATAGGCTGATTGACCATCTGGAGCGGAATAGAGCGCGCGGCCGAGGCCGGTCGTGACTTCTTCCTCGACCCCCAAATCCAGATCCACCCAACGAAGAGTGAATGGATCGGTCAGGGCGAAGAGGAGCATCTGAGATTGGTCAGCGTTCAGCGCATAGTATCCGGCGGGACCATAATCATGAACCGGTCCCGTCGAAGACCCATCCAGCATGTGCCGATAGACTTGGCCACCATAGCCGCCCGGCGCTTGATGGATATACGTCACTGATAAGCCATCGGGTGACGGGCGTGGCGAATATTCACTCTCATCAATTGTATTTGTGATGGCTCGCGCCATGCCGGTGGCCGCGTCTACATAGTGAATATCTGTCTGACCGCCGTCTGTCTCGGTCGTAAAGTAAAATCCGCCATTTTCATCAAAAGCTGGCTGGTTGTCGTACAGGCCTTGTCTCGTAACCACGGTGCGGTCAGCAATGCGCGGCAAACCATCAATCCAGACTAAATTTGATAGCGAAATGTCTGTTCCGGGAAGGCCGTCATCTTCGGCATCGTCGTCAGACGTATCATTCTCAGCGACGTCGTTTTCGGACGCCGGTGTTTCTGTGCCTGCCGCCGCGTCGGCGGCGTCATCGGTTTCGGCAGGTGTTTCTGCGGGGCCGCTACAAGACGCCAACAACAAGGCCGCCAGACCTGCAGTCCATTTGAATTCCTGTCGCATTTGAGACCCTATCGTTTTTGAATGATTGCGGCGCCACAGCCATAGCCCGCGCCAAATGCGCAGAGTAGGCCGCGTTCACCCACGGCCATATCACTGGAATTTTTATCGAATGTCATCAGCACGCTGGAAGATGATGTGTTGCCATATTCATTGAGAATAATCGGCGCGACGTCGGCGGTGGGTTCGCGGTCGAGCGCTTTTTTGGCAACGGCTTGAACGATACGGATATTCGCCTGATGAAGCCATGCCCGCCGGATGTCGTGAGGTTGATACCCAAGATCGGAAATCAATTTCGACGAAACGCTCGAGGCCATCGGAATAACGTCACGGAAAACACGGTGACCATCCTGATCGACAAAGGCCTCAAAAGGTTCGTCGTCTTCAAACTCTGTGTGGTTCATAAAACCGAAATCAGACCGAAGTGCGTTGGACCATTTTGTTTCCAACCGAACGCCCTGTAGCTCCCAACCACCCGCTTCGCGATCACCAGCTTCCAGCAGGATAGCGGCAGCGGCATCGCCGAATATGAAATGAACTTCGCGGCGGCGGTAATGGTTGATCGCGCTCATGATTTCAGGGCAAACGATGAGAATGGCGTCGGCCTGGCCCGTGCGGATCAGCTCACGCGCTTGCTGCATGGCGAAAATGGCCGAAGCACAAGCCATCGTCATGTCGAACGCCCAGCCACGCGTCATGCCCAGCCCGTTCTGAATTTCGATCGACACGCCTGGAAAATTTCTCTGTTGAGCTGATGACGCGACAATCACGCCATCGACATCATCGGCGGTTCGTCCAGCTTTTTCCAAAGCCTTTTTCGCGGCAGAAACGCCGAATTCGGCCTGAAACGCCATCGCTTCTTTATCGCGATGCGGAATACGCGGGCGCATCCGGTCAATATCCATCAAACCGTCTTTGTCGACGACATGCCGGTTCAGAATTCCAGAGGCTTGTTCGATAAATTTCTCGCTAGAATGTGGAATTTCCGCCGCTGCGCCGGCCGCAATGGCATCAGCGTTATCGGCATTGAACCGATCTGCATAAGCATTGAAAACCTCTACCAGTTCCTCATTGGAGATACTGGCTTCGGGAACGGTCCAGCCGACCGATCGGATCACGCAATCTCTCATGCCGTTCGTTTCTCCACAATCACTGAGCCTATCGAATAACCAGCGCCAAAGGAACACAAGAGGCCTTTTTCACCTGGAGCAAAGCCATCAGCATGCCGATGGAAGGCCACAAGCGAACCTGCGCCAGCCGTATTTGCAAATTCGTCCAAGATGACCGGCGCTTCCTCGACAGTAAATTCGCGGTCGAACACTTTTCGCGCAATCATCATGTTCATGTTGATGTTAGCCTGATGCAGCCAGAGGCGTTTCATATCCGCCGAGGAAAGATCATTCGCGGTGAGTTGATCCAGAATCAGCTCCGCCACCATCGGGCAAACTTCCTTGAAAACGCGCCGGCCTTCTTGTGTGAAGTAGCGATCTTCAAAAGCCGGCTCAGGGTTTTCGCAAGCATTCAGAAAACCGAGATTCGAACGGATATTGTTTGAATATGACGTTTTCATACGTGTATCGAGAATCGACCAGCCATCGTCGGCCATATCATCGCGTTCAATCAGGAGCGCGACTGCGACATCGCCAAATATGAAATGACTGTCCCGATCACGAAAATTTAGTTGTGGCGTGGTGATTTCCGGCGTCACCAGAAGGATGGATTTCGCTTGGCCGGTCTTGATTGAATTGACGGCGTTGATGAGACCGAATGTTCCGGATGAACAGGCCACGCTCATGTCATAACCAAAGCCATCAATGCCGAGTGCGTGTTGAATTTCAATAGCAATGCAAGGATAGGTTCGCTGCATTGTCGTTGCCGAACAAATCACACCGTCGACGTCTGCTGGATCGCGACCGGCACGCTGCAAGGCTTCACGCGCGGCGGCGAGGCCCGCTTCGGCCATTATGGAAATTTCACCATCATTGCGTCGGCGTACTTCTGGGCGCATTCGGTCAACATCCAGCACGCCAGCTTTGTCGATAGAGTAGCGGGACTTGATGCCAGATGCCTTTTCGATGAACCCGGAAGAGGACGGCGATTTGGCGTCTAATTGCCCGGCGGCAATGGCATCAGCGTTTTCGCCATTCCATTTTTCAACCCAGGCATTGTAGCAAACCACCAATTCGTCATTGCTAACGCTATCTGGTGGTGTCCACAGGCCGGTTGACCGGATAACCGCGTTTATCATGAATTGTGTCCGTTCAATTTCAACGTTGATCGTTTCCGAACACCGGGTTTTCCGACTGGCGTTCGATCTCTCCGGTGCGTGGATTTTCGCAGACCCATTCTCCGCGACCGACGGGGTCCGAGGGGCGCGCTAGGCGGCAGTCCGCTTCACCCAATTCCTGCGCCGTTAAATCGTCTTCATCACGCTCTGTTGGCCATTCAAGTGTCGAACAACCAGTCAGAGCCAAAATCGCCGTTAGAATAAAAATACTCCGTATCATCAGCGAACTCCCATTTTTTGAACGTCTAAATGGCGCGGGCAGGCTACCAGATGGTCATTGACCATGCCGACGGCCTGCATGAAGGCGTATACAATAACGGGTCCGCAGAATTTGAAGCCGCGTTTCTTCAGGTCTTTGGCAATGGTTTCGCTCAACGGTGTTTTGGCGGGCACATCGGCCATGCTTTGCCATTCGTTCTGAATTGGCTTTCCGCTGGTGAAGGCCCAGAGATACTCCGAGAAATCTTCGCCCTTATCTTGCATCTCAAGAAATAGCCGGGCACCGCCAATGGTCGCATTTATTTTTGCGCCGGAACGAATAATACCGGCATTGCCGAGTAAGCGATCCATATCAACATCGCCATACGCGGCTATTTTATGCGGATTAAAATCGTCAAATGCTTCGCGTATGGTTTCGCGCTTTCTCAGGATGGTGATCCACGCCAATCCCGCCTGCATACCGTCAAGAACCAGTTTTTCCCAAAGTGCGCGCGAATCATATTCCGGCACGCCCCATTCGGTGTCGTGATAGGCCGAGTAGAGCGGATCATGGTCCGGTGCCCAAGGGCAGCGCGAGATCGGTGTAGCCGTCATGCCAACGCTTTAGACTGCGCTTGCCCGGTTGGCGAGTAGGGGAATTCAGTCCTCGGCGAGCAACGGCGTATTGATGGTGACAACGGCCCCGTCAATTGTTGGGGATGCGGTGGCAGCCTGGAAACGATCCAAACGGACGATTGCGAGTGCGCTTTTGCCGGTCGAAGACGTGATCGCGCCTAATGGAATGTCACCGGCCATTATTGTCTCGCCCACGGTCATTGCCCGATCTTTTGAGCTGACGGATACGGTCCGTTTGCGGATGGTGCCGCGCCGTTTCATGCGTGAGAGCACCTCTTGTCCGATGAAACACCCTTTTTTCCAGCCAATGCCGCCATAGAGGTCGAGATTGACGTCTGTCGGGAAGACGCTGGCCTCGCCGTAATCTCGTCCGAAGGATGGGATGCCAGATGAGATTTCGCTCTCGACCTGCCTATTGGCTCCGTCTGCTCCTGGCTTTTCGGTGGCAATGGACCGCTGCGGCAAATCCGAGGAGCGTGGGTCGGCTGATCCTTTCCCGGAGATCACGAAGGCGCCCATATCCAGTGAAATTTCCGCATTGGCGCGAAGGCGATAAAGGGTGAGGCGTTTGATCAACACATCTGCCGCATCCGCCCAAATGTCGAGTTCCACGCCGTTTTTCTCGCCGTGAATCTGGAAGTCGCAAACGATCTTTCCTTGAGGCGTCAATAACGCCCCGACCTGGATCGTTCCGGGAAAGCATAGCTTCATGTCATTGGTGACAACGCGCTGAAGAAAGTCGCGGGTATCCGGGCCGTGAATGCTGATAACGGCGCGGTCGGAAAGATGGAAAATCGGTTCGCTCATGAAAGCCATATGACATTGAGCCCTCGGCTGGCCAAGGGGCGAGGCATGGTTTAAGCCGCAGATGATGAAGCGGATACTTTTCATCACCTCTACACGTATTGGCGACGCCGTGATTAATTCCGGCGTGTTGGACCATCTCGTTCGACAGTGGCCAGAAGCAAAATTCACGATCGCTTGCGGCCCTCTAGCCCAGCCTGTGTTGGAAAACACGCCGGGTCTCGAACGATTGATCGTGGTACGAAAAAAGCCGTTCGGGCTGCATTGGTTCGGCCTCTGGCGGCGAATTGTGATGCGTCGCTGGGATCTGGTTATCGATTTGCGCGGCTCTGCAATTTCCTATCTCGTTGTTGCGGATCAGCGAAAACCATTGAGAAGCACCAAAGTCAAAATGCACAAAGTGCGCGAAGCTGCTGGTGTTTTGAGGTTGGACCCGCCGCCCGCTCCGAAGATATATCTCGCCGAAGAAGCGCGAGAACGCGCCCTGGGCTGGATGCCACCGGGGCGTGAATGGCTAGCTGTTTGTCCGTCCGCCAGCCTGCCGTTCAAAATGTGGCCCGCTACCAATTTTGCTGAAGTCGTCAAAGCGCTCGTCTCTCCGGGCGGTGCGATGGCCGGGGCAGGTGTCGTCATCGTCGGCGGCCCTGGCGATGAAGATCATGCCATTCCGATCATCAACGCCTTGCCCGATAATGGCGTCTTGGACCTGACCGGGAAACTCTATCTATCGGATGTCGCAGCCGTCGTGGAACGCGCGCGATTATTTGTCGGCAATGATTCCGGGTTGATGCACATGTCTGCGGCCATGGGAACGGCAACGCTGGGCCTATTCGGTCCATCGGACGAAATCCTGTATGGTCCCTATGGAGAGCAATGCGCGACCGTTCGAGGACCGCGCGGGCTAGAAGAGACCAAAAAGCAATTCCCGAACTGGCGTCACCACCCATCCAGCCTGCTGGAGGATTTGAGCGTCGGGTCAGTTATTGAAGCCTCAAATCGATTGTTGGAACGGACGGAAGACAAATGACTCAGATATATGACCTGATCATTCGCAATGGCGATGTCGCCAATCATGCTGGCCGCGGCCAAACCGATATCGGTATCATCGACGGCAAGATCGCGAAGATCGGGGATTTGTCACAGGCGGATGCGGGCGAAGTATTTGATGCCTCCGGCCTCACTGTTTTACCGGGCGTGATTGATAGTCAGGTTCATTTTCGCGAACCGGGCCTCGAATGGAAAGAGGACCTGCAATCAGGTTCACTCGCTGCCGTTATGGGTGGTGTGACAACTGTCTTTGAAATGCCGAATACCGAACCAACGACCACCGACCCGGACGCGTTAATTGACAAGCTTGCGCGCGCGAAAAACCGCATGCATTGCGATCATGCGTTTTACGCGGGGGCCACGAATGAGAATGCAGCCGATCTGACAATTATGGAGCAGATGCCCGGATGTTGCGGCGTGAAGGTCTTCATGGGCGCATCGACGGGGTCTTTGCTCGTACAGGACGATGCAGGAGTGGAGCGGGTATTGCGGGCCATCAAACGCCGGGCCGCTTTTCATTCTGAAGATGAATATCGTCTGGCTGATCGGCGCGGACTGGCGCGCGAGGGTGACTGGACCAGCCACCCGGAAGTCCGTGATGCAGAAGCCGCCGTCATGTCAACAAATCGCCTAATCCGGATTGCCCGCGCGACCGGCAAACGCATTCATGTTCTGCATATTTCGACGGCTGATGAAGTTGAAATTCTGCAAGCCAATCGTGACATTGCAAGCTGTGAGGTGACGCCGCAACATCTCACATTGACCGCGCCAGAAGCCTATGAGCGTCTGAAGGGCTTCGCACAAATGAACCCGCCGATCCGTAGCGCGGAGCATGTGGCCGGATTGTGGAAGGGCCTGGATCAAGGGTTGTTTGACGTGCTGGGCTCAGACCATGCGCCGCATACGCGCGAAGAAAAGGCCCGCCCATATCCGCAAAGCCCATCGGGCATGCCCGGCGTACAAACTCTGGTGCCCGTGATGTTGACCCATGTGGCCGAGGGACGCTTAAGCCTTGAGAGGTTTATTGACCTCACCAGCCATGGTGCACAGCGTATTTTCGCGATTGCTGGAAAAGGTCGAATGGCCGTTGGGTGGGATGCCGATTTAACCATCGTCGATCTGAAAGCAGAACGTGAGATGACTGAAGACTGGGTGGCCTCCAAATGCGGATGGTCGCCTTTCACAGGTATGATCGCCAAAGGTTGGCCGATGGCGACGATTATTCGAGGCCAGACCATTATGCGGGATGATGAACTCCTCTCGGACGGGCAAGGCGCGCCTGTTCGCTTCATGGAGACCTTGCCGGAGGAGGCCGACTGATGACTGAACGCACCAGCTTCTATTTCTTCGACATCGACGAGAATATTCTGCACCTACCCACCAAAGTGCATCTGCTGAATACCGTCACCGGTGAAGAAAAAACCATGTCGCAGCGGGAATTTGAGGGCATTCGTGCCTATCTCGGAATGGCGGGCGATTGGGAAGACTGGGCAGCCCCGCCGGAGCGGGCTTTTCGCGAATTTGCCGACGGAAAGGATCGCAATGGCGAAGAATATCTTCACCGCGATATCCGCCGGGCGCTAAAGGCGGGCGACGGATGGAAAGGACCATCCTGGGATATTTTCCGCTATGCGGTTTTGAAAAAACGCCCTGTGGCTTTTGTGACCGCCCGGCAGCACTCCAGCGAAACCATCAAGGAGGGCATCGCCATCCTGAAGGAAGCCGGAGAATTGCCGGAAGATCCGCTTTACGTGGCGATATTTGGCGTTTCCAATCCGGAAGTTCGCGATGAGCTCGGCGCTCACCTGACAACGGCGGGGCTGAAGCGAAAGGCGATCCGCATGTGTGTCGAGCGCGGACTGGATGCCTATGGTCGTGATTTACCGCACAGTTTTGGCATGTCGGATGATGACACCAAAAATGTAGATCTCATCACGTCTGCCATGCTGGAATGCAAAATGGATTATCCGGACAAACGTTTTTTTGTGATTTCCACCAATCGCCGTCAGCATGTGAAGCTGGAAGTCTTTCCGCCGCACAAGGAAGAATCGAAACTACGTGCCGCCGAAGGCGATTATTACGGCTAATCCAGAACTTCGTTGAGCAGAGCCCGGCTCATCTGGGCACCGCGACGCGCGAGATCGCGCCGCTCGGCCTCGGCCTCCGAGCCGCATCGAATGCGGGCGCGTTGCTCGACCTGATACCCGTCATTGAAGGCGTCAATCAGGCGTTCCCTGCGATAGCCGCTCAGCGGGGCTTCAAGATCTAGAAGTTCGATCATTCGGGCCCGCCATTCCTGAGTTTCATTCCCCTCGCAGGAATAGGCCAGATAATGCAATTGTCCGAGCGTATAGGCGAGATAGGGCAGGGTGCGACCCGGATCACGAAACGGATCGGCGGTGCCTTGGGAAACTTGTAGCGCCATACTCGAATGGCCAACAACCGGCTTTTGTTGGGCAAATGCCGGCGCGGCGAATGTCAGGCAGAAGATTATGATCCAGCGCATAGCATCTCTCTGGCAAATGAATGCGGCAAGGTCTAGGCGGGAGCGATGACCTGGCGGGTTTTATCCCAGCTGACCCGTTGCATGGCGGCGCGGACAGGCACGAATTCTGCGGCGGCGGCATCATCTGCGGCGACTGGGTCTCCGCTGATCCATTCAGCTTCGAAATCGATTAGGACGTAGTGATGGCCGTCGATAATCGAATCCACCACATCAATCAGGCGGGTAATCCGGGCCTCGACGCCGGTTTCCTCTTTCAACTCGCGCAGGGCCGCTTCCTGAACGGTCTCACCGAAGTCCATTTTGCCGCCGGGAATAGACCATTTACCCTTCAAGGGTTCGCGCCCGCGCTTGATTAGCAACACATCGTCTCCGCGTCGGCAAACAACACCCACGCATGCGATCGGCTTTTGTTGTTGAGGCATAGTCCATCCTTGACGATCTGGTTCTGAGCGCCAAGCTAAACCGGAATGGAGACAGGAACACCCCATGTGCGGACGCTATGACATAGAGGTCGATCCGAAGACGCTTAGCGACATGCTGGGCTTGGAAGTGCCGGATTTTGTACGCGATGCGGATTTTTCACCGGGAAACACCGGCCCTGTCGTCGCGGTCGGGCAGGATGGGCAAACAAAAGTCGTTCTGATGCGGTGGGGGTTAGAGCCGAGCTGGATGAAGGAAAAACCCACGCGGCCCATGTTTAATGCTCGCACTGAAACTGTCGCTGAGAAGCCGATGTTTCGCGCGGCTTTTAAACGGAAGCGGGCGCTCGTTCCTGCGATTGCGTTTTACGAGTGGACCGGCAAGCCGGGCGCTAAGACGAAGTGGCGGTTTTCAAAGGCAGATGGCTCGCTTTTGATGTTTGCCGGTCTGTGGGAGGCGCGGGACCGTAGTGATGGCTTGAAGCAGCTCACCTTCACCGTTTTGACGACCACGCCCAATGCCGATGCTGCTGATTATCATGATCGCATGCCCGTCATCCTCGATGAAAAAGCTCAAACCAACTGGCTGGACCCCGAGGCGGATCCAAAGTTTCTGCTGGAAATGGCGGTGCCAGCGCCTGACGGTACATTAGTCGTCAATGCAGCCTAGGCGGCTGTCCATCCGCCATCGATTGGAAATGACGCGCCATTACAGGACGCGCCAGCGTCCGACACGAGATACAGCATCAGGCCGACCAGCTCGTCATATTCAACAAATTTCTTTGTCGGCTGAGCTTTCAGCATAACGTCGCGGACGACGTCTTCTTCCGAAATTCCACGCGCTTTGGCGGTTTCGGCAATCTGACCGTCCACCAGCGGGGTTTTTACATAGCCGGGACAAATGGCGTTCGCCGTGATGCCGTGCTCGGCCACTTCCAGCGCGACGGCTTTGGTCAGGCCCACAATGCCGTGCTTGGCTGCGACATAGGCGGATTTGAAGGGGGATGCGACGAGGCCATGAGCCGAGGCCAAATTCACAATCCTACCCCGCCCCTGTGACCTCATCGCGGGCACTGCGGCTCTGATGGCATGGAAGGCCGAGGACAAATTGATCGCGATAATCGCATCCCATTTTTCGACCGGGAAATCTTCGATTTTTGAGACATGCTGAATGCCGGCATTGTTGACCAGAATATCCAGTCGCCCGAATTCGACCTCAGCAGAGCGAACAAGATCGGTGATCTCCTCGCCCTTCAGCATGTTGGCACCGTGATACTGGACCTCAACGCCGTGACGTGACGCCAGGTCTGCACGCATGTTTTCGATGACGTCGGGATCGCCCAAACCGTTGAGAATAATGTTTGCGCCCGAGGCCGCGAGCCCCTCAGCCAGGGCGGCACCGATGCCGCTGGTGGAGCCGGTGATGATGGCGGTCTGGCCGGAGAGGTCTGTCTGGATCGTGCTCATGGAAAGGCCCTTAGCAGGACTTGCTGCAATGCACCATTTCAAGATTCAGAGTTCAGGCAGCCTTCTTGATCGATTTGGGCGCAGGTTGAGGTCGTGAAAATTCGAGCCTGCCATCGCTGGAAGCCGATTTGTCGAAGCGATAACCATCCAAATCGAATTGGTTCAGGCGTTCGGGATTATCGATCCGGTTATCAATGATCCAGCGGGCCATTTTGCCCCGGGCCTGTTTGGTGAACATGAAAAGTGGCCGCGATTTGCCGTCTTTTTCTTCCTTGAAGGACACGTCGATGATGTCGGCCTTCAACGTTTTTTTGTCGATGGCTTTGAAATATTCATTCGATGCCAAATTGATGATTGTGCGGGTTGGAGCCGTGTCGAGTGTGGTATTCAACGCTTTCGCAATGTCGCTTCCCCAATAATCATACAGCGTCTCGCCGCGCCGGGTCTTGATCTTCGTTCCCATTTCCAGGCGGTAAGGTTGGATTTTATCCAGCGGGCGCAAAATCCCGTAGAGGCCAGAGAGGATACGAATGTGATCCTGCGCCCATTGATGGTCGGCGGCTGACAATTCGTTGGCTTGCAGGCCGCGATACACTTCCCCAGCGAACGTCAGAATCGCGGACTTGCCGTTCGTATTTTCTGGATCGAAGGCTTTGAACCTTTCATAATTCAGATGCGCCAAATCATCTGACAAATGCATCATTTGCTGGATTTTGGTGCGGGTAAGATTGCGTGTTGTCTTCGACAAGGTCGCCGCACGCGCCATCAATTCCGGTTGGGTTGGGTTCGGTGACGCAACATCATCGAAATTCATGAGTTTGGCGGGCGATAATAGAACAAGCATGGCAATCTCCTTGCCAAAATATTTAGGCTGATGCGGCGCGAGATTAAAGGGTGTGTGTTCAGCGCGTCGGAATCAGGACGCGCGGGTTCATGATGCTATGCGGATCAAGCGCTGATTTAATTGACTTCATGAGCTCGACTTCCAGCGGTCGCCGGGTTGCCAGATCACCGGCTTTCAAAGTGCCGACGCCATGTTCGGCGGCAATAGATCCGCCATATTTCTGGACGAGATCGTAGATGGCTTCAGTGGCTGGCAGGCAATCGGCGACGAAATTCTCGCCTGCCCCAGGAGTTTTTCGGGCGACATTGAAATGAACATTTCCGTCGCCAACATGACCGAACGCAAATACCTCAGCCCCCTCAATCATGCTTTCCGCCAATGCGGTCCCTTCTTCGATGAAGGCCGCTATTTTTGAAACGGGAATGGAAACGTCGTGTTTCGCCGCTTTGCCGTGGGCCTTTTCGGCTTCGGCGATAGGCTCACGCAATTGCCACAACGCTTGCGCCTGCGCGCCGCTTTCTGCAATGACCGCGTCTTCTACAATTCCGCGCTCAAAACCGGTCTCCAGCGCCGCCTCCATTGCGCTGCGACCTTCACCGACCCGCCCGGCACCGATCTCAAACAGAACATACCAGGGATGGGTGTCGGACAATGGATCGCGACTCCCCGGAATATGCTGAATGACTTGTTCGAGCGCATTTCGCGGAATGATTTCGAGCGCCGACAACGCGCCGCCGGATGCCGCTTTGGCAATGCCCAGAAGTTCAACTGCCGCAGCAGGAGAGGGTATGCCAGCAAAAGCGACCGTCACCTCGGCAGGGCGAGGAAAGAGTTTTAGCGTCGCGGCGGTGACAATGCCCAACGTGCCTTCTGCGCCAATAAAGAATTGTTTAAGGTCGTAGCCGGAATTGTCTTTTCTCAAGCCGCGCAGGCCATTCCAGATTCGGCCATCCGGTAAAACGGCTTCGATACCGAGGACGAGTTCACGCATCATTCCGTAACGTAAAACATGGACGCCGCCCGCATTCGTCGAGATCAGACCGCCTATTGTGGCTGACCCTTGAGAGCCGAGGCTCAGCGGGAAGAGGCGATCGTTATCGGCGGCCAGATTTTGCACGATTTCCAAGATGCATCCTGCTTCGACTGTCAGGGAATCGTTTGCGGTGTCGATATCTCGAACCGCCTTCATGCGCGACATTGAAAGCAGAACTTCGCCTTGTGGAATAGATCCGCCGACAAGGCCGGTATTGCCGCCCTGCGGCGTGATGGCGATGCGGGCTTCGGCGCATATCTTCACCAAGCTGGCGACTTCGTTCGTCGTCGCAGGCTTGAGTAAAATCGGCGTTTCGCCCTGCCAACGCCCGCGCCAGTCGCGAGTGTGCGGGGCCAGTTCGTGGGGGTCCGTGCTCCACCCTTTGGGGCCAAGTGCGGTCTTTAAAGCATTGAGCGTTTCGGCGGATATCATTCGGTGTCTCTGGGGGCGGCGGCGCGTTGCAGGCGATCATTAATAGCTTCGCCCAGACCTTCATCGGGAATCGGCGAAACGGCAATGCCCTGTGCGCCGCTTTCGTCGAGTATGCGAAGGTAGGCGAACAGATTGGCTGCGGCTTCCTGCAAATCCCCGGTTCGCGAGAGGTTCAATGTCGCGTCATTTGTCTCGCCAAACCCGAGCAAAACTTCATTTTCGAGCGCGCTGCGAGCGTAGAGGCGAAGTCTGGCGCGCGGCGCGTAGTGGCTTTTCAGCATTCCGGGAGAGGCTTTGGCAGAAGTCGCGTCCGGTAAGCCGAGCGGCCCGGTGATGGCCTCGATATCCGTTCGCGCCAATCCGCCTTTGCGGAGCAGGAGCGCTTGATCTCCATCGAAACCGATGACCGTGGATTCAACGCCAATTTCGCAGTTGCCGCCATCAAGGATCAGGTCCAGTTTTGAGCCCAGTCCTT
>Ga0316204_10008743_pt1 | contig 13862 bp, 11 predicted proteins | sample 6monrhotite_MG_2_FD_205661 | JGI IMG/M metagenome (GOLD analysis project Ga0316204, IMG submission 205661) | Microbial mat bacterial communities from mineral coupon in-situ incubated in ocean water Damariscotta River, Maine, United States -... | ecosystem: Environmental > Aquatic > Marine >... | reverse complement strand
TCAAAATATGGCTGGGATGATTTACCCTCCACAAACTCCTTTAAACGCACAATCACGGCCCCCCAGGTTGTATTTGACATGGCAAACCAACCTTCCGTGGAACGCCATTGAGAGTGTTTAAAATGAAGTACTGATTGATTCTGCCCCGTTGGCTCTATATCGAACCTGAGGTCAGTGCCCTCCCATTCATCAGCATCGCCCAGGCAATGCCAATGAACCGTCTTGTCCTTTTCTAATCGTTCGATGCGCATTCGAAACACCGTCGCCCGGCCGCCAAAACCAAAAGTAGCCACACTTCCCTGTTCGGCTTGTGTTATTGCATCGGCAGTCCACCAGCATTTTAAACCGTTTTCGGTAGTAATCGCATCGTAGACCTTACTGGCAGCTGAATTGATAATAATTTCATGTAACATCTCAGCCATGGGTATTCCTTTGTTCCACGTAAAAAATGTAAAATAGTGACTGGTTTACATCAATATTGAGTAATCCGTCATTCTGTTTAAAACCATGCGCATAGCATGATGATAAAATAATGTTGATAAAAGGAGTTATGCTTGACTAAGTAAGGGATGAGCACCAGTAGTGTCTGGCACCACGACAACAACAGACATTGAATCAACGACCGCATTTCGCCTGTACACTGGCAAATAAAACACTGGTATATCCAATAGTTCAGCGCTGATTAGTTTATTTTGAATTCTGAAGCCAGGAAATTTCCTGTTTAAATAATTCTTCATCCACCTGATTTGCCAGACTTTCCCGCCATCCTTTTGGGTAGTCTTTTAACATCATGTATTTTGCCCCTCGACACTGATGCATCGAAGCACGAACCAGCGCTTCCGGGGTCCGGAAATCGCTGAATTGTCTATTACTTGCCACATTAGTTGCGTTAGAGACACATTGCTTGTATTTAGAAATCATCTCTACGCGCTGAATTTTATTGGGGATAATTAAATCCTGCTGAGCAACACAAGCCGATAAAATGAATACGACCCCAAGCACCTGCATTGACCGGACAAATTGCGTAATACACATAACGACACTACCTCGCGGATGAAAAATTTGTAGCTCCCTTACTTAAAGACTATCCCTATTCAACATCTGCTCATTCGCTGGCAGACCGATTCCTGAAGTGGACTTGCAAACAACTCGCCGTCACGTTGTTAGCTCAGGTTAATTTTCGATTTAAGAGTTACACCGATCAGCATTACCACCGCCGGAATAACGCAAACCATAATTCACCAACCAGTATTCGCCAACCAAAATTGCATCAACCTGAATTACATCAACCAAAACTACACCAACCAGAATCCCCCTGCGACTGATCCTGTATACGTTGCATTATTTTATCGCTAACTTTATCAGCAACTGATTTGATAGAGGGATTGTGAATCAAGTAATCGGTGAAGCGGTGTCGCCACCAACCTCTGAGTGCGCCCTATAGTAAAAAACTAACGCGCTAATTTCCAGAGCAAATTTGAATTTTGCCCATCAGGTCACATGGTGATTTCAGTTATTTCACCGTAAGCATCTAATTATTATAGCTTTCCAGCCACACAAAGAATCATGCTAATTAATCGTGACGGCCACATGGAGAAATCGATAATTTCTATCAACGAATATATTATTATATTAATATGAGATATAAAGCTTAATTCATTGAACAATTTAGTAAATTAACTATAGTTACTTCATCAATGAGTCAAAGCAGTTATATATCCCGTAACTCAAACCCAGATTCTCTCATTAAGGTGCCTGAGAGCGCCGCGGGGATTGTTGTGCTTGTGTTCAAGCAAGGTAATGCAGGAAGTGACCCGATTATTGGCGGTATCACCCAAGTATACCCGTAATATCCTAATTGACGTGTTCAGCAAACCATCGTGAATTTTCACCTGGAGTTTTAATATGGCGCCAACCACTCAACCGGCCAAATCGAAAAGCAAACTAATAAATATTGCAAAAACCATTGTTCTGGATCAGATCAATAGAAACAGCCCGCAATTACCCTCTGTATACGAGCACCTATCGGATCAAATCGATGCGTTATCCGAACAGATAAAAGCACAGCAAACAGAGCTAAAGACTAATACCCGGTCATTAAATCGCACGCAGCAGGAACTGATTGCCGCTAACAAAAAATACAACGACCTTTATGAGTCGGCACCAATTGGTTATTTTAATCTTTCACGACAAGGCGTTATTTTAAACACCAATGCCAAAGCCGCTGCGTTACTTAAGCGGGAAAAAGAACAGTTAATCGGAAAACCCTTATCCAGTTTTGTGCACCATAACAGTCTTGCCGCATATTATAACCACATTACCAACCCCAAAACGTTACGTCTGGAAAACAGCTGCGAGCTGAAATTTGCCCGAAAACGCGGATTACCCTTCGATGCGCAAATGGAAATCTCCTGTAAGCGTAATAAACGCGGTGCCATCCTTGAAATATTAACGCTGATTAGCGATATTACTGAACGCAAGGAATATGAACAGGCGCTCATTGCGGAAATGGATCGTGCACAAGTCACCCTGCACTCAATTGGCGATGGCGTTATCACCACGGATGCGGATGGTATTGTTGATTACATGAACCCCATTGCCGAGCACCTAACCGGATGGTCCACCGAAAACGCCATTGGTAACCCCTTGCAAACGGTATTTCACGTAATCAATGAACAGACTCTCAAACCGATTGTTAACACCGTCACAAAATGCATTCGGGCAAACGAGATTATCTCACTGGATAATGACTGTGTACTCATTGGCATGAGCGGCCAACGATTTGCTATCCAGAACTCCGTTGCCCCGTTGCGTGGACGCAATGGCAATGTACTTGGTGTGGTTGTGGTGTTCAGTAACGTAACTGAAGCACGCAGCATGGCACAACAAATTGCCCATCAGGCCACCCATGACTCCTTAACCGGTTTGGTTAATCGCAGGGAATTTGAAAAACGCCTTAATAACACGGTAAAAAGTGCAAAACAAAACAATACGCAACACTGCTTGTGTTACCTGGATCTTGACCAGTTTAAAATCGTCAACGACACCGCCGGCCATGTTGCCGGTGATGATTTGCTGCGAAAATTAACGCTGTTGCTCAAATCAAAAATTCGCAGCCGTGATACGCTGGCCCGCCATGGCGGTGATGAGTTTGGCTTATTGCTGGCTAACTGCCCCCTTAACCAGGCCTACAAAATTGCAAACTCCATGGTCGCTGCAGTGAGAAACTTTCACTTTGAGTGGGAACATCGCACCTTTCGCATTGGAGTAAGTATTGGGCTAATCCCCATATCCAGTAAAACCAACAGCACGGCTGAATTAATGAGTCAGGCAGACGTAGCCTGTTATACCGCCAAGGACTTAGGCCGAAACCAGGTGCATATTTATCAGAATGAAGATAATCAACTGGCGCAACGTCATACCGAAATCTTACGGGTTGCTGATATCACCGATTCCATCAAAGCCAACCGGTTTCGCCTGTACTGCCAGAAAATCCAGCCGTTACCCCCCAACGAAGACGAACCTGTTCATTATGAACTGCTGCTGCGCTCAGTGGATGTGGATGGTAAAATAGAATTGCCGAAAAATTTTATTCCTGCCGCCGAACGTTACGGCATGATGGCCGCAATTGACCGGTGGGTCATTAATTGCGCGTTCCACCGTTATATGGAATTATTCGATCTGTCTGAAAATATCAATATTGCAATTAACTTATCCGGCAACTCCTTAGCTGATTCCAGCTTATTACCTTACGTGCGCGACACCTTGGAACGTTCCGGCATGCCGGCACAACGAGTCTGCTTTGAAATCACTGAAACGGCAGCCATCAGTAACCTTGAGCAGGCTTGTCACTTTATTTCCGAACTGAAAGCACTGGGTTGCCAGTTTGCCCTGGACGACTTTGGCAGCGGATTATCGTCCTTTACCTATTTGAAAAATCTACCGGTTGATTATTTAAAAATAGACGGCAGTTTTGTCAAAGACATGATCGATGACCCCATTAATGAAGCGATGGTAGCCGCAATCAACGAAGTGGGTCATGTGATGGGCATAAAAACCATTGCAGAATGTGCAGAAAACGCCGCGATTATTAAACAATTAACCCGCCTGGGCGTGGACTACGCACAGGGATATGCTATCGGCACTCCCCTGCCCATTGAAGTGGTTGCCAGCAAGCTTAATCGCCTGAAAACAGCCAATATCTAGCTCGCATCCTTAAACCCACCCATCGAGGCCGCATTCTAAAATATTACAACCTGTATCCCATAGTATGGACACACATTAGCAAGCACACAGTTCAGCGCCTTGCATCCCACCAACACTGCCAATCGTGGATTGATTTTAATTGGCGCGGGATGAACCAGTCGGGTTCAAAGCCAATGTGCTGTCCTGAGCGAATCACGAGTTCAAGATAAGCTCGTTCACGATCGTGGTAATGGCTGTTGGGGGCGGCAATTTCCGTGATACATGCTCCCAGATCAAATGGTTGCCCTTTTCGCCACCGTATCTTAGGATCAAAGCGTGCGGCATTGTTTTGCCACCATTCATTCCAGATGTCATAGACGGCACAGGGGCGTTCTGTATCGATCATGCGAGGGGCTGCTTTGGGGGTTTCCTCCGCTTGCGCTTCATCATCTTCGGTGGTCCCACCCAGAATATCGCTGATTTTAGTTTCCTCGGGTTCTTTTTCAGGCACCTGCTGAGTTTCACGCAAACCAGCGCCGGTAATCATCTCCAATGCAACGCCGGCTTCCGCTCTCAGGTCATCCCTATCCAATTTCAACGCTGCTAATAAATGCGACACCGCGGGCACAAGTCCAAACAGACCCAGGGCCTGGATCACACCGTCAATCACATGCGAATATTGCTTGGCCGAGAGCACAATATTGAAATCCTGATACGTGCCCGCTATGGCAAGGTAAAGCAGTAATTTAGGTGTTACCATCTCAGACGATTGACATGCACGGCGACACACATCCAGCGCTCTTTTTGAACCCAGCATGAGCAGGACCAGGAGATAATCTTCATTAATAGTATCACCTGCATCGAGCACGATCTGCTCCGCCGCGGGTAAGGCGCCACGATAACCAAAGCGCGCCAACGCCAATATCGCCGCACGCTGTACCAGCGGGTTTTTTTCATGCAACAACGGCCACGCCCGCCTCGGATCGCCTTCACGGCGATATCCGAGGATTTCAATAGTAGCCGCACGAATCAGGGCACGATCGTGGCTGAGAAACACCTGGAGCTTTTCGCCCAGGCGGGGATGTTGCCCATGTTTAAAGGCAGTGATGAAATGCCCAAGCCGCGCTTCGTCTTGTTCCTTTGCATAGGCGTCAAGGACGGCGTCTAATCCTTTTTCATCATTTGGGTTGATGGTCGCCAGGGCATAGGCAGCGCCGAGCAGTTCATCTTCGTCGTGGGAGGTGAGGTATTCAATTGCACAGTGGCAGGCGACATTTTGGCCTAATTCAATAGCACCTACATGAGCATCTACCCGCAACATAAGTTGCCTGACGTCAAGCCAGGAAATTTCAGCGTCAAAGAAATAGGATTGAATTGACGCAATCAGTATACCAGCTTCCATAAGATGCTCATTGTATAACTCAGTATAGAATTGCGCTTTATTGAAAACCATTGTTTTAACAAATCTTAATCAATGAAACGTTACGATATACCCACCGATAATTGGTCACTTTTTGCCGCTTCTTTCCATAAATTAGGGTTAAAATCAACGTCGGGATGCACGCGCAAAATCTCAGGGATTTGTGAATAGTGAGAATCCAATTCAAATCCAAGTACTTCTGCCAGCTTCAACAGGGCTAACCCTTCATTTGACACATATCTGGCCCATGACCAAACCTCTTCACCCATGACCTCTCTTTCAATCATTCTTTCAATGTTGCCCGCCCTTTCAATTAAAAATTGTTCGAAACATTCCGTAAAATCATCTGTGTTTCTCTCAAAAAATGCTTTACATAAGAGAAAGCGGACATCTGACTCGCCATTGAGTACTTTTTTGTAATCTGCCAATATTTGCGTGCAAACATCATTTTTATTTTTTTCTTTTTTGAAAAAGTAGGTCAATAAAAAATGGTTGTATAGAAAGTCATCTTCATATTCATAATCAAAATTACAGGTGCCTCTGGCATGTTGTGCCATTAACTTTGTGCATTCCCAAAGCCCTGCAATGACTGCATCAAAAAATGCGTTATTATCGGAAGTTTGTTTGTCTACGTCATTGCCTTCAATTAAAAAATACAGATAACTGCCTGCGCTCTTGTGCATACAGTCAAAAAAAGTACCCACCTGGCCTGTCCGCAAAAAATCACAGGTTCCTTTCTGACGGTGGTAGAAACTATTTTCTGAAGCCACTTCACAATTGGGTGCTTTAAGTAACGTTGCGGTTGTACGCTTTACGCGGGATTCCGCGTTACCTATATAGGATGATAAAAATTCAGAACTCACTTTTACACCTGTTCAGCTTTCTCAAACACAAAATTTGTATATTTTTCTTGAAGCACTTGAACCAAGGGTTCCGAGAAAGCCATCAATCGAATATCATTAATACGAAACAAATCAAGTGCATTTTTTAATTTTTCATTATCCAAGACGACCTTATCGACACCAATCGCAACACCGTTCGCATCTCTATCAATTTCACTCAAATTCTCATTAAGCGCATCAAAGGAACTAACCGGGCATACAAAGCTATAGTCCTGGCTATGAATTCGGCCTTTATGGTTGATCAATGTGAATGGCCAGAAATCGACTTCGCCAATATTATATTTTTTTAGCTCCTCCACCACATCTTTCGATACCATTACATAGTTGCTTGTATTACTAATATACGACCCCAATTTTATGTGCTTAGGGCTATCCTCATCTAGATGCATTGTAACGTCCAGGGGGTTTTCCGGATAAATATCTTTTAACGATCCCCCATACTTGAGCGCCAATTTATTTCCTTTAATCCCTTTAGGCATCCCGTCAGTAATGCAAAATTTTTCATTCTTGTACTCACCAAGAACCTTCAGAATATAATATTTCATAAGATCACCTGCATTCACTCGGAAATCATTGGTTGTTTTAAAATTACCATAACGCTCCAGATTCTTATTACTCAATATCATTTACCTTAATGTAATTTTCATTCTTTTCTTTATTTGCTGGAACGACATCAACGATTTTTTTGTACCATTTTTTCGATATATTTAACAATTTTTCTTTAACAGCGATAGGATCAGGTTTTGGATGGCCGGGGTCATCCGCCTGTTCGTTTAAATCTTCATAGCCTGCAAGTGCATTCTCCACATCGATTTTGACAAGCTTACTGTACGCTGGGTGACTGCTATGGGTTGGCAAACCAGTTTTTCTTGTCCATTTATCCTCTGTTGGAAGTATCACCACATTATCTTTGTGATTGATATTATACAACTCTTCCAACAAACCCAGGCTGACAACATCGGTGATATTTTCAAATGACCCAATCACTTTAACAAGCGAGCTGTGATTAAGCACATGATGAATCTGATTTTTCCACGGCACACTACTGACAGTAAAATTTACGAACCAGAAGTCCTTTTTGAAAACCAACACATCATCTTTATAGCATTCGTAAACTTTACCTGTTGATTCCGCAATTGGAGGTAGTTCACCATCGAAAACTCTTCCAGCTTTAAGCACCCGATATTTCCCGTTGATGGCTATTTTGCGCCTTTCACCGGATTTGCTAAGCACCTCATATATCCTGGTTCTTGGAGCCCCTCTTCTACCATCAACATGGCATTGTTCTGCAATCGCCTTATTATTGTAAATATCCTTATAGCTTTTAGCTGCTTCGAGGGCTTGATACCGATAAGAGCATGTAACGGTGTCATAACTTGCGAGGCAACGGCCATTTATACAGGCGCCACCATCATAGGCATCTCTTATGGGTTTATGTGCCTCTCCAAATCCAACCGGGGAAAAATGATTTGAATCTTCCTTATTTTCTGCCATAACAATATTTCCTCTACTATTTACAATACTTGCGCCGCAAGGCTACCGACCGTGCCGGATGCTGAACTCGCTAAAATCAAGGCATTATCATTGATAGAATACCCCCGCTTTTTTGCTTCAATCATTATGCATAAGCTGCAAGCGGCATTGACAACACCGATATCACCTAACACGATCGAAGGAATCACTTCGGAAACACCAGAACCTAAAAGGCTAGAGACTCTCACTTGTGCAGCACCATATTCCCTGGCTCGCCAGCACTCACCGTTTAAATCGATGTAAATAGTACCTTCAAATGGTTCATCTCTGTTAAACCTAGAAAGTGTTTCTTGCATTGAGTTGCTCATTGCCTCCCCAGAATTGGGCGTTTCACTAAAGATGTTATTCGCTTCTACTTTTGTGTTGTACGCATTTATCTTCGCTATTGGATAAGCGCCACGCCGTTGAATAGCGTCTTGAGACTCTAACATAATGGCCGCCGATGCTTCACCAGGCATGAGCCCAACCGGGTTGGTCGGTGTTTTAAGTTGCCCCATTCCCCTTAACCAAACTAATGAATAAGCATCAAGGCAGGAATCAGCAACCAGCAAAACGACTCTATCAACAGCCGGGTTTTCCAGTAATTTCTGTGCTGCAATGCAAGCACTGATGATCCCGACATTATCTTCTGAAACGATCAAACAATTCTCTGGTAAAACAGGAAGGCCAATTTGTGCTATAACAGGTTCTACATAAACATGCTTTGCGTTTTCAGGGTTTATAATATCTTCAAATTCAAAACGTGCTGCATCCAGTGAGGAGGTGACAAAAACAAATGCCGTCTTTTGCCAGAAACCAGCTTCATTTCGATCAGGAATTTTTGCATAATTAATAAGATCTTTTATTGCATAATGCCCCATTGTTGCCCACCGACCCACGCTGCTGAAACCATCGGTAATATTGCTAATTGGGTGCCCGATGAGTGGCTCTGTTTCATGAGTATCTTCATCCATTACCGGACAATGTAATACTTCGGAAGGACGCACAATTCCCGCTCGTATGGATGCACATGCAGTGATCACATCATGCCCTACTGAGGTCATCATTCCAATTCCGGAAACTAATAATGGCATAACATCATATTCTTAACTTAGCAACAGCATAAATAAATGATGATATCTTGCAATCTTTTGTTTAGCTGCAATCAGAGCGATAATTCCGCTCAACAAAACTCGTTACAGATACGTTTAGCTTAATTGATTGCAAGCATGTAATGTTCATTTAAAACTAACGCTTAATTGAAATGTGAATCCCATTGCTTATAACGTTAACTTATTAATTTAATAATCTTTCCCTCAGGCCTGCATAACGCTAATTTATGCAATTAGACGCTAGAACTCTTTATCACAAATCAAACACACCGGCTTCTCTTCCTTCATCACCACCACGATCGGCTGCTGCAACACCGGTGCCGGTGGGGTGTTTTTGTCATTGTGCAGCATTAAATCAAACGCGCGGGCAACGTTTTTACCTTCTACTTTAACATCCATGGAATAATTGACAAATTCCGCCTTGCCTTTGGTCTTGCTGGAGGCCACGCCTTTGGCAACCCCGGGTTCGTCGCCGACGCTGGTGGAAAAATTAGAGTCTTTGAGGCATATGGGGTTGCCATCGCATTTGACTTTTTTTGAACCCTTGGCGGTATCGCCCGATTTTGCGACGTTCGGATAAGGAATGGGCACGATGGCAGGCCCTACCGGGGTTTTACAAAAATCCGGAAAGGCGATGGTAATGCCACCGCTGCTTTTGTGTATGACTGACAGTTTGTTGACCCCGACCGTAACACCCATTTCGTTATCCCCTTTAATTGAACTTCATTAACCAAACACCTGGTCTAATTCTAATTGCTTAAGCCTATCCACTTGAGCCGCGGTGCTGGCCCTGTGAGACGTAACACTGCTCAACATTATTTCAATTTTTTCCAAATCGTAGATTCGCTGATCGATGTTCATGCGCCCACACCAGAGCAACTGTACGGTGTTGTCATCGGTGTTAATAATGAGACTGTCTAGCTGGCTTTCCAATACGGCAGGCGATTCATTGGCCAGTTTTACCGATACAACGGGTTTGCAGCCGGGCAGCGTAAAGCTAAGCCGGCCCTGTGACGAGGCATTGATGATGTCAACCGGCTCATCTCCCCGCAAGTATCCGTTTACCTGCAAGTCTGAATGGGCCGCGTTTAGGTAGCGGCGATCGAAATCTTTTGGCAAAAACGGCATGCGGGTTGTTTGCCATGCGTTGTCACAGGTGCCAACGCGGGTTCTCCTGGGTTCCCAGTCCGGGCTGATAAAGCCAAACCCGGCAGGCACCGGGCGGTCTTCCACGCGCTGGATAAGTTGCCGTGGGTCTTCCAGGTTTGGCAGTGATACGTCGGTTAAGCGTGAGTTTGTTGCGATCAGGCCGGTGCCGACAGGGTTGCGCGGTTCGTCTTCTTTATCGCGATCGTGGTCCGGCGTTGCATCGGCCCCACCAAAGGCGCGTTCGTAAACCAGGGGCATGGTGGTAAAGGCTTGAGGCTGTGTCATTCGCCATGACGTGGTTCGTTTTGTGCGCTCGCATTGCCAAACACGGTCACCAAATACTCGCACGGTTTTGCTCACCGGCCCTACTATGAGGGTGGCATCCAGCTGCGTTATCGGTTCGCCATTAGTGGCATGGGCATGACCGATCAGGGCGACATCCGTGCCAGGTTTGGCAAAATTATATTCCGGGGCGTATTTGAGGCTGGTTTTGCCCGGCTCACCATAATAGTCACCGGCTGGATTAACTGGCAACTGGCGTTTGGCCAAGCGGAGATAAGCGTGTTCCGCCATGCGTGCTGTTGCACCATCGGTCATGCTGCCAATTAGGGTATAGGTGGCTTTGGCCAGCACCAGCAACACATCCCGGCCCTCTTCATCAGCCAGTAAGGCCAGTTCTGCTGCAAAAAGCGTGTTGTTTTTCAGTCCTTGATAAGCCATCTGCTATAAACCGTTTTTGAGATATATCTATAAGGCATTTTTAATAAAGTACTTTTTATACCGCATTTGAGTTATATCAGTTGATGTTAACGCCAGCGCCCTTGATTCGACTCATGCCACGGGCCCGGCTGAGCAATTCCTTGCCTTTGATCTGGACCTTGCCATCCTGCGTAATGGTAATGCTGCCTGTGCCGCATTCGATCACCAGTCCTTTGTCTGCTTTGATGTGGACCACCTCGTCTTCAATGCGCGTTATATGGCAGGCATTGTCCTGCCCTTGAGCCTGCCGGGTCTGTTTTTCAGACAACTGGTTTACCGTTGACGGATAAGGCTCAATCAGTCCGAGCACATAGCCGAACTCGGCGTCAGATGCCGGGGGTACATAGAGAACGGAATCACCTGGGTGGATTTCCGGTGGTGGGGCTGTACTACTGCGAATGAAGTGGCAGTCGATCAACTTCACGCCGGTATTAACCACAATCAAACCTTCCGGGGTCATTTCTTCTACAGTGCCTGCCTGAAATCCGTTGATCGATGCGTCATCAATGGGTGGGTAAGCGGCTGTTGCTGGTTTGTTTTGTATCGTCATAGCTGTGTCACCTGAGTTATATATACGTGGTTTATACCAGCCGCCTGGGCGCCAGTCGATAAGCGTCTTATCGGCATTATGTCTAGTTCTCGGCAATATTTGATCCCTTCAGTTTGAGATTGCCATTGGCCTTTACATTAATATCCTTGCCGGTAATCTGAATTTTTCCATTTTTTTTCAGGATTATGCTGGCACTGCCACAATTCAGCGTAAGCGAGTCGCCAGCATCAATAACGGTTTTTTTACCCACCATAATCGACAAGTTTTTTCCGATGCTGATTTTCTGGTCATCGCCGACGGTCAGGGTCATGTTTTTGCCGATGTCTTCGGTCAAGTCTTTGGCAATGGTAAGCGACTCATTTTTTCCAACTGATCTATCGCGGTTTTCTGCAATATTGATGGTTTCGTTTTTACCCACGCTTTCAGTGCGATTTTCACCAATCGTGATATCTTCATTTTTTCCGACGCTTTCAGTGCGGTTATTGCCAATGGTAATAACCTCATCGTTCCCCACATCCTCGTTTCGATCATGCCCGACTGACGTGGTTTCGTCGTTCTCAACGACATTATCCTGATTCTTCTCTGCATGGATATAGAGTTGTTCTTCGCCTTTTTTGTCTTCAAAACGCAATTCGTTGAAGTTATCGGCCGTGCCCCCCGGACTGCTGCGGGTTTTTATTGTGCTTTTGGTTTTTTCTGCCGGTAGATTGTACGGTGGTGTATTAACGCCATGATATACGCGCCCGGTAATGATAGGCCGGTCTGGATCGCCATTCACAAAATCGACAATCACTTCCTGGCCGATACGGGGAATAAACATTGCGCCCCATTGCTCGCCTGCCCACAGTTGGCTCACTCTTATCCAGCAGGAGCTTAGGTCATTATTTTGCCCATTTCTGTCCCAGTGAAACTGCACCTTGACCCGGCCGTGCTCATCCACATAGATTTCTTCCCCTGGTGGTCCAACCACGATGGCGGTTTGCACACCGGAAATTGTCGGTTTGGTTTTACCGGGGTCATCGGCCACACGAAAAGGAATCTCAGCAGGAATGCATTGAAAATCTGCCTGGTAATGGGTGCCGTCATCGCCAGCTTCTTCATCCAGCACTTGTGGTTGTTTGGCCGATATTTTTACCGACGTTAATACATAGCGTTGATTCATTTCAGGGTGGGGGTGCTGGTTCAACGTAAAACTGTGCCCGGCCATGAAGCGGCGACAGTCCGTGCTGCCGTTTGCCTGGCTACGCCGCACTTGTAATGCTTCCAGGCGTAGATTGGCATACCGGTGACCTGACTCAGGTAACGGGTAACGCCCTGGGTAGTCATAAACTTCCAGGTCCTGGTCACTGGCATGCTGTTGGTTAGCTTGTAAATTTAGCGCAGGCTTCTCAAAATTAAAATCACTAAGAGTAACCTGGCCGGTTTGAATTAATTCTGTATTGGTAAATGGATAGACGCTGTATTCTTCGGGCACAAGTCCCGTTGGGCGCAAGTAGCGAATTTCAGCTGGATCTTGAATATCAACATGGATCTGGTATGCGTCGCTGAGCACCATGACATGATTGTCCGCGCTATGCTCAAAGAAATAAAAGATACCTTCTTCTCTCATCAGGCGTTCGATAAAATCAAGGTCGGATTCCCGGTATTGCACACAATAGTGACGGGGTTCATAGCTGAGATACAAGGGCAGGCGGTAATTATCAGCCGGTACGCCAGCACCTTGCAGTACCGCCTTGATAATGTCCGGCACGGTTTGCTGTTGAAAAATTCGGCAATCCTGGCGAAGTGTTAAGCGCCATACTTGTGGGCGCAAAGTAAGTGTATAATGTGTCCAACGCTCACTTTCTTCTCCTTGGACAAAACGAACCGCGGTGCCATGGACATAACGTTCAGTATCACCCTGTTCATTGCGCACGGTGAGAATGGCAGGTTGTGCTAATACGTCGGAAGCGATGATCCTCTGGTCGGTATTTTTACAAACCAAATGGACCGTGTATTCAAATAATGTGGAAATTGCTTCTGTGCCCTGGCATTGAACCACCCGGAATGAGGATGGCGCTCCCTTGACCTCAAACGTAAATAACGCGATATTGCCGTAGAGACTCCCCATGGTCGCTCCTCGCTGATACATTGCTTTTATATGTTTAAAAAGTTTTCTGTCGCCCAGCCTGTAACGATAATACGGAATACAGTGAAGAGAGATAATATTACATTATAGGGCCATGAGTACAGCAACAAACTCAAAATGGTAATAGTACACAAAAATTAAGTGA
>Ga0316204_10008742_pt1 | contig 13862 bp, 14 predicted proteins | sample 6monrhotite_MG_2_FD_205661 | JGI IMG/M metagenome (GOLD analysis project Ga0316204, IMG submission 205661) | Microbial mat bacterial communities from mineral coupon in-situ incubated in ocean water Damariscotta River, Maine, United States -... | ecosystem: Environmental > Aquatic > Marine >... | reverse complement strand
AATCATGAGAGTTACCTCTTTAAAGTTTTAATGTTGAATAAGCACCAACATCAAAACCGGTAACTCTCATCCTTGCAACCCTTTTCGATCGCAACGAATGTCAGATCTAATCTGAACTAATATACATCAGCTGCAGTTCGTCGGAAATTCCGACAGACTGAATCTTCTTCAAGTTCATTCTCTTTTATAATATTTTGAATGTGTTCCGTTATGGTGGAGCGCCCTTTTCCAAAAAGATCAGAGATTTCTTCTTGAGTTAGCCACACCGTGCCATCAATGGCACGTAGATTAACGACAGAGTTCCCATCTTCTGTTTGATACAGAACGAGCTCTCCAGAAGCCTCTATTGAATTCATGTGGACGCATCTCCTTAACCTGTCTTTATACAAATTTGATTACTTTGAAACTTACTTGAAAATACACATTTCATCAACCATTGCAAAGAAGTGCAATATTCCTTCATTAAAATACAGTGCCTATACTTTTTTTGAATAATAATCGCTGAAATCCCCACTTAAGGCTGCTTTGCGGAGCCACCCCGTCACCAACGCCCTGCGGGGTGCGACGCAAGGCATGGCGATGCCCTGCTTTGTGGTGAATCTTTGTTTCTTGCATTTGATGCAGCAGACGTGCGGCAGCAACAGACCAACGGTAAAGACAGATGTCATTAACCGCAAAGTTACGTCTCAAATAATCTCTCCCATACCGTCATACATCCGATATACCGCAGAAATAATAATATTTTCTATTACCGAATAAGCAATAACCCAAAGCTGCTTTAACCATTTTATTTTTAGGGTTTTATGCTGTCTTTTTTAGAAATCGATGATCTGTTAATTTTGCCCCATGAACAAACTGATAGTATCACTTTTCATATGGGCACTTAAAGCTGGAAGATTTACGATCTATAGCTTTTGGTGGGTCACCAAAACATTATTTTCCAGTGCATCAGAGCGCTACGGTTCTGCCCGTTTTTCTCATAGAAAGGAACTGAAAGAAAGCGGCATGTTAAAGACCGATGGCCTGGTTCTGGCAAAAACTCACTTCGGTACAATCCATTCCCCTGATCAGGGGCATTTATTTTGTGTTGCTCCGACGGGGGCAGGTAAAACAACGGGACTTGTTTTGCCTAATGTCATGTCGATTGGTGAAAAGGCATCCCTGCTTATCATTGACCCAAAAGGTGAAGTGCGCAACACCAGTTGTACTGTTCGCAGGCAGCATGGCAAAATACATGTCTGGGCAGCATTTGAGCATCTTTCAGCATCCTGTAATCCGCTAGATTTTATCCGCGTGGGCACCCTTGATGAACGGGATGATGTGGATCTTTTGATTTCCTTGCTCTTACCTTACGGCAAAACAGAAGAGCCTTTCTGGGTGGATGAAGCACGGCAATTGGTCATGGGACTTATTCTCTTTGTTCTCTATGAGAAACCCAGAAGCCTGCGGTGCATGGCAGAGGTTCGTCACTTGTTAACACTAGCACGCCGGGATTTCATGGATGTCATGCATTGCATGGCCCTGTCACACCATGCTGTTATACGAAGAGTGGCACAGGCGATTTTACAGAAGGATGACCGACAGTTTTCCGGCGTTCTCGCCACCGCCCAGTCCAAAACCCGTATATGGGACAGCCCGCGTCTCACCAATGTCACGAATCGTTCAGATTTTTCCTTCGCTGATTTAAAGGAAAGTGTTGTCACCATATATCTCGTCATTCCTCCGGAAAGACTGGACAGCTACTATCCGGCACTCCGGGTTATGGTTGGTCTGGCCATTGCCGAGGCCAGCCGAACCCCGGCCAAAGGGTCGCATCGCGTCACATTCATGCTGGATGAGTTTGCCAATCTGGGCAGGCTTCCTCCTGCCGAATCCGCCATATCTATCGCCCGCAGCGCAGGTGTACAATTATGCCTGTTTGTTCAGGATTTGGCCCAACTGAAACGAGTCTACGGCGATAGCTGGCGCTCTTTCGCTGCAAACTGCCAAACGAAAGTGTTCTTTGGCATCAACGATATTGATGAAGCCAAGCGTTTGTCGGAAACGCTGGGGAAATCAACTATTCGCACCCAAAATCAGAGCTCAAGTATGGAATTCGGTCACCTGTTGCTCCCAGAACGGACATCCAGCGGTCAAAGCGAAACCTCTCGTTCTTTGCTCACGCCTGATGAACTGCTCACCCTACCCCGAGATAAATTGATCATCCTGCAATCTGGTTTACGCCCCATCCTAGCGACACGCCTCTATCACCCTGTCGGAGACGCCCCCTTTTTGGAAAATCTAGACCTCTACCCACCAACACGTCCTGCCCTGCCAAAAGGAAAACAGCAACGTTTTTTAGCTAAGTTTTCGGCTACGCTCCAATTGAGGGGTAAATAATTGTGGTTGTTTTGGTTTAATCATTTGCACATCCTGTGCTATCCCGCGCTTCACACTGAGGGGAAGATGACTTTGCCAGATATATCTCTCATCATCCATAGCAAGCCGTCTAATATCCTGTACATAGGTTTTCTTTGCCTGATTGTTCACATATCGGCGATTTGCTTCCTTATTGCGCAATTCTTTCAAACTATACAGGGTATTTTGGAGCTGCCCTTCAGCCATTAAAACGATGTAGTTAATTTCTCCTGCCTTGTAGGTCATTTTCTGAATCTTCGCTCGTCTATCAGACAAACGTCTTCGCAATCGCTGTCTGACCACTCGGGGCAAAAATCTCATGCGGCGTTCATACGCATGTAATTCCTGACGGGCATGCCGTATCATGAAATTAAGTCGGGTTTGTTTGCGCTTCACCAAGGCCAGTTTTTGTTTCGCCTGAGCCACTAATGCCCCTGCTTCCCGCCAAGGTTCACGCTTATAATGCTGAAAATCAGGGTAGGCCAATGTATGAAGTGCACTCCCCTTTACGGAAGTCAATTCACACTGGCGGTTATACGCCACGCGGGAGCGCCCCTGATCAATCAATTTATAGACAACACTCCGTCCTTTTCGTTGCCAGCCGTTCACAGAACGGACACCAGACCTGAACGGTTTAAATCGTTTTGCGGCCATTTCTCGTGCAGCCACGCCCTCGTGAATGGTCGGCTGACGCTTCACTCCTTGGCTTTTCAGAGTTCTATGATCAATTGTCGTTTTATGCCCAGCTTTTTGAAGCGCTAGGTTCGCATAAACAGACCATTGTTCCCGCCAATAATTCAGGGCATTCTTGCTGTTCCAAGCACGAGTTTTAACGCGCTTAAAGCCCCAGGCCGTCACTTGACGCAACGCCAGCATCACATGCGCATGCGGATTATGATTTTTACCATCATCATGAATGGATATATCCGCTATCATATTGTCAGACACAAACATATCGACCACATATTGGCGAACAAGCTTTAATCTTTGTGCAGGATTAAGTTCCCTTGGTAGAGCAATATCCATCTCTCGCGCCAGTTGGCTGTCGCGTCGCCCTTCCATTTTTTGAGCAAAGTTCCAGAGAAATTGGCGATCATACATACTGTCCGGCGCATCTTCAGGCGCAAGGATTTCAGTATGAGTTACGTCATCTCTTGTCCAATGAAAGGTTTTTTTGTTCTCTTCATCATACAAGGCTTCACCGGACCGGTAAGCTGCTGCCGCCACGGCGCTACGCCCGTCCTTGCGTCCAATAATCTGAGCATGCAAATGATAAATTGCCACCAGAATTTCCCCCATATTTGGCTATTCCAATACCATAGTTGACGCTCTTAAGAGAAATAAAATTTGGTAAATTCTGTAGCAAATTAGCCACTGCGGCCAAAAAGCCACCTATGTTGGCGACACCTGTCGCCAATGTATAAGTGCGCTCTGAAATCTCTAAATCCGGAAAATCTCATCCACATCAATTTTAACAACAAATAAGCAACATATGCAGGTCTGACATATGATGAATTTTCGTCCCTGCCATTAAATGCAAACTCATCTCCTACTACAAATGCCGCATCTGGAAGGGCGGTGGTAAATTTACTAACACATGACTTTTCATGCTATAATAAATAATATTGATTCATTTCTAGCGGAGGAACCCATGACTGAGGCTAATTCTCGTCATGAAAAAATAAGTGATTTTATATACTTCATTCTAATAATATCGATATTTTTCATATCTCTTGAGATATTCAGTACCTTTGCTGACGCTATTGATGAGCGTGTAGAAGCACGTTCAAATTCATATAATCTATTCATTGGCATACTAGAAATTATCTGGATGCTGGGATTCGACCTTCTTTTTATGCTAATTCCTCCAATTTTTATTACTTATAAATTTAGAAAAGGCACTCGCGATTTCTCAATTTCTGTTGTGGAATTTATATCTAACCATCGATCAAAAATAGCATTTCTATTAATGACCGCTTCATTCAGCCTATTTATATGGGAATGTATTTCTTTTCCAGAACATACAAGTGAGTTTCAAGAAGAGATCATGGGTTGGACTATCATCTTGTTTTTTGTTGGCGTCATGATTCTGCGTATGCCACTTTCAACTAGAATATGTATATGGATTATATTAATAGGAACGCCACTTATTTTAGACCATGAAAAACAAAATCATGCATATTCCACAGAAGTAAAAAATTCTGAATACCAACTTTTAAACTATTCAATTAATCAAACTGAACCTAGGATAATTAATGCAGTTTATCGACCCGATATAGATCTCGCACCCAATGTAACCGAGGTTCGGGTCGGTCGAATGATACGAGCAGGAATACAAGTAGCGAAGAGGAGTGTTTCGAATGTTATTAAGGGCACTATACGTGTAGCCAGATCTGCTATCAGGTCTAGCGTTAGGTTAGCAGGAAAAACAGTTGCAAATGTTAGCAAACCCCTAAGAGGACAAGTCAGAAAACTTGCAAAAGGCACAAGTAAATTCGTAAAAAAACAATTTAAATCTGTCAGGAAAGCTCTTAGCTCATTTATTAAACCACGACAAATCAAAAAACTTCCGGTAATTGCACAACCCAGAAACCCAAAACCAGTGACAGAGAAACTAAATGTCACTCCTCGCGACAAACCTAAGAGATTTACCAAAAATAATAAAATATCAGCTGCACAAGCTCGTAGTGTAAAAGGCACAGCGACTGGCGGAGAGTTTCTATCAAAAGTAAAAGGTCCATGGTTAAAAGGCAAGGACTCAGGTTTAATACCTAAACAAATCGCAAATAAATTAAAGGGCAGAGAATTCAAAAACTTTAAGCAGTTCCGTAAATCTTTTTGGAAAGAAATTTCAAAAGATAAGTCTCTCTTCTCAAATTTCAGTAAAGCAAATCAAAAAAAAATAAGGCAAGGGCTCTCGCCAATAGCACCAAAAAACCAGTGGCATGGCAAACGGCGGTCTTACGAACTCCATCACATCGTACCAATTAACAAAACTGCTAAAGTATACGATATGGACAATTTACTTGTCACATCCCCCAAATTACATATATCTTTACATAAAGCAAAAAAAGTAAAATCATAAAAATGAACAAAGAAAAACTCATAAACCTCGCAACACAAGTTGCCGAATGTGTAGGCACAGAACAGGAACAGAACGAGTTAATCGGCCTACTTGACACTAGTTTACCAAATAGTGATGTCATTGACATGATTTTTCATCCAGATAAAGAACGTACAATTGAAGAAATTATTGATGTCGCCATGGCTCAATCTTTAAATTCTAATAATTCAGGCACAATATGAGCTATTAAAACTCACCCTCCCCAAACAACATAATTCTCGCCAGAAACAGTAATCTCACAAATATCCCCACTATAAACCATATCCCGTGCATAGGATTCATAATCGAAGTAATAACGGAGATTTTCAGGAATGAGATCAATCAAACCTGTTTCTTCTAAGAAATTTTCAGCATATTCCACGGGCGTGCCCTGAAAGAGACAAACATCGTCCAGCTTGTCAATTATGACATCCATGTTTTCGCCAAGATATTCAGCCAGATAAATCGCTTTCACGGCCTCTTCCTGCTCAAGTTGTTCAAACGCGTTAAACCAGAGGTCAAGGTTTGCCTGATTAACGGACAGCGCCTTAAATAATTCACAATTCTCCCCATCGATAAACTGAATTTCATATTCCTCCACATGCTGCCCGTAGGCGTTGCGGTGGCTTGCAGATTTCTCCAAATATTCCTCATATGTGGAAAAGTAAAACCCTGTTGCCGATACATCGTAGGGTGTGGCGTGATATTCATAAGTCATGTTTTGTCTCCTTTTCTGTGTTGGCGACAAAAAAAAGGGAGCGCAAAGGACAGGGTGCACACTGTCTTCACGGAATTTTGGAGCGGAAGATCAGTTGCAGCATGGACTGCGGCCCCTAAAAGCCATAGAAACACAAAGAAAAAAGAGATGAAATAGGAAAGCCATCTCACCCACCCCTTCAGGTGTGCAGAAGGCCAGTATTGTCCACCCTCAACTGAGGCTGGAAGATTATATGTCACCGCCAAAGGCGGACGGGTGGTCTAAGGAATGACGGACAACTGCCGTCATGGGATTTGATATTTGTCTGGTTCCCCTTCTCAAGGGCAAAAATTCAGACAAATGATATTGAATGGTTTGGCCGAGCGCCCAAACGATAAGGCCCTGTCCGGGCTCTTCTTTACGAATTATATTGCTCGATATCTCAGACTATGCGTTAATGTTTCTACACTTCATAAGGAAGTGTCGGGGCTTAGAAACTCCATGCAATACACCGACTATGGTCGGATGACACCGAATATCCAATAAGGTGTGCTCAGTGTTGCATTGAGTTTCTAACATCCGACCGCCATTTTACCGGTCTGCCCCGTAATATAAGGGGAGCCTGTGACACGTATTGAACCAGACCATATTCTTCAATTTCAAGACTATGTGAAAACCAAATTAAAGCGCCTCCGCAAAACCCACCGTCTGTCACAGCAAAAAATCGCAAAGACCCTCGGCATAAGTTTTCAACAGTATCAAAAATATGAGAATGGCAAAAATCGCATTTCTGCATCTCGTTACTTGTATCTTCTTGAATATTACGAAAAAAGGGCGCACAAAGCGCCCTTGAAAAAAGGCATTAACCTCAAAACAATGTCATCTGACGATCATTAAATTCCTGCTCAATCCAAGCGTCAGATTGAGCAGCCTCGTCCAGCCAAAGACGGACAACATCTTTGGCGCTGTCATAACCATCCAATACATTGGATGGCAGAAACAGAGATTTATAGCCCGTTTCAGTCATTGGCAAGGCTACATTTACAGGCTCTATGCTTCTGATTTCTAGATGAGTTACGGCATCAACGCCGTAACGGGATAAGTTATAGGCATCCTGCGTGACCCGTATCTGAATGGTATAGCCACGCCAGTATAACTGACAAGAATGGCAGCCGCTGGTAAGCGGCTGCGCATTTTGAGATTGCTGATCAGAGATCATCATCTTACGCACTCTTTTGTTCTGATTTTTTCGGCGAAAGCAGAACAATTTTGCCATCAATCGGTAAGGCTTTCAGGATGATATTGAGGCCATCTCCGTCCTTATGAGACCAAGCTGCCCCAATGCGGGTGTAAAAGCTCTGATCATTCTGACCGTTATTATCGACGGTATAGGCAATCAATGTTGGTTGTTTTTTCTGTTTCTTTGTCATATTCGTTTCTCCTGTTTGATTTAAAAGCCGTACCCTTTACGACCCTGTCATAAACAGGAAAAGATGGGGGTATCAGGGATGGCTGCATGGTTTTCTCGGGAGACCGCCCAACGGGCGGCGGAAAGCCATTGCGGACAGCCCACCCCCAGCTAAGCCTTGTGACACAGGGACGTAGGGAACGGCCTTCATACAGGAGAAATGATAACGCTTCAAAACAACACCAACAGCCCTATTGACGGTCATCGCGGTCTTTTTCCTGATCACGCTCTTCGCGCACCCGGCGGGCTGCCTCGTCCTCATCAAGGTGATCTCTCTGCGCACTTTCTGATCTGTCCGCATGGTTCTCCTCTGGCACGGCTCGCTCATCACGATCCGGCTGAAACGAGATGTCCTCACGCGTATAATCCCGCTCATATTCATGACGCATCCGATCCTGCGCCGCTTCCAAATCCTCTCTCGGAATCAGGCGACCCTCCGGCCCCGGTACAGGTTCACGTCCTTCGGGATAGCCGTCAGACAATTTCTCTGAACGCAAATCCCTGTCCAGTTCTGCCATGCATTCTCTGGAAGCCTGATAATCTTGCCATTGTTCTTCCGTCCACTCTTGCCTGGATGGATCATAACGTTCCGTTTCTTCTGTGCGTTCGCGCGACTGACGAAACTCTTTTATAGACTGCGCATCCCGCTCAATATATTTTTTAACGTTCACAAAACGGTCTGTAACCTCAACAACGCGCTCATATCTTTCTCTAAGTGTCAGGCGCGTCATACCCTTTTTATCTTCCCCACTGCCCTGCTCACGCTCTAGGGATACACCTTCCTTATCAGGGCGCTGTCTCAACTGTTCCGCAATGTCATCAAGGGCTTGTCGTTCCTGCTTTTCAGACCGTATATCCAGTGGCCCTTCTTCGGCTTCTCTGGCAATTTCACGCTCAGCGTCCAGACGCTTCAAATGCGTGAAAACACCTTCTTTTTTCGAAGGCCGGTCCTCCGCCACAGATATCCGTTCAGAAAGCAGGTCGCGCACACGGGGATCATCAAATCCGATCCGGTCTTTTGGGTTGTCAACTGACCTGAACTCTTTTTTGCGATCATCCCGGTAATAAGATTGCTCGTCAATTTGAACGACAGGTTTGTCCCGCATCTGCTCTCTCCTTTTTTGACGTTTGAATAGACGTTCCCGCTTATCAGGGCCGCGATGACGACCCGGTTCTTGTTTGATGCCCCGTTCTGCATGGCTGCGCCGGTCAATCCGCTCCAGTGCGCCGACTTTTGCCAAGGCTTCATTGGCAATTTCTTCCCATTTTTTTCGGACAGAAAGGATAAAGTCCTTTCGGTTAAACTTTGGGTTTTTAAGCCCAAAGCCTTCCTTGGAAATCAATCGCGTGGTTAAAAGCAGGTGCACATGAGGATTGCCAGGGTCATCATGCACGGCCATGTCCACAATAGCGCCTAGTTGCTCCACGCAAAAACCTGCCATCTGTCGGGCAAGAATAATTCCCTCCTTCAAGGGAATTTCTTTTAAAAGAGAAAATTCCACCTCTTTGGCCAATCGCGAATCTTTGCGTTTTTCCTGTGCATCAACGGCGTTCCATAACTTCTCCCGATCCTGCATCCAATCAGGTGCAGATAATGGTGTTATGATTTCCGAATGAGAAATATTCTGCTTCTGCCGGAAGTCGGATACCCGGTCCTCGTAATCATTCTGCAAGCTGGTTCCCGCCCGATAGGCTGCGACAGCAACAGCGGAGCGCTTGCCACCGCCGTCTCGTGTCCTCGTAATGTTTTTAACATGCAAATGATACAGTGCCACGCCAATGCTCCGCTGCGGGTTTCAAAAGGGCTTGCCCTTTGTGCACCGCCTAGGTTCCGTCCAACCTGTATACAAGTTGGGTCACGGGCCTTAGCGAAGTTGCTGCTTTGGATCTGCCGGTAGGCTGGACAGAGCAGTAACTTGTAAGTGCGCTGTTGAAATTTGGGATAGCATAGAATCCGAAAGGTCGCTTATGCAAGTCATTTTTTCATCTATGACTTGCATTTGACCGATGAGATTTTATACTCACAACATCTCCCTTCTGGGACTTCTTTTTTTATTTGAGAGACGTTCATGTTTGATGATCTGGATAAAATGGCAGATGGATTGTCCAAGCTTACGGGGCGCTGGGCACGTCATACTATTAAGAAAGCCTGGAATGACTATCGCCTGAACAGCACAGCAAATAGAATGCTGCCCATGCTGGCGCGTGAGTTTCCACCGGAAACCGCTGACGAAATTGCGCAACAAATTGCCAATGGTGCCGACCCTGAGCAAGCGATCCAGCACTATCGGCGCGTCATGGAGCAACAGGAAAAGCTTCGTCATCCGCCCCCCATACATGGGGGTGCCCGCTGGGCACACAGGAATGATTTTAGAAACACCTCCCTGCTCCAGAATGTAGCCAAGGCTTGTTATGCCGGGGATGGTCTCTTTTTTGGCGGCCTCGCCATAGAAGACCCGCACCTTAGGGAACTGCCCGACAATTGGCTCAACTGGAACGGTGAAGGCCACCTTACCACCTTAGCCAGTACAGGCTCTGGTAAATCACGCCACCTGCTTATCCCCAACCTGCTGCGCTATAAAGGCTCCTGCGTGGTGTTTGATGTGAAGGGGGAGCTTTATAATGCCACGTCCCATCTTCGCCGTCGCTTGGGCCCGGTCTATAAAATCTCTCCCTTTGATGACGCGACCCACGCTTTCAACCCGCTTTCCACAGTAGAAACAGTGGATGATGGCCGCGCCCTAGCCGAGCTCCTGCTGCCCAGAACGGCTACAGGAGATGCCCGCTTCTATGATGATGAGGCCATAAACTTTCTGGGGGCTTATATTCTTTATATTGCACAAATTATTTATCCTGAACATCTGCGCACCATGGATACACTGCGGGAACGCACTGCTGTTACCACGGACATGCTGTATGAAGACCTGGAGAAACTTTCTGCCGAAGATATGCCCCGCGCCATTAGGCGCGCGGCGCGGGTAGCAAGAACCAAAAGCATGGATAAAGGCTTGCCAAGCCTGATCCAAAGTCTGAACCAGCATCTGGCCATCTGGGACAATGATGGCCTCATGGCGGCAACTAGCCACGCAGATTTTGACTTCCGGGACCTCAAAGACCAAACAGCGACTGTTTATATCACCTTGCCTCTGGATAAGGTCGATGCTTATCAGCAGTTTGCCAAATTGGTGATGTCTTCGGCTCTCTCTGCCATGATCAAAAATCCGAACCGGCCCCAACAGCCGGTTTTATTTGTGCTGGATGAGTTTCTGACCCTCGGAAATTTCCCAGCCTTTGCCAAAGCACTCAGAACGCACCGTGATGCTGGCGTCCGACTTTGGTTTCTTTTACAGGATATGGCCAGTCTTAAAGAAGCCTATCCGCAAAATTGGGAAACCTTCTTCACCCAATCCAGTGTCGTCAGCTATTTTGGCACCAATGACCCTTTGGAAGCGGAACATGTCTCCAAACAGACCGGCACTACAACCGTGGCCTATGAATCTTCCTCGGTCAGCGGTTCCCTCACCGGAAACCGGGAAGATATCGACCGCAATACGGCCTCTCTCTCCCAAAGCAGCAGCATACAGTATACGGCACGCCCTGTGGCCACGCCTGATGAGGTTATTGCCCTTGTGGGCAGTGAAGCGGCTCCGGGGGAACGTTTGGCCATTTCAAGGATCAAAGGAATAACACATCCGATCCTGCATGTATTACCTGCCTGGGACAAAGGTGAGTTTGGCACAAGCCGCTTTGGCGGACCGGCCTATACGCAACGATCAGAACTTCTGGAAGTTCTGTTTGATCAATTGAATCGTGATGCATTTGAAGGCAAACAGCCGCCGCTCGACTATATCGCCTATCAGGACTATTCCATGGGGCGGGGTGGTGGCTCCGCCTTCCATCAGATATTAGCCATGTATAAAGTGCCTTTGAACGCCATTGTGATTATGAGCAAATTTAACAAAGTAGAAGAAGCCATAACCCGAATGGAAGACATGCCAAAAAGTGAAGACCGGAACTTCTATCTCAGTATGTGCGTTGAATTTCTGAAGCGGCTTGTGCTGCATGAAATGATCCATAGAGAGGTCTTCCTGCGCACAGAAGACCCGGAAACCGGCCATGGAACCGTATTTATGCAAATCGCCAACGAGGTCCACGCCCGTTTGGGCGAACAATATGGCTACGATAAACCTGACCCGCAAAGCCCTCATATCTGGCCGGACCTCCCCATGTTGGACGCTGTCCATGATTTATGCGAGATTGAGAAATACGCTTCATCTTAAAACTACTCCAGAAGGTCCCACTCACCTTCTTTGTAGGTCAGGGCACTTCCCGCCATAAACCGAAAAGCCAAAACAATTAAAAATAACGGCCAAGCAATTGGCCACGTAAAAAACATCGCAATAACCTGACGAAAACTATTCTGATAATGATAGTTGCGGATAACTTTTTTCAGCATAAACACAGCAACAGCGCCACCAATAACAATACCAAGCAGAACACCTGATATCATCCCAGGTGCTTGAAATACGGTCATTAATATTGGCCACCCAAAAATAAACCAGAGCAGCAAAGACAGAAAATACATTTTCCAGTCTATTAATAATTTGTGGGTAACATGGGTATATTCACCAGACATCACAATCTCCAAATATAAACAGATCAAAACATCTACTTTAAAGTGTAAGTATTGTCATTTCCACCCTCTAAATCAAATACTTTAATTTACCCTAAATACCAACGACACATATCTATGTATTAAATTCTTTTGGTGACACACTACGCCGAACATTAATCGCGCTGGCATCCAAAACATTCTTAATATGCGCGGCATAATGCTTTTCAATCATCTCAACCGAGGTCCGACAATTCTTGGCGATTTGATAAATATCAGCGCCTTCCATAAGGCGCATGCAGATATAAGTATGCCTAAGACTGTAAAGCGTCCTTGCCTGACCATCCCTATCAAACTTCAATCCGAGCTTGGTCAGAGCCGTGTTAAACATCTTTCTGTGATTGTTCGGGAACAGCCTATCAATGGGTACCGGATTATTGCGCTCCACAATCCGTTGATAAGGGCGTACAGCCCCTACCGTGCTCTTGCAGAAGCCAACACCTCGTTTGCCACGCACTTCAATCTCAAGGATGACCTCACCTGTGTTCTCGTCATCAACGATTTCAATATCCCGATGTTCAAGTCGATATAATTCATCAGGGCGCAATCCCGTATTGGCGACGAACAGGACCATGTCATGCAAATCTGCGGCATGTTTGCCAATATGGGCAAACTCCGGATTTTGAGCCCTCTTCCGCGTTGCGGTATATAGCTCTTTATATTCTTTCGGGCTAAACCATGGCCGATGTATAATTTTACCCTGCGTCCGATACGGTACAGACAGGTCGGGGAGGTACTTCAACCAACCCTGATTTATTGCTGTCTTCAAAACCATCCGTAAGGTGCAAATCTCATCATGCATGGTGCTGCGGGCGGGTGGTTTACCCGTAGATGAGGTTTCCGCACGGTGTATGCGATATTCCTGTGCTCTGGCTGGCGTAATATCAGACAACCCCATTTTTCCAAAGAAAGGCCTGAGATGCAGCCTGAGACGTATTTCATGTCCCTGCAAACAGCGATCACTTCGCTCTCCCTGAGTGATGACTTCAAACTCTCGTAGAAACTGATCAGCAGCTTGCGAGAAAATTTTCTCGCTGAGCAATTGACCACTGCGTTTTTTATCCCGCAAGGTCAAATACCAGTCTTCGGCAAACTCTTTGGCAAGCGCCAGACTTTGTTCCTTTGTGCTCACCCGGTGGTTCCGGCCAGACATATAGCTTGAGCATTGCCAGAAAGTCGTGTTTTCCCGCTTATAAATATGAACTTTACCCCCCATAATAGAGTGCTTGATCAATGGCCGTCTCCTGATCTGGATAAAAACTAAAATATGTGTAAGTGATGTGTAATAGTATCAGGAGAGTTTTTAGCTGTCAAATTTTAGACTGCGGATAAAGAAAAACCCTTACAAAACAGTGCCTTGTAAGGGTTAATTTGGTTGCGGGGGTTGGATTTGAACCAACGACCTTCAGGTTATGAGCCTGACGAGCTACCGGGCTGCTCCACCCCGCGGTAATTTTGTTTTGGGGGCTGAGAGGTAGCCCGGGAGTTTGTTGTCCGCTTTAGCGTGCTAAAGCTTGGGATTGTT
>Ga0316204_10008741_pt1 | contig 13863 bp, 10 predicted proteins | sample 6monrhotite_MG_2_FD_205661 | JGI IMG/M metagenome (GOLD analysis project Ga0316204, IMG submission 205661) | Microbial mat bacterial communities from mineral coupon in-situ incubated in ocean water Damariscotta River, Maine, United States -... | ecosystem: Environmental > Aquatic > Marine >... | reverse complement strand
AAGGGTCTCCCCATCGATCACCGCGATGCTGTTGAGCGCCACGTCCGCCGCCATCAGCATGCCGGTGTCGGCATCGAAGGGAACCGGGTCATGCAGGGGGGAATTGTCCATGGTGGACTCATCCTTGGCGGCCAGCTTGGTACCCTTGTACAAGCCATCTCCGGCATCGAGGCTGGTGCCGAATGCCAGCAATCCGGTATCCCCCATCTGGCGTTTTTCCCACCACCAGCGATAGTTCCGCAGCAAGCCCGGATAATAGGTCTCCAGCAAGGCCCGATCGCCGCTACGCAGGAACAGGGTCCAGATCACATAGGAGGCAACCGGCGGCTGGGTCCGGTCAAGCCATGCATCGTTGCCGGTCACCAGACACGGAAAGTTCCCGGCCTCGGTCTGGTGGGCGAACACCGCGTCCAGATTGTCGGTGGCATGGTCTTGTCGGAAATGGCCCCAGCACAGGGCATTGTAGAGAATGTCATCGAGCCAGACCCCGAAGCCACCAAACTTCTTGGTGTTCCAGAACCGGCTCAATGCCGTGTAGGGGCGCTGGTTGATAAAGTCATGGACGTGATTCCACGCCATCACGTCATGCACAGCGTCCAGCGCCTGCTGCGCAGTCGGACCCGATGGCGGCTCGCTTCGTGTGCTGGCGGACAGGGCCGGGAAATCCGTGTGGCTTTCCGGTACCGGTGCGACGGAAACTTCAACATGCATTTCCGGCGCTTCTTCCAGATTAAAGCGAAGAGCGGCAAAGCTGCCTTCCGTCCCGCGGGACGCCAGATAAAAGTACCCATGTTCCTGCAACTCGGCCTGCAGGTCCTCCAACCCGTCATGAAAGGTCGCCATGAGGGGCGCTTTCTGCGCGCGTACGCGAAGGCTGAAACGATCATTCCCGGCTTCCAGAACATCGGTGTCGCGCGCATAAGTGAGGGGCATCCCGTCTTCACTATGGAAACACAGCAGGACCCAGAACCGTAGGCCCCATTCACCAAAAGAAAGCGTTTCCCAGTCGATACCCAGCAAGCCTTCGGCAATGGAATATCGCCAGTTCAGCCGGGTCCCCGATACGTCGAAATCCAGTTCAATGGACTGCGTGGCGGTGGACTGTTCCGAAATGGGCCGAGGCCCGAAGGTGACCTCCTTCCCCGGCACCAACAAAGAGACATTGTTGTCCGACGCCGCGTAGAGCACCGGGGTCATGATAAGGCCAGAGGCGAAATGCCGCAGTTCGGCGGGGCGTTCGGCTTTCCAACTCCACCATGTATTGTGGTTCACGGCACACTCCAGCAACTGACGATGGTTTCCACATTTGCCAACTCGATCTGCTGATCGAACCGCGGGTAGATGTGCTCGATGGTTGCGGTATGGGATGCGGGCATGGAACTGGCGACACCGTCAGTGGCGATGACCGTCCGGTAGCCGAGGTCCACAGCCGACATGGCGGTGGCGAGCACACAGACATCGGTTTCTATGCCGCTCAAAATCAGGGCGCTGGGTGCTTCACGCTTGATCCGGGCGCAGAACGTGGCGCTGTCAAAGGCGTCATGGGTCAGCTTGTCAAAGACATTGCCGTCGGTTGCCAGCGGCAGGATTTCCGGATGCAGATCAAGGATTCCTGCCCCGGCCTCGGCCTGGGTCACGGCGTGCCACTGCCGGTAATAGCGTTGCCACGAGCCGGTTGCCTCGTCCGCCGTGTTTGCGGTGATAAAACGGGTAAACAGGCTGCGCGCCGGGGCATGTCGGATCAACCGCTGCTGGGGCGCGATGACCCCGAGACACGCCTCGCCATACCACGGGCCGGGTTCAAGGAATACCCGTTGCATATCAATACAGATATGCAGCGCGTCGCCATCAAGGGGACCAAAGGGTAGTTCTGCCTGCTCGCTCATCGCTTTATGTGCACCTGTTTTCTGGTTCTTTTTTTCGTATCGGATCACGCATCCGGCACCATCACGGTATCACCGGGTTTCCACGACAGGCTGACGGGCGTGCCGGCGGGCAGTATATCGCCACTCAGGTTCTGCATGAATACCCGCAAGACATCACCGTTCCATTGTATTTGATAGGTCAGACTACTACCGGCAAAAATATGGCGGATCACCGTGCCGCGCAGATGGTTCCGGGGCGTGGCATCCGTATCGGTGTGATTGTCCGGGTCGCTCGACAGGGTAATCTTCTCGGGCCGGACCGAGCACACGCCCGGCCCCTCACCCGAACCGCCGGTGCCGCCATTTGCCGACGCACGGCAGGTGACGACCGTGCCATCGCCAAGAACAAGGTCCCCGTTCCTGACGGTGCCGCGCAACAGGTTGGACTCGCCCAAAAACCGTGCACTGAAAACACTGTTGGGATTCTCGTAGACATCAAGCGGTGGCCCTTCCTGAACCATGTGGCCCTTATCCAGTATGCCGATATGGTCACTCATGGTCAGGGCTTCTTCCTGATCGTGGGTTACGAAAATGGTGGTGATGCCGACATCGCGCTGGATGCGCCGCAATTCCACTTCCATTTCCACCCGCAAGGTGCGGTCGAGGGCGCTCAACGGCTCATCCAACAGCAGGACGCGCGGGTTCGTGACAAGGGCGCGGGCCACGGCGACGCGCTGGCGCTGACCGCCCGAAAGCTGATGCGGTCTTCGCTTGTCGAGCCCGGTCAGTTTGACCAGTTCGAGAACCGCGCCAACCCGCCGGGTTATCTCGCCCTTGTCTGTTCCGCGCACGGACAGGCCGAAGCCGACGTTGTCGAAGACGTTCATGTTGGGAAACAGGGCGTAATTCTGGAACACCATACCGATGTCCCGTTTCTCCACGGGCAGGGTGTCAACGGCCTCGCCGTCGATGAAGATCGTGCCTGCGTTGGCGAATTCAAACCCGGCGATCATCCGCAGCAAGGTGGTCTTGCCGCTGCCCGATGGCCCTAACAGGGCGTAGAACTTACCGTCCTCAAATTCACACGACACGTTATCCAGTGCTTTCAGCGTACCGAAGTACTTGCTGATGCCACGGACGCTTACCTGCGCCATCAGCGTTGTCCTCCGAACCGGTAAAAACGAGAGACGCCCAGCAGCAAGACCATGGAAATGCCGATAACGATGGTCGATATGGCATTGATTTCCGGGGTGAAGCCTTTGCGAATGGAGGTGTATATCTCAACCGGCAGGGTTGAAACACCGGGCGCGGATAGAAAATAGGAAATGACGAATTGGTCAAATGACACGGCGAAGGCAAACAGCGCCGCGGCCATAACGCCGGGCGCGATCCACGGCAGGGTGATGCGCATGGTGACCTGCCAGCTTGATGCACCCAACGAGCGGGCGGCTTCTTCAAGGGTGAGGTCGAACGATTTAAGACGTGCGGAGACCACGATGATGACATAGGGCATGGCAAGGGCCACGTGCCCCAGCACCATGGCATGTAAGCCGCGACCCATGCCGATCCAGAAGAAGAACGTCAGCATCGCTGTGCCGATAATCAACCAGGGAATGGTGATGGGCGGGAACGCCAACAACTGTAACAGTTTCTTGCCCCGAAATTCGTAGCGAAAGAACGCCAGAGAAGAAGCCGTGCCGAGGGCCGTTGCCAATACGGTGGTGACGACGGCGACCCACAGGCTGTTGATGCTGGCATCAATCAGCTTGTCGTTGTGTAACAGCGCCTCATACCAGCGCGTGCTCCATGTAATCGGCAGCCGGTACAGGTTGGACTCGTTGAATGACATCGCCGCCATGACGAAGATCGGCACGTACAGGAACGCCAGCATGATCCCCAGATAAACATGCCCAAGCCGTACTAACCGGTTGCTCCCATGCTGCATGTCAGGTCACCCTCTTGATCGCGGGAGCCATGATTGCGAGGACCACCAGCACCAGTGCGAGCATGATGAAGGAGAGCGCCGCCCCCAAAGGCCAGTTAAAGACGGCGGTGAACTGGTCTTCAATGATGGTGCCGATAAAGGTTCCCTGTCTGCCGCCTAAAATTCGGGGCTCCATAAACGAGCCTACCACCGGAACAAAAATAAGGATCGACCCGGCGATGATGCCGGGCATGGCGAGTGGGATGATGATCCGGCGCAGCACAGACAGGCGCCGCGCACCCAGTGACCGTGCCGCTTCAATTACACCGTTGTCGATTGCCTCGATAGAAATATAGCAGGTCAGGATCATGTACGGGATGTAGGAATGGACCAGCCCCAGAATGATGGCCGGATAGGTGAACATCAGGTTCAGGGAGCCGAACTCCGGGATCAGCCAGTTGAGGCTGTGCTCCAGCACGCCGTTGCCGCGCAGGACCATGGTCCACGAGAAGATGCGCACCAGTGCGTTGCTCCAGAATGGCAGGATAATGAGCAGGAAAAGCGCCTCACGCGATCGGCCACGAATGGTTTTCGCCAGCACGTAAGCACAGGGAAAGCCAAAGACGAGGCAGTAGAATGTGACCTCAAAACCAAGCCTGAATGAGCGCCACATCAGGGTTTGGTAGAACTCTTTCTCGAAAAATGCAGCGTAGTTTTCCAACGTCAGGACCGCCGTACGATCCCCGATGGGAACGTCGCTCAGGAAGCTGTAGTAGAGCATGGCCGACAGCGGCAGGAAAATTGTCAGGGCAAGCCACAGGTAGGCGGGCCCGGTCAGGGCCAGAATAGCGGTCCTACGGCTGCGTCCGGTGACAGACGCAGCCGTATCGGTCGCTTGGGGATGGGCAACCGCCATAAATCAACCTTTAGTCAAGCAGGTAGGTCTTGGTTTCCTGCCAGAGTTCCAGGATTTTCTCCCGCAGGCCATCATCCATCGGCCCCATGAACTGGATCTTGGCAACTCGAGCCGGATCTTTGAAGGCTGTACGATTGAACGCTGTCGCCGGAAGTTGTGCATTGGCAGCGGCGTTGGCCGAAGCGGGTGCACCGACATCGGTATCCCATTTCACGTAAAAAGCGGGATCAATCATAAAGTCAATGAAGGCCCGTGCGCTTTCCGTGTCCGGTGCCCCTGTGGCAATGGAAAGTCCGTCGAGCCAGCCAATGGCTCCTTCCTTTGGGATAACGAATTCAACCGGCAGGTTGAAGGCGGTTTTCGAACGTGCTGCCGAGCCGCTCCAGTAGGTCGCCAAATCGAACTCGTTGGCGGACATGAACTGGTTCCATTCATCTTCGGATGACCAGAAGGTGCGGATTTGCGGTTTCAGTGCACGCAACTTGGCACGGATGCTGGCAAAATCGGCGGGGTTGTTAATGTTCTGGCCCGTGGCAATGGCAGCAAACTGAACCGCTTCCACCGCATCGTCACGCCAACCGACACGACCGGCATTGGCTGGGTCCCACAACACTTCAATGCTGTCGGGAATGGTCTTGAAGTCGCCCGTATCAACGGCAAAAGAAGTGACGCCCCATACCCATGCTACGCCGTAGGTCTTACCGCCCTGAACAAGGCTGGCATCGTTGCGCATGTTGGGTGACAGATCGCCGACATTCTTCATGCCGGATGTGTCGATAACCTGAATCAATCCTTCCTTGGCGGCCTGTCCGGTAAACGCGCTATTAATCAGAACCACATCATAGGCACCGGGGTTGGTGCGAAGTTTGGTCAGCATCTCTTGTTCGGAGTTGAAGTAGTCGTGGACCACGGAAATGCCGGTTTTTTTCTTGAACATTTCCAGGGCCCAGGCTTCATCAGTGCCGTACCCTTGCCAGTTCAATACTCGAATTTCAGCGGCAAACGCCTGTGTGTTCGCGGCCATCAGGCCCGCAACCACGCTTAACGAAATTGCGAGATGGCGCAAGAAATTGCGTCGCATGTTTTCTCTCCCATTCCATTGGAATATCAATTGTAAGGTCAAATTTTAAGATTGAGCAAGGGAAACGCCTCGATTTGCACCCAATTAAGGTTAACCACAAACCATTTCGTAAAACCCGCTTCTTGCGCCTAAAGTGCAACAGCACAGATCAGCGGTCCAGATGAAACTGAAATCCAATGGCCATAACCAATATCGGCAGTATCAATATAGACAATGTGTACCGGGTCGATGACTTCGCGGCCCCCGGCGAAACCATATTGGTGAACGACTACAATCGTGGTCTGGGCGGGAAGGGTGCGAATCAATCCATTGCCCTATCGAGCGCCGGATCAACGGTCCGCCACATCGGGGCTATCGGTGGCGATGGCGACTGGACCTGCGCGGCCTTGCGGGCTGCGGGTGTGGATACACAGGGGATCAGTGTTGTCGAACGGCCCACCGGGCACGCCGTCATTCAGGTTAACCGGCACGGCGAGAACAGCATTCTTGTCCATTCGGGGGCCAACGTCGGGCTGACCATGGATCAGGTTCAGGGGGCCGCGGACAGCATGACGCCCGATGACTGGCTGTTGTTCCAGAACGAAACCAACCTGACCCGCGAGATTGCCCGGGTTGGTCGTGCTCGGTCGGTCCGGATTTGTTACAGCGCCGCCCCGTTTATTGCTGAATTAGCACTTCCGCTGCTGCCTGATATTGACCTGCTTGTGGTCAATGAGCTGGAGGCAGCGTCCCTCGCGTCCCATTTTGGCGGCATCGAAGACTCAATCCCGGTTCCGGCCCTGCTGGTGACGCGGGGTGGTGCCGGGGCCAGTTATGCTGTGCGGAACGCGGACGGGACATTCGATACAGTTTCTACCCCGGCTTTCGCGGTTACGGCTACGGATACGACTGGCGCGGGCGATACGTTTTTAGGCTATTTCCTGTCGTCGCTCGACACTGGGCTTGATGCGCTGACCGCCCTGCGGCGTGCCTCTGCCGCCGCCGCGTTGCAGGTATCGCGGCCCGGTGCCGCCGATGCTATTCCGCTTAGTGCCGAAGTCGACGACTTCCTTGCACGCCAGAGTGACGCGTGATGACGGGCACCCTAACAAAACGGAAAATCATCATCGACACCGATCCCGGCATTGATGACGCCATGGCTATTCATCTGGCCTTCGCCCACCCCGGTATCGAGGTCATGGGACTGACCACGATTTTTGGCAACGTCCAGACCCGGACGGCAACCCGGAATGCCCTTGCGTTGGTAGAGATGGCGGCGGCCGGTGTGCCGGTCGCCCATGGGGCGGAGCATCCTCTGGTCCACGCCGCCTCGCCCCCGGCTGACTTCGTGCACGGGGTCGAAGGGTTTGGTGACGTTAGTGTTGTCGGCCCGGACGCAGCACCGGACCCCCGGTCGGCGGCGGCCTTCATCGTCGACACGATCAACCGGAATCCGGGCGACGTGACCGTGTGTGCCGTTGGACCGTTGAGCAATCTGGCACTGGCATTGCAACGCGATCCGGGGATTGCCGGGCGGGTGCGCAATGTTGTCGTCATGGGCGGGGCCATCGATACACCGGGAAATGTTTCCGAATGGGCAGAGGCCAATATATGGGGCGACCCCCATGCCGCCGACGCCGTGTTCGCGGCCCCGTGGAACGTCACCCTTGTAGGGCTGGATGTGACGGAACAGGTTCGCTGTTACCCGGCCGACCTCGCTACTGTCGCAGACAACGCCCCGTCAATCGGCGGGTTCCTGAATGAGGCCTCGCGGTTTTACTTCGGCTTTCACCGCGACCGGCACGGTCTTGACGCTTGTTTCACCCATGACCCGTCGGCCATCGTTGCGGTAACCAATCCCGAGTTGTTCACTACGTCGGCATCCGCCCTGCGCGTGACCGAAGATGGCGAGCACAGGGGGCAGATTGTTCGTTGCACCGATGCCGAGCGCCGCGCCGTTGATGTCTGTCTTGGGGTGAATGAGGATGGGGTGCGCGAGGTTTTCCTGTCGACCCTGTTGAATGCCGATGTAGCCATGGCTGTACGACAGGAGGAAGGCAAGGGCGTGAGATGAGTGCCAATGGTCAGTATTCGGACGGTGTCATCGCCGGCATGCAAATGCTCTACGGCCATGGCTTCCTGTCGCCGGGCGGGCCGTCCGAGGTCGATCAGTTATTGTCCGGCATCGATCCGGCGGGAATGCGGGTTCTTGATATGGGCTGTGGCCTTGGGGGCTGTGCCGTCAAGTTGGTCCACGAATACGGCGTCGACCATGTGACCGGTATCGACATCGAATACGATCTGGTGTCGCGGGCCACGGCGGCGGTGGATGCTGCCGGGTTGCAGGCCCGCATTGATATCCGGCAGGTTGAACCGGGACGGTTGCCGATTGACGAACATTCCTTTGATCTGGTGATTACCAAGGACGTGGTGTGTCATATCGCCGACAAGACGGCGGTCTTTGCCGAGATCTTCCGGGTCCTGAAACCGGGGGGATCGTACCTGTGTGCGGATTTCTTCGATGCCAGTCACGAAACCGGGCCGGGGCACGAAGCCCACACATTTTATCATTCCTATGTTGGCGGCATGAAGGCCTATGGCCTGTCGTTTCATTTCGAGGCGAAATCCAGCTATGAAAATGCCCTCGTCGCGGCGGGGCTTGATCTACACCAAATCCGGGATCACACGGAGATATCGGCGGAGGTGGCGGCGCGGGAGCATGCTTTCCTTAACAGCGGGGAATCCGGCGCCGTGAACGACGCGTTGGGCGAAGAGCGCTTTCATGCGCGGGTTAACGCCACCGCCATGCGCCTGAAAGCCCTGCAAACACGTGGCTTGCAGCATGGCCATCTGCACGCTGGCAGGCCCGCTTAGGATAATGCCGCTCCGGCGTTACGACGGTCCTATGCGAGGGGCGTAATTGGCAAGCAGGTGGTGTGCTCGACGATCGCCTGCTCCAGGTCTTCCAGCGTCATCAGGCCAATCTGGGTATCAATTTCCGCGACCACGGCTGAGGCATTGATTGTTGCGGCCCGGAGCGCTAGTTCCGCCGGGCGGCCGTTCGCCAGAAACGCGCTGAGGGTGGAAATGAAGGCATCCCCGGCCCCGGCCGTGCCCCGGACTTCGCCGCGCAGGATCGGGCAGTAGTAGATCCCGCTGTCGTCCGCCAGATAAGACCCGTCAACACCGTCAGTGACCAGAACCCTGCCCACGCCCCGCGCCCGGACCGCCTCAAAAAACCGTTTGAGGCCCATGCGAAAGCCGCCAAATGCCAGCCCGACCCGCATGAGGCGGGGCGCATTGGGATCGGCGCAATCATCGTGGGCAATATCGGTATCGCTGTGGGCGGACATGGCGGGGACAAGGGCTTCCGCCTCAACCTTGTTGATCGCCAACAGATCGACTTTGTCCATGCAATCAAGGAAGGCGGCGGGTCTTGAAGTGAGCTGTCGTATGCCGGGGTTAACGGCGACAAAGGCGCCGGCCTTGTGCCCTTCGGTAACGATGATGGGAAAGCAATCGGCCGATCGGTTGGACAGGCCGGTGACGTAAACCAGATCGTTGCCCGAAATTGTGGCGTCGGTAACCTCATTGGGAGTCAGCAGTGTGTTGGTGCCACGCTGGGTGAAGATGGTGGCGTTCCTGTCGTGGGAGGACACCATCACGGCGGTTCCCGTCGGCAACTCGTCACAGCGAATGACGGCGTCGGTGTTGATGCCCTCTTTCTTCATGCGCTTGAGAATGTGCTCGGCATTGGTGTCGCAGCCAATCTTGACCAAAGGTCGCACGTCAATGCCGAGACGTGCCATTGCCACCGCCGCGTTGATGGCACCGCCGCCAATGTGGTTCGAGATCGACATCGCCTCGATCTTTCGACCTTGCTCCAACAACAGGAAGGAAGAGGTGGCGTTGTGCATGGTCATGCGCTCAATGTCGCTGTCTGCGGCCAGAACGATAATGTCGTACATTGCGGAACCGACGGTTATAGCTTTCATTGTACAGGCGCCTCTTGAGTAATCACGGTCAGGAACGGGGTGGCGAAGTCCTTGAGCTTGCGGGCACCAACGCCATGTATGTCAGCGAAGGCGATTTCGTCGCGGGGTTGCAGACTCGCCATATCCTCAAGGGACCGGTCCGAGAAAATCATGTAGGGCGGGACGTTCCGTTCCCGCGCCAGTTCGGTGCGTTTGTTTTTCAGGCGTTCCAGCAGCGCCACCTGCGCCGGTTCAAACGACCCCGGTGCGGCCCGCCGGGCACGGCTTTTCGTTTTTTGCGCGGTCGCTTTCAGGACGTCCTTGCGGTAGCTGAACTCCTGCATGTTGTTGAGCAATTTCTGGCCTTTTTCCAGCAGGCTGAGGCCGCCATGGCCCGCCACATCAATGCGCAGGAACCCGGCCGAAACCAACTGCCGCACGATGGATCGCCATTCGTCCTTCGCCAGATCAGCCCCGGCCCCGTAGGTCGGCAGGTCGTTGTGCCCGGTTGCACGTATTTTCTCGGTATCGGCGCCGCGGACCAGATCGATCAGGTGGGCTTGACCGAACATTTGTCCGGTGCGGGCTACGCTGGACAACAGTTTCCGCGCGGCGTCGGTGCCGTCGATCATTTCCGGTGGGTTCAGGCAGATGTCGCAATTGCCGCATCCGCCTTCCGTCGCGGGGGCATCGCCGAAGTAGGCGAGCAGGGCATGCCGACGGCATTCGGGGGACTCGCAGTAGGAAATTAACGCATCCAGCCGTTTATGTTCACGACGTTTGTGGTCCTGATCGCCATCATCCTGCTCAATGAACAGGCGCCGCATGCGCAGATCATCAAGGCCGTACACCATATGGGCAACGGCCGGTTTTCCATCGCGCCCGGCGCGGCCGATTTCCTGATAATAGGCCTCAACATTGCCGGGCATATCGGTGTGGCAAACGAAGCGCACGTCCGGCTTGTCGATCCCCATGCCAAACGCGATGGTGGCGACAATGACGACCCCGCCAGCCTCCATCATAAAGGCTTTCTGGTTTCGTGCCCGTGCCTCGGCGCTCATCCCCGCATGGTAGGCCAGCGCCTTGACGCCCTGTTCCGTCAGAAAGGACACCATCTTTTCGGTTTTGGCGCGCGACAGGCAGTAAACAATCCCGCTTTCGCCTTCATGGGCCTTCAACACCGATAAAAGCTGCTGTTTTGCATCGGTGCGCATTTCGACCTGTAAGCTGATATTGGGCCGGTCAAATCCGGTAACGAAGCGTCGTCCGGTGCCGCCAAACAGTTTGCTGTCAATGTCATCCTGCGTGGTTTCATCCGCCGTTGCCGTCAGGGCCGCAATGGGGATTCCGGGAAACACCTCCCGCAGTTTTGTCAGTGCCTCATATTCGGGGCGGAAGGACGGCCCCCAGCGTGAGACGCAATGGGCTTCGTCGATGGCGACCAGGGTGACGGGCAGTCGCGACAGCGCGTTCAGCATGCGCTCCGTCATCAGGCGCTCCGGTGCGAGGTACAATAGGCGCACCTCACCAGCGGCGACGCGCTTCCACGTCGCGACGTTGATGTCGCGGTCACGCGATGAGTTGATGGCGTCCGCGGCCACACCGGCCAGTTTCAAGGCTGCGACCTGATCTTCCATCAAGGCGACGAGGGGCGAAACGACAATGCTCAGACCGCCCTTCAACAATGCGGGGATCTGGAAGCACAGGGATTTCCCCGAACCCGTCGGCATGACGGCAAGGGTATGCTCGTTGTCGAGCAGGGCATGCACCACATCGGCCTGACCGGGCCGAAACTGGTCGTATCCAAAAACGTCTTTGAGAATCTGCTCCGGCATGGAGCGTACTATAGGATGCGGCGGGTAGGCCGACAACGCCAAGGATCAGTCTTCCGGCGTTTCTATTTGTTCCCGGTCAATGACCCTCCCGACACGGGTGCCGGCAGGGTCATGTCAACTCACGATGCAGCCCGCAGCATGCCGAGGGCGGATGACGAAATAGCGTTAAGCGCCGCATGCGTCTGCACGTTTGGCAGGTCTTTATCGACAAGGACGGAAATCAGGAAATTTTGTGCCCTGTCGCTGTGTTTGCAGGCATCGACGAGGGTGTCGGTATGGCCAGCCTCGAGACTGAGCGACAACCCCTGTTCCAGATCGTCCGCTGTTCCATGGGTCAGGACACTGTTGAGCGCCACCCGGCGAACAAGCAGGGCCGGATCGTGAAAACCGGCAACCGCCTTGTCGGGCATGGTGCTGGCAACGGCCTCTACGGCATTGGCCCGGACCATGGCGTCGGCATCGTCAAGCAAGGGCACAAGGTGTTCAGCCGCATCGGGAGAGCATTTCGCGATCGCCCGCGACGCATACCCGCGGATTAACGCATCCGGATCGTTCAGCGCCTGGGGTAGTTCGGCGATCAGTTCGGGGGACAGGGGAAGTGTTTCACAGCGCTGGGAAATTGCCGAGAACGCCGCCGTGCGGATGGTCGGGTCGGCCGTACGCTTCACCTCGATCAGCACTTGATCGAGGTTTGATCCCGGACAGTCGGCGGCCATGCGGATCGCGGCCAAGCGAATATCCATGGCCGTCTCGCTGGGTCCTTCGACCGCTACCGTGCGACGACGGCGTCGGCCCCGGCTGGTTTCGGACAGGTGGGCGAGCTCTTCTTCGGTAAGGGGCTCGCCGGTTTCTTCGGAAAGATCGGTAATGGGCGCTTGAATGGCGGCCAATGTGGAGCTGGGGAAATAGCCCTCGATGACGTTGTCCGTTTCACCGGTGTCATTACTGGTATTTTTTTCCGCCATCCGGGGTGGTTCATCGGGAAGGATTTCACCGTCGCGGGAAATCCGGATGTGGCCCGATGGTTGATCGTCGGTTTTGGAGGCGCCGACAAAATCCGGGTGATCGGCATCGATATCCTGTTGGGGGTCGGCCTCAGCAACCATGTCTCCCCTGATCGCCCCTGCCAGCATTTCCCGTGCCGGCGCAGCGATATCTTCCCGTTCTGCCTTAGCCAAGGCAGCGATGGCCACCAGTGCGGAAACCCGGACCTGTTGAACCGGATCGAGAACCAGTTGCCCAAGCGTTTCCATGACGGTTTCAGAGTCTGGATCGTCCGACTGTTTCAGACTGTCCAAGTCGTCCAAGCCACCCAAGTCACCAAGCGCCCTGATGGCCGCAATGCGAACTTCCCCGGCGCGTTCAGGGTCGGTGGCGATACCACGTAACGGGGCTACAGCATCCTGTCCGGAAAGTTTTGGCAGGATAGCAGCGCAGATGGTCGCCAGATGAGTGTCGGCGGTTTCCATCCACGCCTGAACGTTCGCGGCGAGGTCATCGGGGCAGCTCGACAGGGAGCCTGCGACAAGACCTTCGATGGCAATGCCCCTCGCAATTTCGTCGGTGTCGATCAAGGCGGCAACCGCGACATCCGGCCGCCGGGAGGCAAACACCGTGAGGGTCGAGCGCCGGACCGTCGCATCCGGGTCATGGAGAGCGAGTTTCGCAACAGTTTCGCTGTTTACGTCCAAGCTGTTGATCGCCAGCTTCCGAACTTCCGGGCTTGTATCGCCGATCAGGAAGTCCCGCATCGGTGCGAGAAGGTCGCCCCGGGCTTTGGACAGGGCCGCAACGGCGCGTTCGCGAACCCGCGCATCCGGATCTCCAAGCAGGTCAACAAGAGCTTTAATTCCGTCATCGGGGATTGTTGCAAGCACGGTAAAGATAACAGGGTCCAGTTCCGGGCCCATTTCATCCAGCCTGATTTCGAGCATGTCCTTAACAGCGTCACGGGCCCCCAGTGCGCCAAGCGCATTGAGGGATGCGATCTGTATATCAAGCCAGTCATCCCACATCCCGGCACCATCTTCCCATGCGATCTCATCTTCGCAGCGATCTTTTGCCAGTGACAGAAACAGGGGAATCGAGCCGGCATCGCGCAGCGCGACAAGCGCCTGGATGGCGAAGGTTTTTACTTCTTTTACCGGGTCGCCCGTCAACGAGCGTCGGATGGTTTCTGCATCCTCAGGCCGGGCGCAGGTCACCAGCGCCGACATGGCATCAGTTCGGACATCTTCATCTTCATCAAGGAGAGCATCCAGCAAGACAGGAGCCGCCTCCTGGTTGCCG
>Ga0316204_10008740_pt1 | contig 13863 bp, 15 predicted proteins | sample 6monrhotite_MG_2_FD_205661 | JGI IMG/M metagenome (GOLD analysis project Ga0316204, IMG submission 205661) | Microbial mat bacterial communities from mineral coupon in-situ incubated in ocean water Damariscotta River, Maine, United States -... | ecosystem: Environmental > Aquatic > Marine >... | reverse complement strand
TTGAATAAAATAACAAGTTTTTTAATGTGATAAAAATATATACAAAAAAAGATTGAAGTCCCTTTGACCGCTTTCAGCTTGTTTTAGAGAAACATCGAAGTTCCTTCGACCGCTTTCAGCTTGTTTTCTTGGAAACATCGAAGTTCCTTCGACCGCTTTCAGCTTGTTTTGATAAAATCATGAAAAAGAGTTTATATGCCTGTTAAAAATAAAATACTGTTTGTCTTAATGCTTCTTGGTTCAGGTTTTTTCTTGTATCAGGGATTTTCACTTCTGTTTCACCCTGAAGAACAAAACATTCAGAAGCTAGAAGATAATAATAATTCTTAGTCCCTTGACGCTCTTTGATACCCTCGCATCATAGCTGTGTTAAGCTGTTTTTGCGAGATCCCTAATTTTGAAGTGATGTGAGATATGTCTTGAAACTGATTGTTTTCAACCGCGACGCAAAGTTTTAAAAGATCACCCAAAAGGCCTTCTTTATTCATTAAGGCTTCTGCGATGGCAACTTCTAAGTCCATCTGCTTGAAAAGTGTCTCAAAACTACTTTGAAACATGGCCTCTGACAAAGACAGTATTCCTACTAAATACGCAGAAGTCGGCAAAGAAGGCTCAGTTATATCTGCTACTAATATACCCAACTCCTGCATTAAGGATGCTCTTGATTTTGCTATCTTTCCCAAAGGTGAAGCGATGTTGTCAGCATCATAATCACTGTCTCGTTGGGCATAGATCATTAACTCTATCCAGTAACTTAACTTTTCTCTACCAAGAAGCACTAAGGCTTGATCGATGGAAGATATTTTTTCATCTTTAGTACAATGGTGGATATGTATGAATTTCAAGAGATTTACACTTAGGTAAGGTGAATCATTGAAAATTGAAAGTAGCTCTTCTAGAGATGCCTCTTTTTTAAGAAGGTATAAAAGGTTCACGAGGATCTGCTTATCAGGGTCGATCATCTCTTTGATGTAAATCTGGGGTTTTGAAAAGTAGTAGCCCTCAAAAAAATGAAATCCAGCTGCTTGAGACCATTCATAATCATCCATGTCTTCAACCTTTTCGGCTATACACTTTACATCGATGGTGCGTAGTTTCCCCAGCATAGCAATGATGTTCTCTCGGGTGTCGCGTCGTATATCAATTTTTACGTAGGAGATAAAAGAGAAGATATCTTTGAACTCGTGCAAAAACTGTTCATCACTGCGGTAATGGTTAAGGGCGAATGTATATCCCTTGGCGTGAAGGTCTTGTATACGTAAAATCAATTCGGGACTTATCTCAGAAGTCTCTAATATCTCCAAGACAAAATGTTTTTCACTGATAGAAAAGATAAGATCATCAAAGATAGCCTTATCATCAACCTTGATAAAAGCAGGTTTATACTCAGTAAGGTTTTCTAGGCCTATGTAGTTTAAGGCATTGACTAAAACACGCGCGGTTGCTTTAACATTATCATCAACGATTGTGTGGTTGGCATCAGTAGAACGGTGCAAAAGCTCATAAGCAAAGATATTACCTTCACTACTGATAATAGGCATACGTCCAAGGTAGACAGAAAGTTCCATAATTAACCTTTGTAGCTTAATGATAAGAAACTTAAGGTTATAAAAGAGTTAATTTTTATATCTAACTTTTTAAGATACGGGGTTAACTACTTTTTTAAACTGACCTTGTAAGGAAACTGCATGGTGACACAATGAAGACTTCCATGTTGACGAATTAGTATTGAACAGTCAATACCAATGATCTTACGTGTAGGAAATGCCTGTGTGAAGACTTCAAGTGCTTTATTGTCATTTTCATCATTATAGGTAGGTACTAATACCGCGTCATTGATGATTAAAAAGTTTGCATAGGTGGCGGGCAAACGTTCATCTTCATCATAGATCGCTTTGGTAAAAGGAAGGGAAATGAGTTTATAAGCTTTTCCTTCTTGATCGGTAAATGCTTTTAGTTCGGCTTCCATCTTCAACAAGGCTTCATAATGCTCGTCTTCTTTATCCTCGCATTTAATGTACATGATAGTATCTTCACTGATAAATCGTGCTAATGTATCAATATGAGAGTCGGTGTCATCTCCTCTTAGGTAACCATGTTTTAAAGAGAGGACTTTCGTAACACCCAAGGTCTTTTTTAAAAATTCTATAGCTTCTTCTTTGGAATGTGCATTACGGTTAACATTAAAAACGCACTCATCCGTGATGAGAAGAGTGCCTTTGGCATTACTTTCAATGGCACCGCCCTCAAGGATAAAGTCTATATCCTGCATAGGTACATCATAATGACGAGAAATATGTTGACTGAGTTGGTTATCAAGGTCAGAGGCGAACTTTCCACCCCAAGCGGTAAAGGTAAAGTCCAAAAGTCTTGCTTTATTATCCTCATAAATACTGATGGCGGAGCAGTCTCTTGCCCAAGTGTCATTAGTATCGGCTTGAACCAGATGAAGGTGAGAAGAAGTGATAAGTTTATTTTTTACATAAGCTATATCATGACAAATGACTAAACAGTCTTGATAGGTCGTAATAGCGTTGATAATTGCAACAAAATTGGCTTCTGCTTCTTCAAGATACTCTGCCCAGTCACTTTTAGCATGGGGAAAGATGACTTGGATAAAAGATTGCCTTTCAAATTCAGCCGGGAGTCTTCGCATTTTACTTCTTTAGGTATAATTTCATCATGTCTTATATTGAACTCAACAAATCATCATTTTTTCATAATCTTGACATTATCGCGCAAAAAACAGCAGATAAAGATAAAATCGCCTTAGTCTTAAAAGATAATGCATATGGACATGGCCTTCTTGAAGTAGCTCAGATGGCAAAAGAGTATGGTGTCTCACGTGCAGTAGTTAGAAGCGAAGACGAAGCAAAACAGATACAGGATTATTTTAAATACATTTTGATCTTGTCTCCAAGTTTTCCTATCAGTAGAAATGAAGGCTTTGTTTATACTATCAATGATCTTGAAAGTATAAAAAAATTTCTGGCAGGTATGCGTGTTGAATTAAAAGTAGATACGGGAATGCACCGCAATGGCATTGCTATGGATGAACTTGAAAAAGCACTTGCCTTGATACAAAAACAAGAGTTGAAACTAGAAGCAGTCTTTACGCATTACCGTTCAGCAGACAGTATGAGTGCTGAGTGGTTTTGGCAGAAAAAAAGATTTGAAGCAATTAAAAATAAGTGTCCACAACTGCGTTTTCACTCCTGTAATTCAGCCGGACTTTTTAGAGAAAATAACTTTGATGAAGATATGGTTCGCATCGGAATAGCTGCCTATGGATGCCTAGACAGAGATAGAGGGTTTTCACCTTTAGGCCTTAAACCAGTACTTTCTTTGCATGCACAAAAGGTCTCGACGCGTCAGCTTAAAGCAGGTGAAAAGGTTGGGTATAACGCCACTTATGAAGCTTCCAAGGATATGAAAGTAAGTAATTATGATATAGGTTACGCCGATGGTTTTCCTCGAGTACTTTCTAATACCTACTTAACTCCTGATGGGGATGAGCTTTTAGGCAGGGTATCTATGGACAATAGCTCATTCAGCTGTGAAAAAGAGAGACTGCTTATCTTTGATGATGCCAACGAGATAGCCTCATGTGCAGGAACTATAGGATATGAGATACTTACAAGTCTGGCACCTTCAATTAAACGTAATATTATCTAGATGGATGCGCAAGAAACATTAGAGATACTTTATCAAGATGAATATATTGTCTCCATTAATAAACCTTCTAATCTTCTAGTCCATCGCTCATGGATAGATAAAGATGAAACCCGTTTTGCCATTCAAATCCTACGTGATCAGATCGGTCAGTATGTTTATCCGGTACACCGTTTAGATAAGCCCACCTCAGGTGTCTTACTTTTTGCACTTACTAAAGAGATGGCAAGGGCCTTGTCTGAGCAGATGCAAGAGGGGCTGTTCAAAAAAGAGTATTTAGCAGTAGTTCGCGGGTATACAGATGAAAGTGGTGAGATAGACTATGCTTTAAAAGAGGTCTTGGATAAGATGACTGATGCAAAGGCAAGAACAGATAAAGAGGCACAAGAAGCCATTACCTTTTATGAAAAACTATCGCAGATCGAACTGCCATATCCCGTAGGCAGGTATGAAACAACACGATACAGTTTACTAAGACTTAAACCCCAAACGGGAAGAAAACACCAGCTTCGCCGTCATATGAAACATATTTTACATCCCATAGTGGGTGATACAAAGTATGGGAGACATGAACATAATGTTTTTTTCAGACAGAGGTATAACTGTCATAGACTTCTTCTGCATGCTTCAAAGCTAAGTATTGTTCATCCTGTCTCTAGTGAGCCTTTAATCTTTGAAGCAGGTTTAGATGAGGTCTTTAGTCACGTCGTTAAGGAGTGTGGATTTGAGTACTAGATCTATATCACAGATTTTAAAGGAGACCTATCTTTTCTCTTTTATGACTGAGGAAGAGCTGGCTGCTTTAGCAAAGATATCGAGTATTTCAGATTATGAAAAAGATTCTCTTCTTTTTATGCAGGGTGAAACCTCTGAACATCTCTTTATCTTAGTGGAAGGTTTGGTCAGTGTTTATAAACATGATAATAAGGGAAATGAGATTATTATTGGTCTGTTTAAGCCCATTTCTCTTATCGCTGAACCGGCAATCTTGAAGAGGCTACCTTTTCCTTCTACGGCTATGTTTAAGCGTGAGGGTAGCATCATTAAGATTGAGCTTGAGGCATTTGAGAAGGACTTTATCCGAAACCCTAGAATCTCTTATGAGATCATCCAGTCTTTACTTAACAAGATACAGCTATTACAACAAAATATACATTTTAATATTGCTTCTACGGCTCAAGATAAAATATTGCATTTTTATAAACAAAACCCAAGCCTTGGGTTTGAACTGAAAAAGTATGAGATAGCCGCACTTCTTGGAATGACGGCAGAGACACTCTCTAGAAATATGAAAACCCTTTTAAAAGAAAAAAAATTAGTTGTTTCAGGTAAGGCCTATAAAGTCACTTAAATTGCATATTCTTGATAATTGTCAAAAAATATGCTTGCTTCTTATCCTATAATCTTTCTATTACAAACAAACTAAGGATTTTAGAATGAACGAAGAGACACAAGCAATTATTAAAGCAACGGCACCAGTAATCAAAGAACATGGTGAGGCAATCACAACTGCAATGTACGATATATTATTTACTAAGCATCCTGAAGCCAAAGAACTGTTTAAAAATGCGGCTCCTGATCAACATAAAAAACTAGCAGCGATGGTGTATGCCTATGCTGCAAACATTGATAACATAGGTGCTTTAAGTCAAGGTGTAGAAAAAGTAGCAAATATTCATGTAAATGTTAATGTTAAGCCTGAACATTACCCTTGGGTTGGTGAAGCATTGTTGGGTGCAATTAAAGAAGTGTTAGGTGAGGCAGCGACTCCTGAAATTATGAACGCATGGAAAGAAGCATTTTTCTTTTTAGCAGATGTGTTTATTAACAAAGAACAAGAGATCTACGCAAAACGAGCTACTGTTTAAACGAGTGAAGCTAAAAGATATAGAACCTTTGCTGTTCTAGTCTTTTTTACTTTTGTATAAAACAAGAAGACTCACAGCTGATCTAATCGTCTTGCCTGCCAATAACTTTTTTTCCAATACCCTGTATGCATACTCGAAACGATTACCCCCTTGCTCGATGAAGCATGAACAAACTTTCCTTTTTCAAGATAGATACCAACATGATTGACATTTCTTCCTGTTTTAAAAAATATCAGGTCGCCGGCACGGAGTTGATTTATATAGACACGTTTACCTTGTTTGACTTGTTCAGTAGTAGACCTCGGAAGCGATATGCCAAAGACAGTTTTATAGGTTTGATAGATAAAACCTGAACAGTCAACGCCGTTTTTTGATAAGCCGCCATATCTATATGGCGTTCCTTTCCATCCTTTGTATTGCATGTATAATTGGCTTAGCGTAGATGAATTACCGGGGTTATGCTGTTTAGGGATGTAAGAAGTTGTAGTGGTACTTTTGTGAGTGCTGTTTTGGTATTTTGGTTTAGCTTGGGGTTTTCGAGAGCATCCTGTAAATACAAGGACGGTAATAAGTGTGTATAAAATATATTTCATGTACTTTGTAAAGCAAGATACGTGCCTTTATCTACTTTTTGCGGTGAGAAAAATAAAGCTTAAAAAAGCACTGACACTTGTGATTAAAACTAGAACAGTTAATTGCATAAAAGCCTCCTGTATCTTGAAAGTATAGGCTTTTATAGTGTAGAGATTGTGGGTGACTAAGAGACTTTGATAATAGCCTCAGGACAGATAAGTCCATCTATACCATGAGAAGCCAAGGCCTCTATGCTTGAATCGTCTTTGACTTTTACCAATACTTTTGCATCAAAGATATACGTATCTGCAGCTTTTTGTACAGTAGAAGAGAGCTCGGGTAAAACAATCAGGTATTTAGCATCCAAGTTCTCACTGATGATAGCATCTTTAAGTGTAGGTACTTGCATAGCAAACTCTAGTGCATTTTCTCTAGCATGATTAACCAGTTCGAAAACCTCTTCATTATAATCAAACAAGAGTGTACAGTTTGAAGGGGTATGTTTTATAGCTTCAACTGAGTTTACATGATACAGTTTCTCATGCGGGATATGAGGATGACCTAGTATTAACATCTTATGCCTTTAAACACTCATCTGAGCAATAATATTGACCTTCTTTTAGAAGTGCCTCATTTAGAGTGATATAAGTTCCGCATTTTTCGCATTCAACCATATCATCATCATTTAGCTTATCGTTTTTTTTATTTTCTGTGGGTAAGGACTTCTTTTTGATAAATAGAAAATATACTAAAACAATAAGGACTCCAACTACAATCCATTGTGGGGACATGTAATCTCTCCATTTAGACCTTATTTATAAAGTCTTTTTTGTAATTATAGTGTAAAGAGATATAATTTCGCTTTTAAGGATATGTATGTTTGATTTTATGGATAGTGATGCTTTTATTATAGGTCTAGAGATAGTGTTTTTAACTTTTGTCATTTATGATGGATGGAAGTTTTATAAGACAAGAAAAAAAGAGTATATTGTCAATATTGTGATGGCCATAGGTTTTGCCTTATGGATCTTAGTACCTTATTATACAAAGTATTATGACTGGAGTGAAGAGCAGAGACAGATGCATAAAACGCAGTGCCTTAGTGAAAATAATGAAAGCTATTGTAACTGTATGGACAATCTGATAGAGCAAGCTTATACCTTTGAGGCCTATGACAAAATAGACAAGAAAAACGATGAAGCCTATCTAGAGTTTTTAAAAGAGTCTAAAGAGGAGTGCTTTGGGGACTCATGGTTTTAGACATCCTTTTTGAACATGATCAGTTTATATTGTTTGATAAGCCAGCAGGACTGAGTTTTCACAGTGAAGAGGGCGAAGGATTTGTTGTCTTGGCACAAAAGCAGACGGGTTTAAAACTCTATAGTGTTCACCGTCTTGATAAGATGACATCAGGTCTACTCATCTTGGCAAAAAGCAGTGAAGATGCCAATGCCATTACAAAGCTGTTTGAACACAAGCAGATCCAAAAGTTTTATATTGCGATATCTACACGTAAGCCTAAGAAAAAACAGGGCTGGATCAAAGGTGATATGGGGCCTGCAAGACGAGGTTCATATAAGCTCCTAGAGACAAAAGAGAACCAAGCTATAACACAGTTTATAAGTGCATCACTTAGAACACATGAGAGAGTTTTTTTAGTTAAACCGCATACAGGAAAAACACATCAGATCAGAGTAGCGTTAAAATCTCTTGGTTCCCCAATCTCTGGCGACATGAGGTATGCAGCTGTTGAAGATGCCAAGTTGGAAGACAGAGGCTACTTACATGCTTATGCCTTGAGGTTTGAGTTAAATGAAGAAGTATTCAGCTTTGTATGTGAACCAACAGGTGGGGAGCGCTTTTTAAGCGATGAATGTGTTTCTCAGCTCTTACTTTGGTCTAAACCCTGGGAGCTTTTTAAATAAACATCTTGTTGTTTTAGAACGCTTGATTTCACTAAGATAAAAAGCGGGTCAAGATACGTTCAAGTTCTGCCGTGTCAATTGGTTTTGCTAAAAAGTCATTCATCCCAGCATTTCTGAATCGTTCCTTGTCTTCCTCCATGACATTTGCTGTAAGGGCAATGATAGGAGTGAAAGTCTTGTTCTCGTCCGCCTCATATTGACGTATCTCTTGGACGGCTTGTACTCCTGTCATATTTGGCATATTCTCATCCATTAAAACAAGATTGAAATCTTCATTCTTAAAGGCTTCTACCGCTTCTAGACCATCATTTGCAATGGTGTAGGTAAGGTCATATTCCTCAAGCAGTATTTTGACCAGTATCTGATTTGTCTTATTGTCTTCTGCAACTAGGATATGCCCTTCATAGGTCTTGGTTTGAGATAGGTTCTCTTCACCGACATCAGTATTTTTCTGTTGATCAATTGAGTTTAAAACAGTTATAAGATCTAATGAAGTGTATGGTGTCGTTATGGTATAGATCTGGTCTTGACCATCAAAAGTATGACTTTCGTAAGCCATTAATGCAAGTGCAGTTCTTTCTAAGGCAATTATCTCTTTATCGATTGTCTCATCAGATACAAAGACGATGATATCACTGTCACACTCTTGAGGCCTTGTTATGACTTTAAGTTTTTCAAAACCAAGATCGCCAAGGTATTGTTGTATCATATCCATCAACTCTTTATCACGCTCGTGTTGGCAAAGCAGAGCTATATCTTTTGTTTTGGTGTCCGCAACAACACTCATTGGATTCATCTCATTCGTTGTACATAGATGTATAGGCAAAGAGAGGGTAAAAGTACTTCCTTTTCCATGGACACTTTCTACCAATATTTTACCCTCCATAAGTTCAGCAAGCTTTTTTGATATTGCCAGTCCGAGACCAGTACCACCATATTTACGCGTTGTGGAAGTATCTGCCTGTTCAAAAACATTAAAAATCTTTTTTAAGGCTGTCGGCTCAAGACCTATACCCTCATCATCAACGGAAATCTTTAAGAGTTCATTTTCGTATTTGATATTCACATGCACAAGATTGTCTTCGGGAGTGAACTTAAAGGCATTACTTAAGAAGTTAAACATTATCTGCTTGATACGAACCAAGTCTGCATTCATGCACTGTGGAATATTTGGATCAATGTAAGCGATGTATCGTATTGACTTTTCTTTTGCACTGATCATGAAGAACTTGCTCGCCTGGCTGAGTTCTATGAGTGGATTGAAAGGATGCTTATCGATAAGAAGTTTTCCACTTTCAATCTTAGAGAAGTCGAGTATCTCGTTAATGACATGAAGCAGTGTCTGAGAACTTCCCTCGATCAGATTAAGGTAGGAGAGTTTTTTTTCATCACTTTCTCTTTTTTGAAGAATCTGCACAAAGCCCAGAACTGCATTCATTGGCGTACGTATCTCATGACTCATGTTAGAAAGGAACTCTCCTTTTACTTTTTCTGCACTTAATGCCTTGTTACGAGCTTGTATAAGTTCGGTGACATCGTATCGTATAGCAATGTATTCCATGATATTGTCATTATTATCAAGTAAAGGGATAATAGTACTGTCAACATAGTATGTTTCCCCATTCTTTTTACGATTTGTCAAAGTGGCATGAAATATCTCTTTTGAGGAGATAGTGTCCCATAATTCTTGAAAGATATCATCCTTCATATCTGGATGTCGAAGAAGTCTATGGTTCTTTCCTAAGAGTTCTTCCTCGCTATAGCCACTGATTTGAACAAATGCGTCATTGACGTAATTGATATTCCCGTGTATGTCTGTCTTTGAGACGACAGCACTGCTCTCGAGTGCATGAAAGAACTGTTGAAGGTTGTTTATTGATTCATTGCGTAAGCGGGTGCGTTCAATGATATGCTCTTGCATAGTACTGATAGCTCGGAAGAGGGTACTGATCTCATCATTGCTTCGTGAAGAAGGGACCGTAATGACATCATCCTTTGCGATGTGCTGTGCTATATCTGTGAGTTGCGTTAGGGATCTTCCTAGTTTATTACCAATAAAATAGGAGATGATAAGCCCGACTAAAAGTGCCAGTAATACAAGCAAGTAGGTCAGTGTTTTGGTTTTTTCTATACTATTGATCGTATCAGTGGAAGCAAATGCAAAATGAATATGCCCGATCACTTCTCCTTCAGACATGACCTCGGTCATATGCAGGGTATATGTATTTCCTTCATATATGTAAGATTTAGTACCATGACTTATATCTTGTAAGATCTGTGATGATATTGGACCTTCTTTGATCTGTTCAGAGAGGATATTGTCATTAGGGTCGTCGACCTGTACACCTACAACATCCTTTATCTTGGAAAAGGTCTGCAAAGCATTATCGATGGTTGCCAAGTCATAGACGATAAGGGGTGTTTTTATGAGTTCTACAAGCAGTTCGGTTGACGCCTGAATCTTCTCATCAGTCAGTGTTTCAGAAGCCTTGTCAAGTGCGCTGAAATTAAGAGTGATTATTAAAGTAAAAAATACGATCTCTATACTAAGAAAAGAGAGAATGAATTTTGACTTTAATGAGTTAAACATTCTTTTACCTTGGCATTATCTGTAGTTTTATGGCTAAGTTCTTTACACTTCTATACTCACTGTTATCAACTTTTTTCAGGCCTTTGATACTTAAGGATTTTTGTAAAGACTCGGGCATCTGTAAAAGTGCTTCGATGATCTTTTGTACTACCTGTTTGTCAAGAGATGGTTTAAAGGCAAAAGGATGGCTTGGGTAGGCCTTGGTGGTATGTACAATGATAAGGTTCTCTTTGGACTGCATATCGCTAAGATTGTTCAAAGTGCGCTCAATTCCCCCACCGATATCTCCTATCCCTCGGCTCACAGCTTTATAAACAGAGTCGTGAGAATTGACGTAACGCGCTTTTTTTAAGACTTTGGGATCGACTTTGAAGTTTTCTATTAATTCATACTTTGTCAACAAGGTCGCAGCAAAGGCATTAGGCGAAGGAAAAAGGTAACGGGCCTGCTTGTCATCGAGTGTTTTGATAGTACCGTCTTTATGCATGACAAGAATACCTTTGATATCCTTCGTCGCTCTTAGTTTGGCAAGATAGCCTTGCTTCTTGTGGGCAACGACATAATGGTAAGGGTTCATATAAGCAAAATCATATCTTCCATTATAGAGGACGTTTTCAAACTTTGAGATAGACATTTCTGTCTTGAAGATGACTTTTTCACCTGTTTTTTCTGATAGATAAGAGGCAATAGGCTGCCAGACCTTTTGAAGCTTTAAAGGACTTTGCTGAGGAACGATGCCCATGATAATATCAGCATTCAGCGTTGCAGAAGTTAGTAGTACAAGGGCTAATAAAAAAGAAAAATATCTCATAAAAACTCCACTTGCTCTGATTATAGACTTATTATGTTTTTAAGTCAATAGGCTTTACTATGAGGGAAATGCTTACTAAATGTTAAACTGCTTTTTATACGCCTCTTCAAGAGACATAGACTTATCTTTGTAGTCTATAATATCACCAATCTGAACTTCGATAACACGCTCTTTCTTTTCATCTTTAAGTGCCGACATCAATATCTCCTCAGCAGATGACTTGATATAGACAGGAAGTATTGGTAAACGATTTTTAATAGCGATAATGCGTGATCCTTCTCTAAACTCAGTAAGTGAACTGCCTGTCTTGTTTCGTGTGCCTTCAGGGAATATATAAATAGAATCTCCCTCCTTTACACAGGCTTTTATATCTGAGAAGAAGGTGTTCATCTGTGAGGCTTCACGGTCTAAAAGAATAGTCCCTCCATTTCTTACAAAAAGCCCAAAGAAAAATGAGTTATAAAGTTCTTTTTTTGAGATCCAGTGACCAAAAAGCTTTGTCTCCTTTAAGGTGAGTTCTATAATCAATGGATCAATAACACTGCGATGGTTTGAGACCAGTAAGTATTGCCCGTCTGTAGGTAGTTTTTCTTTATTAATAACATCTATACGTATGTTAAGTTTTTTAAGAAGTTTATCTGCGTATTGTATTCGAAGCTGTTTTTTCTCTTGAGTCGTTGTAGAAAATTTTAACTTAAGGCCATAATAGTTCGTGAGGTAAGTCGCGTAAATAGCCATTTTTAACTGATTGAAGGTCAAAGGAGTTTCCTTGAAGTATATATGGAATTATAACATGTATAACTGCTGTATAGATCTAATGATACAAGACTAGATAGATTTACCTAAGTAAGGATATACTTTCGTCATGAATAAAAATGACTTTTCAACACTCAACATATCCTCAGAAATATTAGATAATCTTGCTGAACTTGGCTTCAAAGAGATGACAGCTATTCAGGCCCAAAGCCTACCTGAGGTCTTAAATAAAAAAGATGTGATTGCCCAGGCAAAGACAGGCTCAGGTAAGACGGCTGCCTTTGGTCTTGGGATCTTAAGCAGACTTGATGTAAAAAACTTTAAAGTCCAATCGCTCATATTGTGCCCAACAAGAGAGTTAGCTGATCAGGTAGCTAAAGAGTTGCGCAGACTTGCAAGAGCAACGCATAATGTTAAAATATTAACGTTATGCGGTGGAAGTGCTTTTGGACCTCAATTAGGCTCTTTACGTCACGGTGCTCATATCATTGTCGGAACACCCGGTCGTGTACTGGCGCATTTAACAAAGGGCTCTTTGTCTTTAGATACCTTAGAGACCTTGGTGCTTGATGAGGCGGACAGAATGCTAGACATGGGGTTTATTGAAGAGATCGAAAACCTTATTTCTCACGCGCCAAGTGAGCGACAAACCCTTCTGTTTTCAGCGACCTATCCGGATACGATCATGGACTTAAGTACCTCTATTCAAAAAGATGCGGTAATGATCAAGACCATAGAGCAAGAGAGCGTCAATAATATACAAGAGTACTTTTATGAGACAGATGAAGAATCAAAGATCCAAACACTGACAAATATCTTGGCAAAATATAAGCCTGAGACCTCTATCGTCTTTTGTAATATGAAGATACAGACCCAAGATGTAGCTAAACATCTGCGCGCCAATGGTATTGATGCCTTAGCCATTCATGGAGATTTAGAACAGTATCAAAGAAATGATGTCTTGGTACAGTTTTCAAATCGTTCATGCTCAGTCTTAGTCGCAACAGATGTTGCCGCGCGTGGTATAGATATCAAAGAGTTGGATATGGTAGTCAACATTGACCTTGCCAAAGACGAAGCGACCTATACACATAGAATAGGACGAACGGGAAGAGCAGGGGCTTCTGGTCTTGCCTTTACCATATACTCTCATGAGGATGCAAATGAAGCGGATTTCTATCAAAATAAGACTAGAAAGTTCGAAGATACAAACACACTTGAAAAAGCAGAAGATTTTAGCTTGCAGCCAGCCAATATCACCTTAGTTATTGAAGGTGGAAAGAAGGACAAGGTACGTCCGGGAGATATTCTTGGAGCCTTGACAGGTGATGCGGGAATTGCTGGAAAATATGTCGGTAAGATCGATATCTATGATAGACAAGCCTATGTCGCCATTGACCGGTCTATGATAAAAGAAGCACATAAGATGCTTCAAAAAGGAAATATCAAAGGCCGTAAGTTTGATGTCTGGGTACTTGACTAGAAAAAGAGGTCGTCTAAAGATGACTCGTCATACGTATCAAGGATACAGACACCTAAAGCCATTTCAATAGTATTGATATCAGCCAAGATAGACTCTTTTTGTACAGGTAGAAAATTGTGCTCCGTACTGTTTAAGAAGTGTTGCGTAAACCATCTTTGAAGTTCATTACTAAAAGAACAGGTTAA
>Ga0316204_10008738_pt1 | contig 13865 bp, 15 predicted proteins | sample 6monrhotite_MG_2_FD_205661 | JGI IMG/M metagenome (GOLD analysis project Ga0316204, IMG submission 205661) | Microbial mat bacterial communities from mineral coupon in-situ incubated in ocean water Damariscotta River, Maine, United States -... | ecosystem: Environmental > Aquatic > Marine >... | reverse complement strand
GTTAAATGTAATCCTCAGGCTTGGTTGCCCTGGAATTATCATCTGAATTCTTAAAGGGCTGCTTAGTTTTGGGCGCTTTTATGCCTTAATTATCTTGTCACGATAGGCTGCCGTAAACTCACAAACCAATTCAAAATAAGATCTTTGTGCCTTCGTATCGTCTTGGCTTCCCTTTTAAGGGGCTCGATCCGTGAGCGCATGACACGCGTTGTCCACTGATCTAAAAACTTACCCGCCCATACCGGTGATACATAATCCCAGAACTGTTGAAAGTCTTCTTTCAATAGATAGGCACGCATGCTCTTTAAGTCATTCCTCCCTGTAGGGCAAGCGGAACTATCTGTGATGGATCTAAGGTCGAAATCAATGTCTTTGACGCGCAGGGCGGCACATTCACCGATGCAAAGGCCTGAGCCATACATAGGTTCTGCCATCATCCGAGTCGTTCCATCCATGTTAGCCAAGGTTAGTTCCAGCTCTCGCTGCGACATGACCACCGAGATTGATTTATAGCGTTTTATCCGTCTGAGCTTTTCCAAACAAGGCATTTCCATCTTCAGTACTTCACGATACAGAAATTCGATGGCATTTAAAGCAACCGATTGGATATTGGCGGAAACGTTGCGCTTTTTGGTCATCTGATTCAGGTAAGCCTCCATTTCCGACTGCCCCCTGTCTTTTGGATAACGTTTATTATTAAAAAGAATGAACTGTGGGATTCAGAAGACGTAGGATTTTTCGGCTTTGGGGTTGAATTGTTTTTAGCGGCAAATGATTCGAACTTGCTCTAAAAGCGCCGGTTTTTTCAGTGTATTGTGACTACCCCAATAAGTGTCCTCCATAAAATGTGGTATAGTCTAATGGTCTCGGTTATTTGCCTATGATAACGAGACACAAGAGAATACCCTTCTGATTTATATAGAAAATTCAGGATTTACTGTGTCAAGTCTATAAATAGACAACAAGAAGCGGGTCTCGGTTATCTAACCGTTAGGTTTCGAGGTTACCCACAGTGACACCGAAAAATAAGCTATGAGAATTATAAAAATATTTTTTGCTTCATTCGGAATGGCCATGGCCGCATTTATGACGATATCAATTGCATCACCCATATTTGGTTTTACATTATCTGATGGAAATGGGTTTAATAACGAACGTATATTATTCATGATATGTTTTTTGTTGAGCTTACCTTTCGCATACAAATATTTGAAATAATATTCGAAAATTTAAAACCTAAAAATTGATAACGAGACCGAGCGGGGCTCGGTTATCTAACTGTTAGCTATGAGTAGATATGACCATTGATATAAGTAAAATTCTAAATCATCTAGAAGAAACTGAGTATTCGGAATATATTGCAAATAGTGAAAATATGTTGGGTTAGTATAACTTGGCTCTGTAGTTACATTTGGACGTATTCATTGCTGCCGCGTAAAAATATTAGCGTTGAAGCATTTATAGTGAGAGTTCATAAAAACGATTCACCAAATCCAAATTCATCTACTCAAAGATGGATGAGCACTTGCAAAATTGAAAGTGCCTCCAGAGAAAAACTACAACGTCATTTAGGACATAGTGAATCTGATCTGACAGAGACAAATTCTGATAAAAGCTATGAGCTCAAGGCTTGACAAAAACAGAAATGAGTAAAGCAATATATAGATTTTCTAGCTCCTCTAATAGGCATCAATATGGACCTACACATACATATTTCTGGAAGTCAGGTGATTGGTTCCATTTTTATGAAATTTATAATGAATCATAATATAGCAAACAAATCGTTCAAGTCGTGTGTAAAAAAATCATCGCACACTCGGACCAAGCAAACAGCGCTTCACCGCTTAGCTCAGCGTTATACACTATGAAAATATTGGTTCTCGCACTAATGCTAGCCTTACTTTCTGGGTGTTCTGAGATATATGGTGATCTAGAATCTGCTTACAGCAACAATAATACACCAGAAAACTTAGTGAAGCTGGCAACACAAACATTTAGCGTTTCAAGTAGAAATCGTAAAGGCATTGAAACCTATCGAGATATTGCTTCAATTTCTATTTCCTCAGAAGGTATTGCCCTAGATCCTGGGGCTCCGTTTACAAATAGAGTGTTCATACCTGCAAAAGAAATCGCTGGATGCGCAATGACATGCTTTGGTACTAATGACCAGCGTGTTGATTTTCTTTTGCCAAATACCGGAACGGATTTGATGGTTAAAAGTAGCGAAACTTTATTAAGTTGGTGTTGGGAAAACAAGAAACCTATGTTTTCTGGAAAAACCAAGAGGGGGTGGCTATACAGCAACGAAGCACTTCCACATGCCAGCGAGTTTCAAATGCAATTCAATAGCCGTAAAGTATTCGACAAACAGAAAGTACAAAGTTGCCTTGGGTACTAAGCGGAGGGTCAGGTCTTGTTTATTGCTCGCAAGTACTAAGCGGAGGGTCAGGTCTTGTTTATTGCTCGCAAGCATAGAAAAAGCAAATGACAAGACTTGACCCCGAACTTCTCCGCACCACTGAACTTGCCAGGCAAGATGAACAGAAGCAGCACTGCTGTAGGTGGTCTGCGTCTAGCCTTTTGTTAGGCCAACTGTATTTTTCGCCACCTCAATAAGTGACTTAAGGGCGTCATTAACTGCTTTCTCACTCGTAAAAGCTTTTGCGATCTCTGGATCTAGAAGTACTAAATTATGGCCTGCCTCGTAATCTTTGAAATATTTACCACGAACTCCTTTACCAAGATCTTCTTTCTTATACTCGGACCTTAAATCGTCTTTAACATCATCCTTCTTCATAAATTTTCCTCTCATGTTTTGTCATTTCACGGGCACTGATGATCCTCATCTTACTATCACGCTCAATATGTGACACAATTACGCATCGGTTAAACCTGGATACACCAAATGTGATTAACCTATGTTCGTTTATTGAGTGATCCGGATCATCAAAGGTTATTGCTAATGGGTCACCAAAAACCGTAGCAGCTTCATGAAAAGAAACGCCATGCTTCTTTTCATTGGTTTCTTCCTTGTGGTCATCCCATTCAAATTCCACTTAGCACCTTCTTTGTTTTTTCTGGCTTAACGTTTCACTTAACCTAGAGCCGCGTTTATTGCGGCGATCTGGTGCAAGCGCTTGCTATGTATTTTTAGCTTGCTCAATAACTTCTTCATTTGAAAGCTCCTTGCCAACCCAAACAATGGCTCTTCGGCCACCTGCGCCAAAGGCTAACTCTATCAGCACTCGTTCTTCAACTGAAGACAAACCACCTTCAAACATTGCCATAGGCTGAATTACAATTATTGGCGTTGATGTTAACCACTTACCATCAATCACCTTCTTCAATGCCTCTTTTAAGATATTTTCAGCATTAACAAACTCACCAATCAAAAGCCTAGATGTTGTAAATGGCTCAACTGCACTTAATGTAACTTCATTATTATTAACCACATTTTTAACTAAAATTTTATTTTTATATACTTTTACATAAACTGTCGTTGTAAATAAGTTTCGTATCACAATTTTTTAATACACATAATAGTTAGATAACCGAGCCCCATATGATCTCGTTATCACTTTATAAACTTGACACATTTTAGCACATTTTTTATCGATAAATCAGCATGATAGGAAAACCCGACCCCGTTATCATGGACAATTAACCGAGACTTTTAAACTATAACACATTTGATGGAGGACACTTATGGGGTAAGCACACGACACCACAAAAACCAAAACGTCTGGAACAGGTTCGAATCATCTGCCGGCAAAATCAATTCAGCCCCAAAACGGAAAAAGCTTATACCTTTTGGGTTCGAAAATTCATTCTTTTTCACCAAAAACGCCATCAAAATGACGTGGGGCGATCGGAGATGGAGGCTTAGCCGATATTTTCCGCTGGTACTATAGGACCACGCCGTATCACTATTCACCGCAATGCTAAAAACGAATTCCGATACCATCCGTTTATTTCCAAACCCGGTGGTTTATCCGGTGGATCGCGATATCAGTTTAACGTGGCCGCATTAATTTCTATTCCTAATTAGCTAGTACACCAACTCTGTATGACCATGTTTTACATAAATTATTTATAGTATAGCGGTCATATTCGCGAGCATCTCACGAATTTTACCGATAAAGAAGAAACGAAAAATGGTTTTCCTGGCGCCGGTGCAACCATTTTTGCTGGAAAGGAAGCTGGATATTGCGCACGCGGAATTTCCTAAAAACGTACCGCATACCATCATCGACACTGCCCCGCGCCCCCATTAAGCTATTGCTTTATCAACCCCACTTTCAAATCACTGGCCTGATAAATAACATTGCCGTTGTGAATCACCACGCCATCGGCGATGCCCATTACCATGGGCTTTGAGAACACGCGTTTGATATGGAGCCGATATTGAATGGCACCCGCATCAGGGTATATTTGCCCGCTGAATTTTACCTTGCCCACCCCTAATGCGCGGCCTTTGCCGGGTAATCCGCACCAGCCGAGGAATACCCCCAGTAACTGCCACAGGGCATCCAGCCCCAGGCAGCCCGGCATGACCGGGTCACCCTTAAAGTGGCAGCTAAAAAACCAGTGTTCGGGGTTAATGTTCAGGCTTGCGTCCAACTGCCCTTTTCCGAATTGGCCGCCGGTGTTTGTTATATGGCTGATTTGGTCAATCATTAGCATTGCGGCGTTGGGCAATTGTGCATTGCCTTCACCAAAAAATCCGCCTTCGGACATGGCGAGAATTTGTGACTGGGTGAACTTGCTCGATTTTGAACATTCTGAGGATTGGGAACATTGCATTGGCTTATCTCGGTGAAGAAAAATGCAGTGTTACAAATTACGGCGCCGCTTTATTGTATAAATCGGACATAAAGCGCTTGTACAGTGAACGAGGGCTCAATAATAAACGGCGTTTGTATTCCTTTAATAAATGGGCTTGATCGAAAAAGCCTAACTCCGCTGCCGTTTCCAATGAGCTATTTGGCCGCTTATACAGTTGTTGGCAGGCGCTCTGAATGCGGATGATTTGCGCAAACGCTTTGGTACTCAGCCCGGCGTATTGTTGAAACAAGCGGTTGAGGTGACGGCTGCTCAGGCCTGTTTGGTTTGCCAACTGCCTGACTTCTATGTTGCCGATGGATTGATAGATCAGTGTCAGCGCCATATCGAATGCATTAGGCGCTTGTGGTGTGAAGTGCCTTAACAGCCATTGTTGGCAAAGGCGAACACGCTGCCGGAAATCACTTTGTTGGTATATGGACTCGTGCAGGTGTGCAAGGTCGCGGCAGGGGAAAAAGTTACTGCCGACAAAGTCGCCGGTAATTTCCGATAGATTCAGCTTAAAAAAATGACGCAATGCGCCAGGGTAAAACCGGATGCCGAAATAGTCCCCCGGTTTCTGAAGTTGAAGGTCCAGCGCCTGAGTTTGGGCGCCACCGATTTGCAGGGATTCGGTGCTAATAAAAATGGCTGGCGCGCCATCGGGTATCATTGGATAAGGGGTTGGTTGCTGCGTGCTAACCTGTAAGTAGGAGTGAACGATGCCATACAGGTGTTTGTTTGCCGGAGTTTGCTGCACGGTTAGGGAGAAACGCTGCCGTCCTCCGGCGGTTAACAAGGGTTGAAAGGGTTGATACATTGGTTAATACACTGGCTAATACATCGGTTAATATATTGGTTGATGCATTGATTGAAACATTAATTGAAACAACGGCTTCATTGATATTGCTTATGGCTCACCCTGTTAAATTGGGTTTACCGGCAGCACCCTGACGGCGTTTACCACTATTTGTCATATCCTGCCACTGCGTTTTAAGTTGAGATACTGGTTGGTTAAATCAATATGCAGATGCCGCGCAAGGGAGTCTGTGATGACGACACCTCGATCAACCAGGGTATCAAGTACCCGTTTGCGTTGTTGCAGCAGTTGCTGTACCCCGCTGTAACGCAGTGCGGATTCAAAGTTCTCCACCGGTGTTGTCATGGCATTGTCAAGAAACTGCTCCCTGAGGCTGGCGACCATTACCAGGTGGTGCTTACTCAGGGTGCGCGTTGCCGCTAACAGGTCGTGCTGGTCCTCTTCCCGAACATTGCTGAGCACGATGACCAGGGCGCGCTTACGGTGATGCACGGTTAATTGTTCCACTGCCTGAAGGAAATCGCTGGTTTTTGTGGTGCTATGTAAATCGTAGACGCTATTCAGCAATTTGTTGATGGCGGTTGGCCCTTTCATGGGAGGTATCCAGAGCGTTTCACCCGCAAACGTGAGTACACCGACGGCATCCCCCTGTTTTAAGGCAATGTAAGACATTAATAACAATGCATTGAGTGCGTAGTCAAAATGGCTTAATTCTCCATCGAGCGCCCGCATGCGTCGTCCACAATCGAGCAGGAAAATAATATCCTGATCACGCTCGTCTTCATAACCGCGAGAGATCAGTTTCACGTACCGGGAGGTGGCTTTCCAATCAATTTGTGATAATGAATCGCCCTTGCGGTATTCCCGCAGCTGATGAAAGTTGATACCTTCGCCGCGGCGTTGTTGCACATGGATGCCTAATTGATTGATTTGTTGCCCATGCTGCAGCATGGACAATGTGCCGATATTGGTAAAATTAGGGTATATTTTCACCACGGCGGATTCGCCCTGCTTAATATGATATTCCCATAACCGCCAGGGCGACAGGATGCGCAATTCCGTCTTGCCAAACGTTGCATCACCTCGAAGGGTCGGCTGGGCCTCATAACGAATTTCGCCGTATTCATTGGCGGGAATGGTTAATTGATAAGGGAATGCATCGACCTGGACCTGATCGGGATATTGATCATGAACCACCAGGTGTAATGGGCGAGGAAAAGGGTTATCAATGCGCAATTTAACGGCGTTGGCAGCGCCCAGAGAAAAACTGGCGGGCATTTGTCGGGTAACTTGCACGTCGGTATTTTTTCGGTACCCCGCGAGATCCACCATTAGCAATACAACGAATATTGCACCCGCACTCCACCATAACAGCGTAAGCGTGTCGGCCTGACCAAGGGTTAGCCACGGCCTGAGCAACGCGAGCACCAGCGCGAGCAATGCCCAACCGGCAAAAAGGTAAAGCTGTCTTCGGCCTGGCCTCATAGGCGGGGTGCTTCTACCGTATCCAGTATTCCGGCTAACACGTTGTCGGCGGATTGCCCATCGATTTCCATGTCGGCCGATAAAATAATGCGGTGACGCATGACGGGTATCGCCATTGCTTTAACGTCATCCGGTAACACAAATTGCTCGCCGCGTAACACGGCGTTGGCGCGGGCGGTGCGTATTAACCCGATGCAGGCGCGTGGTCCGGCGCCTTTTACGATGGCCGGGCTGCTGCGGGTTGCCCTGACCAGCCGCACTGCATAATCCAGCACCTGTTCATCCACGGCGATGGTTGACAATAAGCGTTGCAGTTGCAGGATATCAGCCGGTGTTAAGGTGGTGTTTTGCTTTTCCACCTGCAGGTTGTCATCCACCCCGCCTTCGGTCACTTCCCGTGTTAATCGTACTTCATCTTCGTGACTGGGGTAATCGATAAATATTTTCAGTAGAAAACGATCCAGCTCCGCTTCAGGCAGGGGGTAGGTGCCTTCCTGCTCAATGGGGTTTTGGGTTGCCAGCACCATAAAGGGCAATGCCACGGGCAGGCGCTCACCTTCAATAGTCACTTGTTTTTCCTGCATGACCTCCAGCAGTGCCGCCTGGGTTTTTGCGGGTGAGCGATTGATTTCGTCTGCCAGTAATAAGTTGGTAAAGACTGGCCCTTTGCGCACATGAAACTTTCCTTCGTTCATGTCGTAAATGGTATGCCCGGTAATATCCGCGGGCATTAAATCCGGGGTAAACTGGATACGTTTGTGGCTGCCATCAAAACAGGACGCCAATGCCCTTACCAGAAGGGTTTTCCCTAAACCGGGCACGCCTTCAATGAGCACATGGCCACCGGATAACAGCGCTATCAGCACCTGATCTACAACGCTATCCTGCCCCACCAGGACGCTACCAATATGTTGCCGAATGGTATTTATTTTTTCACTCGCGGCGGTAATGTCGAGCGCTGGTGTCTCTGGAAATTCACTCATAGTTTGTTCCCGATTTTTTGAATTAAACTGACGATTTGATAGAAATGATCTTCGTTACGGATGTCCGTAACATACAGCGCCTGAACAACCTGGTCGGTGGAAAGGCCACAGCGTTTACTGATCCAGCTGATTTGTGCATTGTTATCCAACGCATCGAAGCCCGGATTAGCGCACTTGAGTTTGCGAAAAATGGCCCTCTGACTATTTTCAATCATGGTGTTGCCTTTTTTTGCGCGCCATAATAACGCACTGCTGGCAACGATATGCTCATCGAGGCTACGGCGGGAGACTATATCCTGCTCCCGAATGGGGCCAAAACGCCTTGCTTTGTACATTAGCCACACTAGCAGCCAGATCATACTGGCGATTAACAGCTCCGGCGCGTATTGCCGTAACATTTCCATAATGGATGGCATTTGCATACCGTATAGCAGCACGATGTCATTATCCGCTCTCATTAATACCGATAACAAAAAGGCATGGTCGCCTTTGCCAATGGCGTCGGACGCCCAGATTGAGCCTTCCCCTAACACCGTGAGTAGTCCATCACCCACTTGAAATTGCATAAACTGGGCACCGGCTTGGTTGCCCTCCCAGTAGAACGGTGTTGGCCCCTGATAGTCCGTGGCTGGGTCATTATCCGTGCCTTTATCCAGTGCAGGATGATACAGCGCCGTATCATCACTAAATTGAATGCGAAATGATTGCTGTACGTTTTGGAAAAACAATTCCGTTAATTCTGACGTGGGAATCGCGTCATTGTCCGGCTCGGCCTGCTTCCCGGTTTTTCCCGACTGATCGTTACTGAGTTCTTTGCCGGCCTCACGGAGTAATTCACTAATTTTTTTAAACTCATTCGATTTTTTGTCATTGTCGTCGCAAGCACAATCGGCCTGGGCTTTCGTGACACCAAAATAGTCCAGCAGTAAATTCTTATTGTCATTTTTAGTCATTGACGCGCCCACCACCAGCCGCCCGCCCTGCGCCATCCAGTTCACCAGCTCGGTAACACGCACCTGGGTTTGCAGTTGGCGCGAATCACTGATGAAAACAGCCCCGCCTTCGGGCAGCTGATCCAGGCGCTTGAGGCGTTTGCTGCTTTCGACCTTATTCCCCCGCAGCGTTAAATATTGCTCCGCGGCTAAATAAGGATTCGCCTGCGCCTTGCGGTCCCAGCCCTGCTTGATGTTTTTGTCATAAACTTCGATGGCGTTGTACAGCACATAGGCGCCGAGGGCTAACAATAGCACTACCGCCATTGTTGCTAATCGTGCTTTTACGCCAGCGTTTGTGCCTGTTTTGGTCGCCGCGTTCATGCCCGTTTTTTCGTTTGTTGATGCATTAGTGGTTACGCTGATTTTCAAGCGGGTTACCATCGGCAAATATCACCGGCCAGATTTTGCAAAGCCCGATGACGTCTTGCTCATCGGGTAGTCGGTGTCCATAGGCCAGCCGTTGCCAGGTTCGCGTTAATCCCTGCATATAGCTGTCTAGTTCTTTTGTGCCGGAATGGCGCACCAGGTCCGCACATTCCTTTTCCGTTGCCGACTCGTTGAAGGTAAAGTGATATTGATGGATCAGCCGCGACAAGGTGGCGCGATACAATAGCCCTAATGCCTCTCGCGCTTCGCCCTGCCGCCAAAGGGCTAACACCTGCTCCGGCACATTTTCCGGTACACTTTCTTTTCGCACATCCAGCCCAAACAACACCGCCGGCGCAGCGGACACGGCTTTTTTGGGTAATTTCCCCGCCCTAGCGAATGCTTTTAAATAATCCCGATAATGGTAGAGCAGGAATAACAGTAACGAAATACCCGCGACCCAGAGCAGGAACTCCAGGCCACTGGCCATTAGCAGGCCGATACTGCTTGGGGGTTCATCGTCCTGGGTATCTGAAAAGTGCTTTTCGAGGAATTCTACAAACTGTATCAACCAATCGGGTATTTCTTCATCGTCTGCCAGGTCCTCTGCGCTTTTAAACCGCCAGCTCTTTTTGGTCACATCCCGGCCGAATGCTTCATCGCTTAGTACTTGTGCAATATCCTCTCGCGCCTCAAGTGCCTGGGCCGACAGGTCAAGTTTCTGATCAATGGGGCGTGGTGTTTCTGCCTGACTGACGGGAAACGTCAGTACACACATTGCGACGATAATGAGCCTGGTGATGAGTCGCACTACGCCACCACGTTTGTTTTAGTGTTTTGCCGGTCTTGCCCACCAAACTCGCGGCTGGACTGACGGTTTGCCAGTTGACGAAACTGCAGCTCAATGTCCCAGCCTTCCAGGCTAATTCGCCGGCTTATATATAACGCAAAACCTGCCAGGGTATAAAAGGGCGCCACTAACACCATCGCCACATAGGTCATTAGATTAAACAGTATTTCAGCAAATCGTGCTTCCGACTCAAAAAATACCCACAAGCTAAAATCGACCTCGTCGGGTATAAACAAATAGATTAAGCCGATCCCGCCCAAAATGATGGCTAATTCCACGTGCACACACACAATGGTTAACCACGTCGCGGCACTGCCGGTTTTGATATGAAGCACTTGTAAACGCTTTTGACGTGCCTCACCGGTTAAGCCTTCTAACACCGTAACGGGCATATCAAAGGCACGAGTGGGACTCAATCGCCGCCAGGTTAACCAGGCAAACCACTCTTTTTTCGATAGCCCCGGCAATGACCGCAGTGCACCTTTTACCGTGATTATCTCGCCAAATAACGCGCGGCTGGCCATAAACAGGGGGATTCGATCCCAGAGCGGTTTTAACCACCAGGTTATCATCATCCCAAGCCATAACCATTCCTGAAACAACAGGCTGAATACAACAAACACCACCAGGCTTGGCAACAGCCAGGCAACGACCAGTGAGCCATACCATTTTCGCGCCAGGAGAATGCCTAAATCCAAGGCCTCCCACGGGGTACGTTCCCGAGCGACAATACCAATCTGCTTAAGGTCCATGGGTTGACGTCCTGCCACTAAAAACGCAATAGCTAATTACTATCAGCCAAAACACGGTGCCCACAGCATATTTCACTTCACTGGGGACAAGTGTGCTCGATGACCAGAAGGCTTCTATAAATGCGGCGATGACCAGCATTGACACGGCACCGTACATTATTTTAATGGCATCTTTTGCCGCCAGTTTTAAGGCCATCACCCGTCGATATTGCCCTGGGTTGATGAGTGAGTACCCTAGCTTCAGCCCGGCCGCGCCACTAAACACAATGGCCGTTAATTCAAATGCGCCATGCCCGATCACAAACGGGTAAAAGGTTTGCGTAAATTGCAGCTGCGTTAAATGCCCAGCAACTGCCCCCAATATAACGCCGTTGTAGATTAGAAAGAAAATGGACCCTAATCCAAAAAATATTCCCCCCGCGAAGGTGCGAAATCCAATACCTATATTATGCTTTATATAGAAGCCGAACATCATGAGGTCGGTGTCCGAGCCCCGTTCCCGGCCGACAACTTTTGCCTCCGGATCATACATACTTTCCATTGCCTGAACCTGACCATAGGACATGGTGCTGTAGATAACTTCGCCATCAAAGAAACACAATAATCCAAGCAATAGGCCGGGCAGGCAAAACAGTGCCAATGACAGGTATACGTAATTGGCATTTCGTCGTAATACCTGCCCAAACCCTGCAACCAGAAAATGTGTCCATTTATTGCGATAACGCACAGATTGCCGATACAAGCGGTGATGACCACGCATGACCAGCTGATTTAAATAGTCTACCAGACCGGGAGTGTAGCGCCGCTGCTTTGCCAGGGCCAGGTCATGACAGGCTTGTCGATAAAGATACGGCAGATTGCTGATATTTTCCGCGCTGTTACTCGCCAGCAGTTGATCCAGTTGTCCCCAGTGTTCGCGGCATTTGTCTTCAAATGTTTGTTGCCTCATCGTGCCCCCAATAACCAGGCACCAATCCCCTGAAGATAACGCACCGCCGCTTCCGGTTTCTGTTTGGTGACATCGCACAAAATGGTGGCAAGTTCCTGTTGTCTGGCCTTTGTAAGCTGGTGATGACGTTGCGTAAAATTGATAATTGCGGCCTGATCTTCCTGCTCCAATACAACGGGCGACATGACCGGTTCACTTTCCGGCAAAGCCACGATGCCCTTGCCTGGCGGCTGATGGATGACAATGGTGCCCGCGGCAAGATCCCCTAAACGCTGAAAATGCTTGCCCATGCAAATACTGATGAGCCCAAGCAAATAGGCAAAGGGCAGGAAGTCAGCCGCCCGCAGTAAATTGCGCGTCATTGATGCACCCCAGGTAATGGGTGTCAGGTCGTCGTTGACTACAGCCAGATTCAGGCGACGTTTTCCAGGGGTTTGTCCCTGGCGATAAACTTCGAAGAACACGGGATAGAACCATTCAAGGAGAAAGGAAACCACCAGAAAGAACCCCAGCCCCATTTTATCAAACACCAGGAAGACCGCCGACATGATCATCAAAAAGATAGCGCGGAACACTAAATCAATGGAATAGGCCAGTACCCGAGGTACTGGCCCGGCCAGTTGGGCCTCTAAATCGATACCCTCGGGGGTTTCAATAAAATAGCCGGTGTCTACTACATCATGACTCATTATGAACGATGAATTGTGGATGCTGGAATATGCATTAAATAACTAAGTGGAAGCTGCACCTTCTAGACCGAATATATTACGGTACACAATACCAAAGGCAATAATCAATAAGGGCATTACCCAAATAAGCCCGATACCCAGCGGAATCGCGGCGACTATCATTAACAAGGTTAATGTAAAACCAAGGCCGAAAAAGCGAAACCAGCATTTACTGATGGCTTTGCGGGAGGCCTCCAATGCCTGCCACGGACCCAGGCCTTTTTCCACGACCAGCGGTATTGCCAAATAGTAGGCGACCGCCAGATAAATACCGGGAATGATCAACAGTATAAAGCCAATAATTAACATGATATACATGACGACCACCGTTACCAGCAGTGGCAACACTTTATGAAAATAGCCGAACACTTCTGTTGCAGATACAGGCACGCCCGATGCTAATTTTAAACCCAGCATAAATAGTCCTGCGCCTAGCGGCAATGTAATCGCTATACTGATTATCTGCGCCACAATCAACCCGACTAGAAGGGTTGGGTCGAATGGCGCGCCCGGTGCCTGCTGGGAGGGCATCCCAGCCATTTCCAGCAACCAGGGAACACCGATGGTTACGGGTATCATTATTATCCCGTACAATAACAGTGCCAGCCAGACTGTACCTTTGGCCCCCTTGGTTTTACGCCATGCTTCTCGAATAATATCACCAATGACAAATTGATAGTCTCCCGCCTTGCCTCGTTCAAGGGAGCCAAAACCGTCCATTTCCGGCGATTCGGTCAGCGTGGCATCCGGCGTTTTATACATATCTGTCATGGATTTTCTCCGTCCGTTATTCTTTTAGAAAGTTATTGTTAAAAAGTTCTTGTTTAAAAGTTATTGCTAATAAGTTTTATGGCTCAGCATTTATTGTTCCATATATATTGAACAAAATACGTTAAACAACGTTAAAACGTAATGCACGCCTGGCAAACAATCAAGTTCAACGGCAATATTGCTTATAAATCAGGGTGCCACTCGATGATATTGCGCCAATGTCTCCATTGCGCTTTATTCAGCAACATATACCCAAAGCGATTGAGATTTAGGTGTTATAGCACGCCCCTTTTTGTCCACAGCGTCGTTGCTTCTCCTTACATAGAATGGCTATGCTGCGTCGTC
>Ga0316204_10008737_pt1 | contig 13866 bp, 8 predicted proteins | sample 6monrhotite_MG_2_FD_205661 | JGI IMG/M metagenome (GOLD analysis project Ga0316204, IMG submission 205661) | Microbial mat bacterial communities from mineral coupon in-situ incubated in ocean water Damariscotta River, Maine, United States -... | ecosystem: Environmental > Aquatic > Marine >... | reverse complement strand
TGCATATGTTGGAAGTCCTTTATAACCATCTCCAAAAAATAATTTTGGAAAGTATCCCAAGCTATTTAATTGAGCTTTTGATTTTTGATGTAAAGAGCGATGCCTTTCTATACTAAACACCTTGGCTTTCATTTCCATCAATACACAGCTTTGATAACCGCTTCCAGTTCCGATCTCAAGAACTTTTTGTTTGGATGATAGTTCCAACAATTGTGTTTGGAAAGCAACAGTAAAAGGTTGCGAAATAGTTTGGTCAGCTCCGATCGGAAATGCTTGATCTTTGTATGCAAAATTCACAAATGCGTTGTCCATGAATAAATGTCTTGGAATCCTATCAATAGCTTCTAAAATCAATTCATTGTCAATTCCTTTCTGCCGTAATTCCTCTACTAATTTCTTTCGAAGCCCCTTATGTCTATAATTATCTTGAACCATATTACAAATGAAATAACTATCTGTAAAAAAGAATTACACTACTCCTATACTTTTTACAATTTATGATGTTAACAAAGCTTCGCTCTATTCTTAAAGAATTGCCTTTTTATTCCTTTATTTTTGTCAAAAAAAGAACAATGCTCAAAGTTGGAGTGCTAGGCGCTGGTCATTTAGGTAAAATTCACATCAAGCTTTTAAAAGAAATTGATGCATATGAATTGATGGGTTTTTATGACCCTAGTGAGGAACAAGCTTCAAAAGTTGCCGAAGAGCTTGGAGTAAAAGCTTATAGCAACATTGATGAATTAATTAACGATGTTGATGTGGTTGATATAGTTACTCCTACTCTTTCACATTTCGACTGCGCTGTTAAAGCTATTCGACAATCAAAACATATTTTCATAGAGAAACCTATTACCAATACGGTTGAGGAGGCAAGGAAATTAATTAGCCTTTCCGATGAAGCCAACGTTAAAGTTCAAGTTGGACATGTTGAGCGATTTAATCCTGCTTTTACAGTTACAAAGCCTTTCATTTCTCACCCTATGTTTATTGAAACACACCGATTGGCTCAATTCAACCCAAGAGGCACTGATGTTTCTGTAGTATTGGATTTAATGATTCATGATTTAGACATTGTTTTGAGTATTGTAAAAAGTAATGTCCGAAGAATCAGTGCTAGTGGAGTTGCTGTTGTTAGTGATACTCCAGACATAACCAATGCCAGAATTGAATTTGATAATGGTTGCGTGGCCAATCTAACTGCCAGTCGAATCTCTTTAAAGAATATGCGAAAAACTCGAATATTTCAGAAAGATGCATATCTATCAATTGATTTTCTTGAAAAGGAAACTGAGGTTGTTCGTCTATCTGACATTGAAGGGGAAGTAGATCCTTTGTCAATTACAATTGATTTACCTGATGGGAAAGGTCAAAAGTTAATTTATTTTGAAAAACCTGAGGTAGAAAATAATAACGCAATTAAGGATGAATTAAGTGCATTTGCAACCGCTATTAACACCAATACTACCCCACCAGTTACAATACACGATGGTTTCAATGCTTTAGATGTAGCCTACCGTATTATTGAAAAACTAGATATAACAAAAGAAAATATTCCTATTTAAACAATAAGAGGCAATTTCTTTCGTTGCAATTTGTTTTAGTTAATAGCTTATGAAGCAGCTTTCCGTCATACTCTCTTTTTTAATTCTTTCTTTTTTAGGATGTAAAAACGACGATATAAATGCTCCTATTCCTGCCTATTTAACAATTAATGATATTTCTGTTAAAGCTCGAAATGGAAGCGGAACAGCATCTGATAACATTACAGATGCTAAGGTTTTTATTAATGATCAATCTCTTGGAACTTTTCAACTTCCAGCTTCTATACCTATTCAGACAACAGGTGCTGTCAAATTAAAAATTAGAGGTGTAATTCTCAATAGAGGAAATTCTAATGACAAAAGGGATTACCCCTTTTATACTGACTATGAAGAAAATATTGTTTTTGAAAAGGAAGTTGAAGTTGAGAGAAACCCACGAGTTGAATATTTTCCATCAGTAGACTTTGACTCTCCATGGTCTGGGGAAGATTTTGAGAGTGGTGTGAATTTCGAATACAACCCAAACAGTGAAGCGGTATTTGTTAGAGAAACAGACCCCAATGATGTTTTTGAAGGTAATGCATCTGGTAAAGCTGTTTTAACATCTGATCAAGAATTTTTTGAAGCTTGGATTCCTACTTTTAGTGATATCCCCAGGAACGGTCAAGCCGTATACTTAGAGATGAATTACAAGAGCACACATCTTTTTGCAATAAGCATTTATGCTAATAATCAAACTTCTCAGAATCGTGTTGTCTTCCTTCGCCCTTCTACAGAATGGAAAAAAGCATATATAGAGATCGGGGAAATTTTTTCCCTCATTTCTGCAGCTAACAATTATACAATAGCTATTGGCTTTACTAAATCCAAAGGAGAAGAAGCAAAATTGCTGATTGATAATGTAAACCTGGGTCATTAATGAACAGAAAATTACAGACTTTTAAATACATTATTTTCGATTTTATTGCCGCTGCAATTGCTTGGGTGCTATTCTATCGCTTTAGAAAAGTTTATTTAGAAGCCTCTAAGTTTGGTTATGATATCCCAATCGAGTATGATGACAATTTCTTCTTGGCTGTACTGATTATTCCTACTTGTTGGATGTTTCTATATGGTGCTACTGGCTTCTATAAAAATGTTTACCGCAAATCAAGGTTAAAAGAGTTATCACAAACAATCGCTGTTAGTCTTTTTGGCTGTACACTTTTATTTTTTGTTTTTATACTTGACGATGAAATCAACACATACAAAGACTACTATCTTTCATATCTATATATCCTATTTTTCCATTTTTTCATCACCTATTTTTTTCGCTTCATCATTACTAGCCGAACAGTTTATCTAATCCAAAGCAGAAGGATTGGTTTCAATACCATCATGATTGGCTCTAATGAAAAAGCTTTGAAGTTATATAAGGATATGGAAGGCGAAAAGAAATCATATGGAAATCGCTTTATTGGTTTTGTCCGAGTTAATAAGAATGGGAACTACTTGATAGAAAAGCACCTACCATTTCTTGGAAATAGCAAGGAATTAAAAGAAATTGTCAAAGAACATCAGGTTGAAGAAGCAATTATTGCTATCGAATCATCTGAACACAAAAGCCTTGAGAACATCGTCGGCGAATTAGAAGGTTTAGATGTTTTGATAAAAGTAATTCCTGATATGTATGATATTTTATCTGGTTCTGTTAGAATGAGTTCAATCTTTGGGGCTCCATTGATCGTTATAAATCGGGAGATAATGCCTCCCTGGCAAAAAACTATTAAAAGAGGCATCGACATCTTGGCCTCTTTATTCTTTTTATTGATTTTCAGCCCTCTATATATCTTTGTTGGATTAACAGTCAAACTAACATCTAAGGGACCTATTATTTTTTCTCAAGAACGGATTGGCATCCACGGCAGGCCATTTATGATTCATAAATTTCGTTCAATGTATACCGATGCCGAAAAAAATGGACCTGCACTTTCTAGTGAAAGAGACCCTAGGATAACAAATTTTGGTCGCTTTATGCGAAAAACTAGATTGGATGAAATTCCTCAGTTTTACAATGTATTAATAGGTGATATGTCTTTAGTGGGCCCTCGTCCCGAACGACAATTTTTTATAGATAAAATTGTTGCCCAAGCTAGTCATTATAATCACCTACTTAAAGTTAGACCTGGAATTACTTCTTGGGGTCAGGTAAAGTATGGCTATGCTGAAAGTGTGGATGAAATGATTGAGCGTTTAAAGTTTGATATCATTTACATAGAGAACATGTCTCTTTTTGTTGATTTCAAAATCCTAATTTACACCATACTGATTGTTGTTAAGGGCAGTGGAAAATAATTTTGCCACAGCTTGCTTCATTGGCTAATTTAGCCACTCTTAAATCAAATTTTAATTCATGAAGAATATTGCTGTTATTGGAGCAGGGACTATGGGAAATGGTATTGCTCACACTTTTGCTCAATTTGGTCATCGAGTATCATTAATTGATATTTCACAGGAATCTTTAGACAAAGCTATTGCTACAATTAGCAAAAACCTTGATCGTCTTGTTGTTAAGGAAAGAATTTCTGAAGCGGATAAGCAATCTACCCTAGATAACCTTAATACATACACCCAACTGGAAGAAGGTGTTAAAGGAGTTGATTTAGTTGTTGAAGCCGCAACAGAAAACATTGATATTAAACTAGGGATTTTCAAACAACTAGATGAAATCTGTGATCCTCATGTTATTTTATCCAGCAACACATCCTCTATTTCTATTACAAAAATTGGATCAGTAACCAATCGCCCTGATAAAGTTATTGGAATGCATTTTATGAATCCAGTGCCAATTATGAAATTGGTTGAAATCATAAGAGGATACGCTACTTCAGATGAAGTAACCAATATAATAATGGAGGCTTCAAAAAAACTAAATAAAGTTCCTGTAGAAGTTAATGATTACCCTGGTTTTATTGCAAATCGCATCTTAATGCCAATGATTAATGAAGCTATCTATTCTTTGTATGAAGGTGTCGCTGGAGTTGAAGAAATTGACACTGTAATGAAATTAGGCATGGCACACCCTATGGGCCCTTTACAACTAGCAGATTTTATTGGTTTAGACGTTTGCTTATCAATTTTAGAAGTGCTTTACAATGGGTTTGGAAATCCAAAATATGCTCCATGTCCGCTGTTGGTTAACATGGTAACGGCTAAAAAATTAGGTGCGAAATCTGGTGAAGGTTTCTATTCCTACACACATGGCACTAAAGACTTAGTTGTCTCAAAAAGTTTTTGTTAATTAAGAAAAAGGTTAGTCAGGCAGACTAACCTTTTTTTATGCAAATCGTGCAATAACTGTTTTTCCTCCTACTACCTTCTCTTCTAAATCGACTTCTATTTTAGCATCAAGCGGCAAGTATAAATCAACTCTAGATCCAAATTTTATAAATCCACACTCTGAACCTTGCTCAACTTTATCGTTCTCTTTTCCATAAAAAACAATTCTCCTTGCTAATGCTCCTGCAATTTGTCGGAACAACACACTCCTCTTTTTATCATCTTCAACTAGAACCGTAGTTCGTTCATTCTCAGTTGATGATTTCGGATGCCATGCTACTAGATATTTGCCTGGATGATATTTGTAGTATTTTACTTCTCCTGCAATTGGATAAAGGTTACTGTGCACATTAATAGGTGACATAAAGATCGAAATCTGCTTTCTCTTTTCATTTAGCACTTCATCTTCTACAACTTCTTCCATTACTACTACTTTCCCATCACAAGGTGAAAGAATATTGTTAGCATCGATTTCTATTGTTCTTTTAGGGCTTCTAAAAAACTGAACTACTACTACAAATAAAAAGATAGATACTGCATAACCAAGACCTGTAATTGCAATGTATTCAGCAAAAAAGAAATCTAATAACCAATTGAGAAGAATAATTACTACTACTATAAAAATAAGTGTTGGATAGCCTTCTTTATGGAATGTCATAGTCTAGTTGTTTCTCCAAAAGTATCTTTTTCAAAGGAGATTTGGTCATTAATCATTAAATACTTTACAGTAATTAGGCTGTTACAATCTAACTTTATAAAAGAACATTATTATATGAGAAAAATAATAACTTAAATTTGTATACTGTCGTATAAATAATATAGTATTTATTTTATGATCAAACATTTACAATAAAACCCTCAATTAATGAAACCTCTAATACCCCGAACTTTAATTCTCCTACTTATATTTTTAGTTGGAGAATCAATTTATGCACAATCAGCTAAGAAATATTATAAAATTGGGAAGGAGTTTGAAGAAAACAAAAAGTATGAGGATGCAATAGATCAATACAGTAAGGCTATTGAAACAGATGCTAAATATGTTAGTGCTTATGTTGCACGTGCTAATTCTTATAAAAACACCTCTAACTTAAATAAAGCAGTTGAAGATTACTTAAGAGCTTTAACTTTTGATTCAGAAAACGAAGAGTTTTTTTTTAATTTAAGTAAACTATACTTTGATCTTAAACAGTATGAGAAATCAATAGAATTCGCCGAAAAAACGATTGCTGAGGACAAAAAACATATTGAAGCTTTTGAAACTAAAGCTCATTCTCAAACAGAATTAAAAAAATATAACGATGCTATAGTTACAATTAATGAAGCAATTGAAATTAAAAAAACTTCAACTTTATATTTCATAAGAGGTAACGCTTTCATGGGGATAAAAGATTGGAAGAATGCTGAAACTGATTTTAAACAAGCGATTGTATATAAGAGAGATTTTGTAGATGCATATGTTAACCTCTCAATCACTCAGGTAGAATTAGGAAAAATAGACATTGCCTTAACTACATGTAATAGAGTTCTAGGTTCTGATGATGTTACTGCTAAAGATGTAAATAATGTTGATGCATTGGTTGTTCGGGCATCTATTTACAAAACAAAGCTTGACTATTCCAAAGCTATCAATGATTTGTCAAAAGCACTTTTGGTAGCGACTAAAGAAAACAAAAAAGATATCTACAATCAGAGAGGACTGAGTTATCTTGAATTCGGTCAACCTCACTCAGCTATTACAGACTTTAATGCAGTTTTATTAATTGATAAAGATAATTTTAATGCGCTGTATTCAAGAGCTGCAGCCTATGAAGCAATTCATGACTATAAAAAAGCTATTCTTGATTACGAAGCATTAAGAAAGATGTCTCCTTATGATGAGCAGGCAAAGTCATTACTTAAACAAGCTTCACAACGCCTTTTTGAACTAAATAGAGAAGAGGATAAACCCATTATCGTTTTTATAGACCCTAAGATTAACTCCAATAACAATATCCCTATTCCAAACAACTTGCAAGAAGCAACAGTAACTGCAAAAGTCAGCGATGTTAGCAAAATAAAACTAATAACTGTTGCAGGCAAAGAAGTACCGTTCGATAAAGAAGGCATCAATCCTGAATTCTCATTTAAGCTAACCCCTTCCGAAATCAATAAGCTAGCTATTGTTGTTTCTGATGTTTATGATAACGAAGCTACATACAATTACACCGTACTTTCTACTGAGATTGTTCCTCCAAAAGTCAAAATATTATCCCCTTATGCATCTGACGATGGGGAAATTTATCTTGAAAACGAGAATTCCATTTTATACATAGAAGGCATAATTGAAGATGAAAGTGCAATAAAATCTGTTCACATAGATGGAGCTACTGCAAGTTTCTTGGTCGATCATGCTAATCCATCTTTCAGTGCTACAGTGAATATTGGCAATAAAAAAGAGATTAGCATCTCTGCTGTAGATATCTATGGCAATAGTTCTGTCAAAAAATTTACATTTAATAGAGAAGGTGCTCAAATTGCTTCCGATAACCCTATGGGTAAAACTTGGGTAGTGTTTATTGAAAACTCTAATTATAAATCTTTTGCCAGCCTTGAAGGCCCTTCAAAGGACGTAAGAGAAATGAAATCTGCACTGGCAAACTATCAAGTTCATAATGTCATCAAGAAAAAAGATCTAACCAAAACTGAATTCGAACGTTTTTTCTCAATAGAGCTTCGTGACCTTGTAAGAAGTAATAAAGTAAATTCTATATTGGTATGGTATGCTGGTCATGGAAAATTTTTGAATGAATCTGGATATTGGATCCCTGTAGATGCCCAACGTGATGATGAGTTCACTTATTTTAATATAAACTCTCTCAAAGCTGCAATGCAGTCGTATTCGAAATACATTACTCATACCCTTGTGGTAACTGATGCTTGTGAATCTGGGCCATCATTTTATCAAGCTATGCGATCTACTGGAAAAGAGAGGGACTGCAATGACTGGCAAGCTACAAGGTTTAAATCATCACAGGTGTTTTCTTCTGCAGGTTACGAATTAGCATCTGATAATTCACAGTTTACCAAGACTTTTTCCAACTCACTTCAGAACAACCCTGATGCATGTATATCAATTGAAAAGATTGTAAATAAGGTACGAGAAGCTGTAGAATCCAATGCAAGTCAAAAACCTAAGTTTGGAAAAATTGACGGATTAGAAGACGAAGATGGAACCTTTTTCTTTATAAAACGATAATTCTTCTGCCTGAAAATCAATTGGAAGATATTTAAAGAACATATTGTCATTACTTAAAATAACATTACGGTACCTTTTCTTTTTAGGCTTGACCTTTGTTGTTAGCCTATCCTTTGCACAATCTTATTATTTTGATAATTACTCTGTTAATGATGGCTTAGCTCAATCTACTGCCTATAACATTATACAAGACAACAAAGGTTTTATTTGGATTGGAACTAGATCTGGAGTTAGTCGATTTGATGGAACCGAATTCTTTAACTATACCTCTGCTGATGGGTTATCTATTAATGGTGTCAAAACAATTCTTCAAGACAACAACGGAAATATCTGGTTAGGACATATTGGTGGGGGGATTTCCTTATTTGATGGTCTTAAATTTCAAGAAATTAAATTAGACACAAATATCAATTCAGACATTTCAGCTATTGTTGAAGATTCTAACGAAAACATTTGGATTTCAACAGCTGGTAATGGTGCATATTTAATTAATAGTTTAATAGATAAGGACTCAGTAGAAATAGAATTTAGAAACTATACTGGCAAAGATGGACTAAGCGATCGTGTGTTTGATATTTATTCTACTCCCACAGGGGAAGTCTTATTTGTTACAGATGTTGGAGTCAAAAACTACATCCCAAAGGAAGATGAATTTGAATCATTTGCTCCAAAAGAACTTCCCACCTATTTTTCAATCACTACTATTTTTATTGATCGAGAAGGAAATACTTGGTACGGAACCTATCATGGAGGATTATACAAACAGGTTCCTGGAGAAAAAGAAATAAAAATTTATGATGACAAAGATGGTTTAGCTTCTAATTGGGTGAGTACAATTACCCAAGATAAGACTGGAAATATTTGGGTTGGAACATGGGGAGGAGGAATAACAAAAATTACCGATGGAGTGTTTAACACCTTCAACGTAAATAATGGCCTGCATGACACTAAAATATGGGATATAATAACTGACCGTGAGGGGAATGTGCTTGTTGGAACACATGAAAATGGTTTTGATGTTTTTAAGGGAGAACATTTTGTATCCTATTCATCAAAATCAGGTGTATCTGGTAAACAAGTATGGGCTTTAGCTCAAGATAATAACAAGCGGTATTGGTTTGGTACTAATGCTGGAATTACTATCCTAGACAGAAGTAACTCTTCTCAAGAGTTAAGCCGAAATAAGTTTACTTATTTAAATGAAGAAAGCAATAATCTTATTAGTAACGAGGTAAGATTCATCAAGAAAGATAATCTTGGTAGAATGTGGATTGCTACTAATAAAGGAATTGTTCATACTCTTTCTAATGATGATATTCATCATTTTGATTATCCAGCCAAATTAAATAGCAGCATAAAACTTAGTGTTGTTACTGCAATGGACATTGATGATGATAACAACCTTTGGGTAGGAACTCTTGATGGATTAATTTATTACGATGTTGACACCAAAACTCCCAACTTGCTTACACAAACTAGTGGTTTACTGGGCAATAATATTTCAGAAGTATACCGTGACACAAAAGGAGATGTTTGGGTGGGTTGTTCAGGTTTTGGAATGTCAATGATAAGTGGTGCTAATTTTAACACTATTGACTTAGGAGGGGATTATACTCCTACCGTAATTAACGAAGATAAGGAAGGCAACATTTGGATAGGCACTGATGGCCAAGGAGTAATTGTTTATAATCAAGATAGTGGAATAATAGCGGAATATCATGTCGAAAATGGACTGCTTACTGACTTAATAACTTCCATTTCAATTGACGATAATAATATATGGATTGGCACGAATAAGGGACTCAACAAAATTGACCGTTCTACTAATACTATTTATACTTATGGTGAGAAGGATGGGTTTACAGGAATAGAAAATAAATTAAGAGCCTCGTATAAAGACCAAGAAGGCAACTTATGGTTTGGGACTGTTAAAGGAGTTACAGTATACAAGCCAAAGAAAGATTATACAAAAATTGTAAACCCTAAAACCATTTTAACCCAGCTTAGGGTTAATCTGAACAATTGGAATTTAGAATGGGAGCCAAAGTTCACATACAAAGACAAATCATTTCATTTTGATTATAAGGCTGTTTACCTTGCTAATCCTTCTTCAGTTAGGTATAAAACAATGATGAAGGGAGTAGATGACGATTGGTTGCCTGCTACTGATTTGACTTTTGTTAATTACCCAGTATTACCCCATGGCGACTATACCTTTATGGTAAAAGCATCTGCTAGCTCAGGTGAATGGTCAGGCGAAATTGCAACATATTCTTTTGTTATTTCTCCCCCTTTGTGGAAAACATGGTGGTTTTATTTATTCTGTTTACTATTTATTGGTATTGGTATTTTCTACTTTATTAAAGCACGGGAGAGAAACTTACTGCTTGAAAAAAGAATTCTTGAAGAAAAGATAGCTGAAAGAACAGCAGAAGTAGTTGAAAAAAATGATGAATTAGCCTCTAAAAATAAAGATATAACCGATAGTATTCGTTATGCGAAGCGTATTCAACAGGCTATTCTCCCTCCTGATGAACTGATCGAAAAATTCATACCCGATTCTTTTGTTTTGTTTAAACCAAAAGACATAGTTAGTGGAGATTTCTATTGGATTGATAAACTAGATGACACCGTATTCTTTTCTGCCATTGACTGTACAGGACATGGAGTCCCTGGAGCATTTATGTCAATTATTGGCTATAATAGTCTTGATAAGATTATTAATGAATTAAGGTTAACTCAACCAGCAGAAATATTAGATGAATTAAACCGGAATGTATCTGATATTTTACGCCAGAAAGGAGATGATAACACTGTAAAAGATGGAATGGACATGGCTCTAGTTTCTATTGATTATAAAAATTTAAAAGTAGGTTATGCTGGCGCTAACAATCCTTTGTACATATTCAGAGATGGTGAGTTGATTGAAACCAAAGCTGACAAATTCGCTATAGGAAGTTTCATAAGTGGAGAAAAGAAAGGGTTTAAAAACCATGAATTTGATCTAAAGAAAGGAGATGTTATCTATTTATTTTCTGATGGTTTTCCAGATCAATTTGGAGGCCCAAAAGGCAAAAAGTACATGTATAAATCATTCAAAGGGTTTTTAAAATCTATTCACCTTAAACCCATGAATGAACAGCATGATTTACTTGAAAAAGAATTTATTAGCTGGATTGGACCCTACGAACAAATTGATGATGTTATTATCATGGGTACTCGTCTCTAAGCTAACAACTACAGCTAACTAATAGCAATATTTCCCTTCTTCAATCATTTTTTGAGCGATAACTTGCCTTGCCTCTTTTGCATTATAAGGTTCGTGTTTGCTAAAGCGCTTCATTCCCATTAACATTCCTCTTTGTTCATCTCCACTTGCAAATGAATTGATTGCATCTTTTCCGTGCTTGTGTATTCTATCTGCTGCATCATATAGGTATACTTGCATCATTTTTTCCTGTAATTCAAAAGGCTTCCCTATTTGTCTCATTTTCTCTACTCTTAAAATAAGTGATTCTGAAACATAGGCTTCCATAGCCATGTCTGCAATATTCATTAAAACTTCTTGCTCTTTTGCTAAAGAAGTTGTCAATGTCTTAGCTGCAGCTCCAGCAGTAAGTAATACTGCTTTTTTAAAATTTTGAAGGGTTCTTTTTTCCGCAGCATATAATGCTGAATCATCAAAATCAAAATCTGGAATTTCCATTAATTCCTCTGCTACTTTCTGGGCTGGTTCCAATAAATTAAGCTCTCCATTGAGTGCTCTTTTCAAAATAATATCTACCGTTAACATCCGATTAATTTCATTGGTCCCTTCAAATATTCGGTTGATTCTTGCATCTCTATAAGCTCTTTCCATATCTGCTTCTGCAGAATATCCCATTCCTCCATATATTTGAACCCCTTCGTCAACCACATAGTCTAAAGTTTCAGAACCATGAACCTTTAGGATAGCACATTCTGCAGCATATTCTCTTAAGCCTGCTAAAATAGCTTCTTGCTTTTCCATCCCACCTGCGATTAACCCTTCAGTTGTGTCTTCAATATTTTGACTCAACCTATAAAGTGCAGATTCAGTGGCAAATGATTTAATAGCCTGTTCTGCTAGTTTGTGACGAATTGCTCCATATTTTGAGATAGACCTGCCAAATTGCTCTCTATCATTAGCAAATTTTATCGATCTACTAGTTGCAGCTTTGGAAGCTCCTAAAGCTGCTCCTGCTAGCTTAACTCTACCAATATTTAAAATATTAAGTGCAATCTTAAATCCTTCTCCCCTCTTTCCCAATAGATTCTCTTTAGGAACCTTTACATCGTTGAAAAAAATCTGCCGAGTTGATGAACCTTTAATTCCCATCTTTTTCTCTTCAGGGTTCATGGTAATGCCTTCCATGTCTTTGGTTAAAATAAAAGCACTCAAATTTTCATCCTCTTCTATTTTAGCAAAAACAGTAAGTACATGTGCAAAACCGCCATTTGTAATCCACATCTTTTGCCCATTTACCAAATAATGACTACCGTCATCAGATGGAATGGCTTTTGTTTTTCCTGAATTTGCATCTGAGCCTGAACCTGGTTCAGTCAAACAATAACATCCTTTCCACTCTCCACTAGCAAGCTTAGGAACATATTGTTGTTTCTGCTCTTCAGTTCCATAATACAAGATTGGTAGAGTTCCAATACCTGTATGTGCTGAAAGTGCCACGGCAAAGGAGTAACCTGCGCCAGTCACTTCTGCCGTTAACATAGAGGTAACAAAATTCTTCCCAAATCCACCATACTCTTCAGGAACCGAAATTCCACACAAACCTAATTCTCCAGCTTTTGTCAACTTTTGTTCCATCAAACCTTCTTGCAAAGCATCTATCTCTTCTATTTGAGGGTATATTTCTTGATCCAAAAAGTCTTGACTGCTTTGCGCAATCATATTTTGCTCTTCATCAAATTGCTCAGGAATAAATATATCCGTTGCATTTGTTTCTGTTATTAGAAATTCACCCCCTTTAATAATTTTCTTTTCACTCATAGCTCTCTGTTTATAACATTTCAAATATTCCTGCTGCTCCTTGCCCTGTGCCAACACACATGGTAACCATCCCATATTTTTTTTCTCTTCTTTTCAACTCATTGAAAATTTGAACAGACAATTTTGCTCCAGTACATCCCAGTGGATGCCCTAATGCTATTGCTCCTCCGTTTACATTCAAAATTTCTGGATTTAGATCTAACTCTCTGGTTACAGCTAATGATTGTGAAGCAAAAGCTTCATTTAATTCAATTAAGTCAATATCATTTAGTTTTAAGCCTGCCTGTTTCAAAGCCTTCGGTATTGCTTTAACTGGACCTATTCCCATGACACTAGGTTCAACTCCTGCTGCTGCATAAGATACAAGGCGAGCAATAGGTTTCAAATTATGTTGCTTCACCATTTCTTCAGAAACAACCATAACAAATGCAGCTCCATCTGAAGTTTGTGATGAATTGCCTGCTGTTACACTTCCACCTTGGGCAAATACTGGCCTTAGTTTCGCTAATACTTCTTTTGATGTATCCTTCCTTGGTCCTTCATCTTGTTTAAAACTATATGTCCTTGTTTGTCTTTTCCCTTTCTCATCTAAATAAACTTGTTCTACCTCAATAGGAACAATATCATCTTTGAATCTATCTTCCTGAATAGCTTGTATTGCTTTGATATGAGAATTATATGCAAATTCATCTTGATCTAACCTACTTACATTGTAACGCTTTGCCACTTCCTCAGCAGTTAAT
>Ga0316204_10008736_pt1 | contig 13867 bp, 11 predicted proteins | sample 6monrhotite_MG_2_FD_205661 | JGI IMG/M metagenome (GOLD analysis project Ga0316204, IMG submission 205661) | Microbial mat bacterial communities from mineral coupon in-situ incubated in ocean water Damariscotta River, Maine, United States -... | ecosystem: Environmental > Aquatic > Marine >... | reverse complement strand
CACCGAATTTAATGGTTTTAAGCATTGTGATTTGGCCTTAGAAGCGATTGTAGAGAACACACAAGCTAAACAAGAACTTTATGCACAACTCGAAGAGATTATGGATGAAAAAGCGATTATTGCCTCAAACACATCTTCACTTTCTATCTCTATGTTAAGTGAGAATATGAAGCATCCTGATCGATTTGTGGGTATGCATTTTTTCAATCCTGTCCCTCGTATGCCACTAGTTGAGATTATTGCAGGTAAAAAAACATCGGCTAAAACAATAGCAACAGTTGTCGCATTAGCTAAGGAAGCGGGAAAAACACCTGTAGTAGTTGGAGATTGTGCGGGGTTCCTTGTGAACCGTATTTTACTTCCCTATATCAATGAAGCTGTACGTATGTTTGAAGAAGGTGCTGATTATGAGCGTATGGACAGGATAATTGCAGACTTTGGTATGCCTATGGGCCCTTTTGTGTTGGCTGATGAAGTCGGTCTTGATGTGGGGTATAAAGTAGCTAAGGTATTGGAAGAAGCTTATGGTGAGAGAATGAAGGTGTCGGATATATTAGACAGAGTCTATCATCAGATGAATCTTTTAGGCAAAAAGGCGGGCAAAGGTTTTTATATTCATGGTGGTAAGAAACGTCAGGTAAATGACGCGGTTAAAGCTCTGGTCTTTTCTAAACGACAATTTGATGAGCAAGAGATCATAGATCGGGCCATGTTGATTATGGTCAATGAAGCAGCTATGTGTTTGGAAGAAGGTATCGTTGATAATGCTCAGTATCTGGATATGGCCATGATTATGGGAACAGGTTTTCCGCCTTTTAGAGGAGGCCTTCTAAGATATGCAGATTCCATAGGTATTGACAGTGTTGTTATTACCTTGAAAACATTGGCAAAACATCATGGCCAACGCTTTGAACCCGCAAAGTTATTGCTTGATATGTCAAAAAATAAAGAAACATTTTATAAAAAAGGATAAGAGATGGAATACGTAATATATGTTTTACCTGTTGCTTTGTTAGGCGCTTGGTATATAGGTGTAAAAGCAGTTTATTGGGCTGTAATCTTGGCTGCTACTATCTACGTTGCTTTTGAACCGAGTTCTGTTTTTTGGATGATCTATATTCCTATTAATATTATTTTACTTGTTCCAGGTATTCGTAAAAATCTTATTTCACGTCATTTGGTCTCACTTATCAATAAGTTACATCTTATGCCAAGTATTTCTGACACAGAAAAGATCGCTCTGCGTGCAGGTACTATTTGGGTTGATGGTGAGTTCTTCTCTGGTAAACCAAACTTCGATACTATTTTTAAAGAAGATTATCCTAGTTTAAGTGAAGAAGAAAATACTTTTTTACATGCTCAAGTTGATACAGTATGTTCAATGACAAATGATTGGGAAGTATTTAGAGACAGAGATCTAAGCAAAGAGGTCTGGCAGTACCTTAAAGATGAGAAGTTTTTTGGCATGATCATTCCTAAGTCATATGGGGGTCTGGGGTTTTCAGCTCTGGGACATTCTGCTGTTATTCAAAAAATGGCTTCACGCTCTCAAGTCTTAGCCATTACAACAATGGTTCCTAATTCACTTGGGCCTGCTGAACTTTTACTTCATTATGGGACAACCGCTCAAAAAGATTACTATTTACCTCGTCTTGCTGATGGTACAGATATCCCTTGTTTTGCACTTACAGAACCTCTAGCCGGTTCAGATGCGACTTCTATACGCTCTATAGGAGAAGTCTTTGAAGATAAAGACGGAAAGATTAAGATTCGTCTTCAGTTTGATAAGCGTTACATTACTTTAGGTGCCATTGCAACCGTCATAGGCTTGGCTTTTAGTTTAAGAGATACTGACAATATCTTAGGCAAGGGTGTTGACTTAGGCATTACCTGTGCGTTGGTAAAATCTAGTTTAAAAGGCGTTGTACAAGGTCGTCGTCATGATCCTTTGGGCATACCTTTTATTAACTCTCCTATCAATGGGAAAGATGTTGTTATTGAGATTGATGATATTATAGGCGGTGAAAAGGGCATTGGTAAAGGCTGGCTTATGTTAATGGAGTCTTTAGCTGTGGGAAGAGGTATATCTCTTCCTTCTACAAGTACAGGTGGTGTAAAATTAAGTGCACGTGTTTCTGGTGCTTATGCACAGGTGAGAGAACAGTTTGGTCTAAGCATCGCAAAGTTTGAGGGTATTGAGATCGAATTGGCTAAGATCGCCGGCTTTACCTATATGATGGATGCGTCTAGAAAGTTTACTATTGGGGCCATTGATCAAGGAAAAAAACCTGCGGTTATTAATGCTGTTATGAAGTACCACTCTACAGAAAAGTTTAGAGAGGTTGTGAACTATTCTATGGATATTTTGGGTGGCGCAGCTATCTCTTTAGGGGAAAAGAACCTTATCGCTCATGCTTATTTTGGTGCACCTGTAGCCATTACCGTAGAAGGTGCGAATATTATGACACGTACGCTTATCATCTTTGGTCAAGGGGTAATTCGTTGTCATCCTTATGCCTATAAAGAGATAGAATCGTTAGAAAGTGGAAACCTTGATGAATTTGATGAAAACTTTTTCAAACATGTTGGTTTTACGCTTAGGAATATGGTTCGTATGACGCTATTAAGTCTTACTCGAGGCTATTTACACTTTTCTTCACGTTCCTCATTAATAGCTAAGTATGAAAGAAAATTAGCCTGGTCATCTGCTACCTTTGCCTTTTTAACTGACTTTGCTATGGGTTACTTCGGAGGTAGTCTAAAACAAAGAGAGAAAGTAACCGCACGTTTTGCAGATGTCTTATCATGGATGTATCTTTTAACAGCGACCTTAAAACGTTTTGAAGTTGAAGGGGAGCAAAAAGAAGATGAAGTCTATGTAAGATGGATGGGTGATTATGCCTTGAATAAAATCCAGATCGCCTTTGAAGAGATAAGTCAAAATATTGACCGTTCACCGATAGGGCTTTTATTTGCGTATCCAATTGCTTGGTATATGCGTATTAATTCACTTTCAAAAGCGCCAAGAGATTCCTACTCTAAGTCTTTGGCAGCTAAAATCACAATGGACTCTAATGATAGGGAGTCTTTAACGGAAGGTATCTACCTTCCACATGATGAAAAAGAAGCCTTAGCAAAACTTGAGTACGCCTTTAAACTTTCTCGAAAAGCTGATAATATTGCACACAAGGTTAAAGCAGAAGTTAAAACAGGTAAATTGGATAAAAAATCGGCATCGCTTTATGAAGATGCCTTAGAAGTGAATATAATCAACAAAGAAGAGTATGAACTTGTCAAAGAGGCACAAAAAGTAAAAATCGAGACTATCGCTGTTGACGAATATACTATGAAGGATTATTTAAAACGAAAATAGGTGTTAAAAGGTAATAAAAATGGAAAATCTACTTTATAGTTCCAGTCATTATGTCATCAAAATGCTGGAGTCTATTTTAGATACTAATATACATATCCATGGAGAAGAACATCTATTGCATGATGCTCCAACACTTTTTGTTGCAAACCATTTTACGCGTTTTGAAACCTTTGTAATGCCCTATATTATTTATCAACATTCTGATATGCAAGTTCGTTCTTTAGCGGATCACTCGATTTTCGTGGGTTATTTTGGAAAGTTTTTATGTAAGATAGGAACCTTGTCTACCAATCATTGGGATCGTAATGAGATCATATTAGGCGATTTGATTACAGGACGCAACAGCTGGATGATCTATCCTGAAGGTGCGATGGTTAAAAATAAAAAGATTGTTAAGAAAAAAGAGTTTACTCTTGACTTTTTTGATGGAGAAGATACTGTTCATACCGGCGCTGCAGTGATGGCAATGCAGGCTGAACTTTTAAAACAAGAATATAAAAAGGCGCAGCAAGCAGGCGATATTATAAAAGTCAAAGAGATGCGTGAAAAATATTTTATGCAGCCAAATGAAAGAACATCTTATACCAATACTGTTGTTGTGCCGGTAAATATAACCTATACGCCTTTACGTACAGGTGTCAACCCTTTGATGAGCATCGGTGACAAGTTTGTTGAAAACATTGATGATCGTATAAAAGAGGAACTGGAGATTGAGGGGAATATTCTTTTGAACTCTGAAATACATGTGCGTTTTGATAATCCAATTGATATCTCTGAATATTTATACCATGCTAAAAAAGAGATGAAGTGTCGTGATGATGAGTGCAGTGAGTTTAGTGACGCAGAACTGATAGATTTTTGTCGACATGGCTTGACAACAACCTTTATGGACGCAGTGTATAAAAATACTTTAATCAATTTTGATCATATCTTTGCTTTAGTCATAGAATATTACATGGAAGAGTTTATTGGTTTATATGAACTTAAATGTGCTATATTCTTAGCTGCAAGGGATGTTGTGGGTTTAAAGACTTTTCATGTACATCATAGTATTAAAGATGAATTATATAAACTCTTGACAGATGAAAAAGACCCCTGGTTTGAAAGTGTCTTAAAGATGAGTGTAGAACAAGGTGTCTTAACGCATGTAGAAGATGAACTTTATAAAATTAACAGAAGTGTGTATGAAGACGAACATGACTTTCATTCGATTCGTATTAAAAACACACTTCGTGTTATCCTAAATGAGATATCTATGTTTTGTAACATAAGCAACAGTGTTAAAGATAACCTCTGTAAATGTTCGCATGAGATCAAAGAAGAAGTCTTCTATGTGATTTACAATAGAGATAAAAAGATCTATAAAAATGATTATAATAGTTTTTATTCAGTTATGTTATCCAAGCCAAAAGAGATTGGAAGCCCTTTTATACTTTATAAACCTGAGTACACAACGGGAGTTGTACTCTCTCATGGGTATAAGTCTTCACCATCTGAAATTAAAGAGTTGGCACATTATCTTCATGAAAAAGGTCTTAATGTCTATGGTGTAAGGTTAAGCGGTCATGGGACGGTGAGTGAAGATCTTCGAGACAGTACTTGGGAACAGTGGTATGATAGTTTCAATAGGGGTTTTGCCGCCATGCGACAAGTAAGTAAAAAGCTTTTTGTCGCAGGTTTTTCTACCGGAGGACTTTTAGCCATGTTAGCGACAGCAAGAAAGTTAAATAAAGTAGATGGGCTTGTAGTTATCAATGCGGCTTTAGAACTACAAGATATACGTGTGGACTATGTTGTTCCAACGCTTAATAAGCTTAATGACTTTTTGTCTTTGTTTCACGCTGACTTAGAATATGTTGAAGGTGAACCGGAGTTTCCGCTTTTTAATTACAGAAGAAACTACATAAAATCATTAGATCAACTTAGGCTCTTAATGCAAGAATGTAACGTGGCCTTACCGCTTATAACAGCTCCAACGCTGATAGTTCAAGGCGATAATGATCCTGTAGTAAAACCTCAAAGTGCACAAAAGGTTTTTGATATGATCTCTTCAGAGGATAAAATACTTAAGACCTTCGAGTTTGATCGCCATGTTATTGTTCTGGGAGAAGGAAATGAAAAAGTCTTTTCTTCAGTATATAAGTTCATTAAGAAATTAGAAGAATAAAAAAATAGACTTTTATATGAAAGAAAGGTACTATTGATATAAGAGAATATAATTAAATATGATAGGGGATGGATATGGTTGATGAACTATTTTCCTTTGCAAAAGATGAAAAAATAAAATCTTTTAGTGGGATGTGTTGGAAGATCTTAGTCGTGGATGATGATGAGGAAGTTCATGCCATCACAAGAGCCGTGTTAAAGGGCTTTGAATTTGAAGAAAAGAAGTTTGAACTTGTGCATGCACATAGTGCTCAAGAAGCCAAAGATAAACTGCAAGAACACCATGATACAGCATTGATATTACTTGATGTTGTTATGGAAACTGATAATGCAGGTCTGACTTTCGTTGAATATGTTAGAAATGAACTTCAAAATAAAATGGTGCGCATCGTTTTGCGTACAGGACAGCCAGGACAAGCTCCTCAAAGAGAAGTGGTTGTTGGCTTAGACATAAATGATTATAAAGAAAAAACTGAACTCACAGTTGATAAACTCTTTACTACAGTCATAGCTTCTATTCGCTCTTACAGAGATCTCATAAACATAGAACATAAACGTAAGGTTATAGAGCAAAACAGAAAGGGTCTCAAACAGATCATAGACGCCTCAGCAGATCTTTTTGAGATTCATTCCTTAAAAGAGTTTGCCAAGGGTGCCTTGATGCAACTGATATCGATTTTGAACTTAAATAAAAGTTCACTGTATCTGCAAGTCGATGGTCTTAGTCTGACACAAACAGCCGAGAGTTTTTGTGTCTTAGCGGGGACAGGCAAATACAGTGATATAGAAGATGAAGAGGCTCATGATTATATTGACGACGGCCTTAAAGATATGCTTGAAACCGTTTTGAAAAATGAAAAGTCGATGTTTTTTGACGAGGTGTTTATTGGTTACTTTAAATCAAGTAATGGAAGTATAAATATCATTTTTGTCGAGGGGTGCAGAGACCTTGCAGATGATGATAAACAGTTGATAGATATATATTCTTCTAATGTCTCTATTGCCTTTGAAAACCTGTATCTTGATAAAGAGATACTTGATACGCAAAATGAGGTGATAGAAACATTAAGTGAGATCGTCGAAAATCGTTCAAAAGAGACGGCCAACCATGTTAAGCGTGTCTCTGCATATGCTTATTCTCTTGCTAAGAAATCTGGTTTAAAAGAAAATGAATGTATGACACTAAAGTATGCTTCACCCTTGCATGATGTTGGAAAAATAGGTATACCAGACGGTATTTTACTTAAGCCTGGTCCATTAAGTGATGAAGAGTTTACAGTGATGAAAAGTCATGCCAATATTGGATACAGTATATTAAAAAACTCTAAAAGACCTATCTTGCAAGCGGCAGCTATTGTGGCCTATGAGCATCATGAAAAATATGACGGTTCCGGATATCCTCGTGGACTTAAAGAACATGAGATACATATATACGGACGTATTTTAGCGATAGCTGATGTCTTTGATGCCTTGTCTCAACGTCGTTGTTATAAAACAGCCTGGGATTTTCAAAAGGCTATTGATTATATGAACGAGCATAAGGGAACACATTTTGATCCTAAGTTGATAGACTTGTTTTTGAGTGATACGGATTATATTAAAGAAGTGATGCTAGAGTTTTGTGATGAAAGTCCGGACATCACTAAAGTTTGAGATAACGTTGTATCCGTTTAAGATAATATAAAAAGTAGAAACTTTTTGATCGCTCTTGCATGGATAAAATATCATCTATGTACAAAGGAAACAGCTGATCTTTAAATAGCTTTAATTTTTTATAAAGACTACCTTCTAAGGACATCGAAAAAAATAGTTCTTTCCATCGAATACCCCTGGCTTTTTCTTTTAGAATATAATTGTTAGCGTGCAAAGTCAATACTTTGTTATAAAGTTTTTTAATCGTCTTAGTCTGCATGTGCTGATTACTTGTTGGATGAGGAATATCTCGTTCATAGAGCTTGTGCAAGATATGTAGACCTAGTAGGTAAGGGATAGTATAATCTTCGTTTTCTGCCATATTAAGTAGTCTGTCCCAGTCATATTGTTTATGATACAGTTCATAGTGTCTATCAAGGTCGTTCATCCATTCAATACGCTCAAAACGGTGTTTTGCCGCATGCACACAAAGGTATAAAAATTCTTCTTCTATGGGAAGTGAAGATAAAGAAGTGTTTTGGAAATCAATATCTATGGAGTTTTCGAAAATATTTGAGATCTGAGCCAATTCAGCTGAAGCTGACTTTAAAAGTTTCCAGTGTAATTCTATAATCAATCCTGTGTCCTGATGAACAAATGAGATGTCAGAGAACTTAGTTAGGATATAAGTATGGCTAAAGACTGAGATGTCCTTTTCACTTTTATAGCCTAGGCTTATAAGTTCATGTGCAACAGTTAAAAGATCATCCTGTTGTACTAAAATATCTAAGTCGCTTGAAGGACGAAGTGCGATGTCATGATAGATATGTTGAGCGAGAAGAGGCCCTTTAATTGGCATGACGATAATACCTTTGCCTTGTAGGAGGTAAGTCACTTGCAAAAGTTTAGCAGACATGAAGAAATTTCTTTTTTTAATATCTTTTATATATTGGGAAAAAGCTTCATTGCAGTTTTGTGTCAGATGATTTTTTATAACAGGGTAAATAACTGGAACAATCCCGTTTACAATAGCAAGAGAAAGCAAGTCCTCTTGTACTATTTTTGTTTTGAAAAGTGCAGATATTAAAGTCTTAGAAGGTTTTAGTTTAGAGGCTTCGATCAACAAATGCCATGCAGGTGAAGTAGAGTTCAAGAAACTTCAATCAGTTTATATTTTAGCAAATCGTTTAAAAGAGCATTTAAATCAATTTTTAACTGTTCAGGACTTACGTCATACTCATCTAGGAGAAGAGCATATGCATCAATTGGTTTAAGACCATTTTGTACGCTTTTTAAAAAGAAGCCTGAAATTGGGTCAAGCCCAAAATGTTCTTGCGTACGGATATCTAAAATAATTGCTTCATCATCAAACTCTTGGAACATTACATGTGAGGCTAAAACGAAATTTTTATCTAAATTCATACATTACCTTTATTATGGGAATGAGCACATATCTTTTCATATACTTCACCCAATCTTTCTAAATCCCATGGGACAGTGATACGGTAGATTGGAACAGATGAAGCTATTTTACCGATTAATTGAAAAGAACGCGCTTTATTCAAAGGTAAGGTGAAATCAAAATTGTATTGTAAAGCTTTGAATGTTTGCATCCCTCTTAGTCTTGTAAAAGTTACTTCGTCAGTTGAACTACCTTGTTCCAATACATATATTTTACTCAACTTCTTCGTATGTGTCATAATTTTTGCAACCTTAAGGCCCAAATCTTCCATTTTTCGGTAAGGCCTATGATAAGGATAAGAAGCTGTCGCAAAAACATCAGAACCTTTTTCTTTTAAGGCAACACGGTCATCACTTATCATAACATGATCTTGTTGAATAAAATAATCTGTCAGAGTAGACTTTCCTCCATAAGATGGTGCGATAAATAAGACAGGACACATGTCGATCTCTACACCAGCAGCATGTATAAATTCATATTTGTTTTCAATTGTGAGATAAATAGGAAGAAGCGTATGTAAAAACCAATATTCAAGTAAAGTGTTAGAACCACTGGACCCAAGCTTATAATTTATCGTAGATTTGCCTTTTTCCCAAATGAAAGTAACGATATCTTTGACCTGAAAACTCCAATTTTGTTCATAAGTGTTTTCTTTGAAGGAGCGATCTGTTGATAAGGTGACATCACGATTTTGGTTTTGATTGTAGTCTATATGATGATCAAATGATAATTCTTTATGCTGATAAAGCTTAAGATATAGAGGTGGGAGCCCACCTTTTGTGATATTTTGATGTTTATAGTCGAAGTAAACTGTATGTCCAAATGCTATCATAGTTGAAAGGTGGCCTTACGAAATTGATTTAGGAAATTATATCAAAGATTGTAATGTTATTTAAAAATATTAAAAAATATTATTATATTTACCATATGTTAACTATTTTAAACTCTTTCTAATTTGTATTTGTGTATAATTCATAAAATTGACACAAAGTGAGGGTGAAAATGAAAAAAGAAACTTGTAATGAGGCTCGTAGAGAACTTATCAAAAAAGCTTATGTCGCACCAGCACTTATTGCTCTAGGTTCAATGTCAATAACAAAAAATTTAAATGCGACTACAACATCATCATCATCATCTTTAAGCAATGAGGGTGGTTGGTGTAAGACAAGAGTACATCAAAAAGATTGGAATGCAGCTAAGGCTTGGCATAATAATGAGAAGAAATCCTTCACACAAACACAAGATAACTTCCGTTATAACTCAAGGCATGCAGCAACGAATGCTTGGAATAGTGAAAAATATGAAACCGGCGTTGATTATTGGGTTGCAAAACGTGATGGTAGTGAGTGGGTTTGGTAGGTTATAAACCTATTACCTTCTTTAATTCATAAATCTTTCAAAACCCTCTCTTTTTTCTATTTATTATTCAGATCAGTACATTTAAATGATTTTTCAGAAAGTGGTATGTTTTATCACTTTCTATTTTTAGCCAAATAAAGTTAAAATTAATAATTATATCTATGTTGCTTAACGTTCCGATAGTATAGAAATGTTTACTAAGTGAGTTCTTTTCGCCTTCTTCACATTATTTTCTTATATAAAAATATATAATAACTTCTTGATATATTAAATAAATATTATTATTGTGCCAGCCTTTAATCTTATTTCAAATGAAATTTAACTGGTGGTTAACATTGCTAATAATTTATTAACTACTTTAAGGACTTATTAATAAGAGAGTTGCAATAATCATAGACAAATTACTGATCTGAAGGGTACCTTATGAAAGATAAACAAGATGTTATTGATGAAACACGTAGAAATTTACTAAAAAAGGCTTATGTGGCGCCAGCAGTAGTAGCCTTGGGGTCTATGACCTTAACAACAGACAGTATAGGTAGTTCAAGCCTAGTATCAAAAAACAATCCCTCGGGTAGTTGGCTAGACTAACCGCAGATATAAGATCTGCAACTACCGTAAAATAGCAGTATACTCAAGCTGAATATTAAATTACTGCTCAAAATACCGTTTTTTTGCGCCTTCTGTCAATATGAATTTCAGCTTAGTTCTAGTGTTTAGGTGTGAAATATGTCTTCATTTCTTTATTTAAAGTTTTTAAAAATTACACAATATATTGTTTTATTAAGATATGTTCTCTTATATAAAGTAAAATTAATAATAAAATCTATACAATTAGGCATTCTAAATTAGGAGAATATTAATGAAAAAAGTTCTTGTATTTCTTGCAGTTCTAGGTTTAAGTACAGCAGCTATGGCTGACGCATATGCTAAGTGTGCTGGTTGTCACGGTGCAAACGGTGAAAAGAAAGCTCTTGGTAAAAGTAAAGTTATCTCTGATATGAGTAAAGCTGATATTGTTGCTGCTCTTAAAGGTTACAAAGATGGTTCTTATGGTGGAGCTATGAAAGGCCTTATGAAAGGTCAAGTTGCTTCTTTAAGTGACGCTGATATGACTGCTATCGCTGAAAAAGTTGGTAAATAGTTCTATCTAGATAAGCAAGTCTTAGGACTTGTTTATTTTTCTTCTTAAATCTCTTCATCTCAAAATTTTAACACTTCTAAATTATCTTAATCAACCATCTTTGTAATGACATAATGTTGTAAGTCTTTATTTTTAATCCCATTTTCAATCGCATTGGCATAAATCGTAGAAACTTTTTGTGTGTTTTTAGCATAATCAAAATGTGGAAAATGGTTTTTCCAGGCATCTTTGATCAATTTTTTTGAGACTTGCTCTATCAGGCCTGATTTAAACATAGTAAAACTTGAAAAAAGTAAGATTGTAGAGACAATGGATAAAATAATAAGTGCATGACAGTCTATCTTAGCCAATTGAGTATGGAAAATAATAGACAGAGGTGTCGCGATAAGAAGTACAAGAATAAAATACACAGCGTACATACGGCCTAAACGTAAACGAAAGCCTTTCATGTTGTATTCTAAGTTCATACCATCATTGTAGATCATATTGGCATGCATCAGTTCTTTAAACAACATAGGTTGTTCAGAAACTTTAAAAACATAAGGAATGATCTTATCGTTTACTAGGTTTTTTAAAGGGGATAATGGTGTCGAAGTAGTACTCATGATACGTTTCCAAAAATTTATTTTGTGTATTATACCAAGAAGTTTAGTGTATAATCTCGAAAATGAGTAATATTAAAGGAGCCCTTATGGCAAAAGCAAGTGCACGTCACATTTTAGTTGACAGTGAAGAGAAATGTTTGGCTTTAAAAGCTGAGATAGAAGCAGGAAAAGACTTTGCTGAAGCAGCACAGGAAAACTCATCATGCCCTTCAAAGGCGCAAGGTGGGGAATTAGGTGAATTTGGACCGGGACAGATGGTGCCTGAGTTTGATAAAGTATGTTTTAATGATGAAGTAGGTGTTGTTCATGTTGTTCAAACACAATTTGGCTACCACTTAGTTGAAGTGACTTCACGTTCATAAACCTTTTTTAAAATCAACTATCTTAGCCTTCAATGTGGCTAGGGTATCTACATCAGTTCTTGAATACCTTCCTTTATGATACAAGTCATTAATTTCTTTTAAGTCATTATATATTTGAGCACTTTTTTCAATTGAGCTTAAAAAATCTGACATCGTTTGTGTCGGCTTTTTAATAAAACCTTCTTTTTTTAACACTTTCATTAAAGTTTGCATCTCACAAAGATACTTGTCATCACAAGACCTTTTTTGAAAAAACATAAACAAGACAATACTTAACAGTACTAAAGCAAGAATAGCCATTAAAAACTTAAATAAAAAAAGTGAATCAGAAAGTAGTTTCTTTAGTATGTTCATCTGTTTATTTCGATCATATTGTAAAATCCAGGTGTTGATCAAGTAGCGTGTATATAAATAGTTTATATTTATCTGTTTTAACACTTCTGCGGTGGCAGATGTCTTTAGATAGGCCTGTGTATAACTGTTCGCAAGTCCTCTGTCTTGGGGCGCTATGACACGCGATGCTGTAGCTGTTGGCTCAAACCTGACCCATCCTCTGTCTTTTAGATAAAGTTCAACCCAGGCATGGGCATCAGATTCACGAACTAACAGATAATTGTTTATTGCATTTGATCGGTCTGCTTTATAACCAGTTATGATTCTAGATGGGATACCAAGCAGACGTGCGCTTGTGGCAAAAGCGGATGCGAAATGAACACAATATCCTATCTTTGAATCAAGTAAAAAAGAATCTAAGGGATGCTCCAAATCTATGGGCTCCGGTTTTAATGAATAAGCAAGGTTTTTTTGCTGAAAAAAGTTTAGTAGTTTTTTGGCCTTTATCTCGTCTTTTTCATTTCTATCAATTGCTTTAAGGAGTTCAGTGTAGGTTTTAGGGTCACGCTTAGTATCAACCTTCAAGGCTTTTTCTAAATTTTTCAGAGGCTCTTTTGCACTGGAGTATTGTAAGGCTGAACGTCCATTGTATTGGTAGGTTTCAAAAAGTTTGCGTTTTGATAAACTGATGTAGTCTTTATCAATACTGGCATCTTTTGCAATGCTAAGGGGCAGGTCTAACATATATAACCAACGCTGCTGATGTGGGTAAAGTTTTATATTATACTCGACTAGATTACTTGCTTTAAGCAAGCGTGGATAATCCGTAACCTCTCTGCTTGCAGCTATCCACTGATTCCCTTTATCTACATAAAGCGTTGATCCTCTAAAGTATAAAAGGCTCTGCGCCGGTACACTCTTTTTAAAACTTACCTCCATAACCAACTTAGACGAAGGCACCAGTAAGGACTGCGAGTCGGTATACATAGTTCCATCATGACCTGTGCGCTTTGCCGCTTCACCTTTAAAACCATAACTGGCATCTTTATAAGAGATACGGGGAAAGACTAAAAATAGTAAGGCAACAATAGGAAGGGAAAAAAGATAGAGTAAACTGTTAATGCGAAGTGTATTTTTAAAGGTACTTTGCATCTTATGATATAAAAGCAAAAAAGTAAAAGCAAAAAGTGTAAACAGGGCATAAAACAGCATCTCTATACTGTTATAAAAGAAAAAGGACAAGATCATCAACATTGAAGGGGATAGGAGTAGATATATATTGATCTCTCTGGTAAGTCTTTGTAAAACAACGGCGTAGGAAAGGACAGAGATAAGCAGGGAGATAAAGACTAAGAGTCTGGAAAAGCTAGAAAAATTATATTCAGCGAAAAAGCTCAAGGCGATAGCAAAAAGGCCTAAAACCATAAAACT
>Ga0316204_10008735_pt1 | contig 13867 bp, 10 predicted proteins | sample 6monrhotite_MG_2_FD_205661 | JGI IMG/M metagenome (GOLD analysis project Ga0316204, IMG submission 205661) | Microbial mat bacterial communities from mineral coupon in-situ incubated in ocean water Damariscotta River, Maine, United States -... | ecosystem: Environmental > Aquatic > Marine >... | reverse complement strand
AACGGGCACACTCCGTCCATTTCGAGGGATATCTACCCGTTCGGAGCGTCAGGGGTGCGCACGGTGCCGGGTGGTCCGACAGGGCCGACAGGGGGGAGATTTCGCAGCCCTACGGGCGGGTCCCGGGGGCCACATGGCACAGGTTTCTCGCGACATCTTGATGCCGATCAAGGACAGCCCTCCCGCGGTCATGAAACCATTGCCGCAAGAGCCATGACAACAGGAGAGACTACATGAGCGAAACCGGCGCACCCGCACCCAATAAATCCAACGGCCCCGCCAAGACCGCCGACACCGCCACCGACGCCCAGGCCGCGAATTTCCCGACCGTAACCCCGGATGCCATCCGGCACGGGTTCGAAACCGGCTCCTATCCCTATCAATCCAAACTGGGGCGGCGTGAATACGAGGCGGAAAAGGCGCAGTTGCAGGCCGAGCTTCTGAAGGTCCAGCATTGGGCGCAGGAAACCGGGCAGAAATTCGTGCTGCTGTTCGAGGGCCGCGACGCGGCGGGCAAGGGCGGCACGATCAAGCGGTTTACCGAACATCTCAATCCGCGCTTCGCGCGCGTCGTCGCCTTGAACAAGCCCAGTGATACCGAACGCGGGCAGTGGTTTTTCCAGCGCTATATCGACCATCTGCCGACGGCGGGTGAAATGGTGTTCTATGACCGCTCCTGGTACAACCGGGCTGGTGTCGAACGGGTGATGGGCTTTTGCGAGCCGTCGCAATATCTCGAATTCATGCGCCAGACGCCGGAGCTGGAGCGCATGCTGACCCGGTCGGGTATCCAGCTCTATAAATACTGGTTCTCGGTCACGCAGGAAGAACAGAGGCGCCGCTTTGATGCCCGTGCCACCGATCCGCTGAAGCGCTGGAAACTGTCGCCCATCGACAAGGCCAGCCTCGATAAATGGGAAGATTACACCGAGGCGAAAGAGGCGATGTTTTTCTACACCGACACCGCCGATGCGCCCTGGACCATCATCAAGTCCAACGACAAGAAACGCGCCCGGCTGAACACCATGCGTCATTTCCTGTCAACGCTGGATTACCCCGACAAGGATCCTGCCGTCGCGCTGTCCCCCGATCCGCTGATCGTGGGTCGCGCCAGCCACGTGGTCCATGCCGCCGAACATATCCTGGGGGCATCGCTGCATCCCGACCAGCGGCGCGGCGGGTGATCCAAAGCCCTTCGCGGCAATAAAAACGGCGCTCCCCGGGGGCAGGGCGCGCCGTTTTCTGTCTCCCCCAGGCAGGGGCAGAGCGTGGGGTGGTTTTAGTAGGTCATCGCCAGCGAAATGCTGCCTTCGTCGATGATATTACGTTGAATGGCGACGCTGGCCACGGCCACCAGCTGTGCGATCTCTGCATCGCTGAGGTTGCCGTCATTCAGGTCCAGCAGACCCTGTTCCAGAGCGTTCAGAATTTCGGCATTGGTCATGTCATTGGCGAGATCGAAAAAGACCTCGGCATTGGCCTCGGTGACCATGCCCAGATCATAAAGGTCGTTAAAGAAGGACGAGTCGAACTGCACAAAGGCGTCCGAGACCTGTTGGGTGCGCAATTGCGCCTCGAGATCCGAGGCCAGATCCGCAATCCCGGTCTCAACCACAGCCGTTGCAGCCAGCGCCATGCCCGTGACAGCAGCCGTCAAAACGACCCAGTCGACGGTGATGGCACCGCTCTCGCTGTTCAGGAATTGACGAAAATTAGACACAACCATAACGCCTTTGCTTGAATTTGTATGCTAGGGTTTTCGCTCCAAAATGTGGCGCGAGTGAGGCAAAAATACCTTATTTCACTGCAACAACGCGGTTCCAATATGGAAACGATCAAGGTAAGTTGCGGCCCCGAAAAGACAATATTTCCACGCTTGGCATCGCGCCATGCCCGCGATAGGGCCAATGGATGAACCGCTTTTCCCATCATCTGCGTCAGACCTCCACCCTGGCCCTGCCGCTGATCGGCAGTCATCTGGCGCAAATCTCGATCGGATTAACCGATACGGTGATGTTGGGGTGGTATGGTGTCAGCGAATTGGCGGCCGTGTCGCTGGCGACGTCGCTTTTTTTCGTTCTGTTCCTCTTTGGGTCGGGGTTCGGCAAGGCGGTGATGCCCCTTGTCGCCGCCGCCACCGCCAATGATGACACGATCCAGGTCCGCCGGGCCACCCGCATGGGGATCTGGATCTCGATGCTCTTTGCGGTCGCGACCCTGCCTTTTTTCTGGTTTTCCGGCCCGATCCTGCTGGCTCTGGGCCAGACCGACCAGATTGCGGCCAACGGCCAGGATTATCTGCGCATCGCGGGCTGGTCGATGCCGGCGGCCCTCATGGTCATGGTTTTGGCCAGCCACCTCAGCGCGCTCGATCGCGCCCGGGTGCTGTTTTGGGTCACCATCATCGGGGCGCTGCTGAACGTTGTCGTCAACTGGGCGCTGATCTTCGGCAATTTCGGCGCGCCCGAGCTTGGCCTGCGCGGCGCGGCGATTGCCTCGGTCATCACCAATTTCGCCATGGCGCTGATGCTGGCGCTTTATGCCGGGCTTGGACGCGGCATGCGCGCCTATGCGCTTTTCGCCCGAATCTGGCGCGCCGACCCCGAGGCGGGGGGGCTGGTCTTTCGCCTTGGCTGGCCCATCGGGCTCACGATGCTGGCCGAGGTCGGCCTCTTTGCGGCAAGCTCGGTGATGATGGGCTGGATCGGAGAGGTGCCTCTGGCGGCCCATTCCATCGCGCTGCAAATCTCGTCGATCACCTTCATGGTCCATATCGGCATCAGCTCGGCGGCCACAGTGCGCGGCGGCCATGCCTGGGGCCGCGGCGACCATCTGGCGCTGCGCCAGGGCGCGCTGGCGGCCTGCCTATTGTCGGGCATCATGGTGGCCGTCACCATCGTGGCCTTTCTCACCATCCCCGGTCCGATGATCCGTCTCTTTATTGATCCGACCGATCCGGCGCTGCCGGTCATCCTGGGGCTTGCCACCGGTTTTCTGGCGCTCGGCGCGCTTTTTCAGCTGGCCGACGGGGCGCAGGTTCTGGCGCTTGGCCTGTTGCGCGGGGTGCAGGATACCCGCGGGCCGATGATCCAGGCGATGCTGGCCTATTGGGTGGTGGGCCTGCCCGCCGCCTATTACCTGGCCTTCACCGCCGATATGGGCGGCAATGGCATCTGGCTCGGCCTTGTCATCGGTCTCAGCCTCGCGGCGCTAATGATGATGACCCGGTTCTGGCGCGGGCCGGGCCGCGTGGCCTAAGCGCCGCCGCCACCTTCTTTGCGCTGCAAATATCCCCGCCCACTGCCCGGCAGGCGGTGCTGACACCGCCGAAAGGGGAGGCTGCACCACGGGCACCCACCGCGCACCCGCCACCGGCAAAAGCGCCGGCTCTCATCCGGCCATCACTGCATCCAGCACCCGCGCCCAGGACCGGATCCCCTTGTGAAAGCTCTCAAGGTCATATTTCTCGTTCGGCGAATGCAGCCCGTCATCATCCCGGCCAAACCCCGCCAACAGCGCGTCCATCCCCAGGATCTCCTTGAAATGCGCCGCGATCGGGATCGACCCGCCACAGCCGATATAGGCGGCGGGCCGGGGCCATTCATCGCTCAACGCCAGACGCGCCTGCTCGAAAATCGGATGGCTTGTATCCATGATCCCCGCCGCGTCGCCGCCCAGTTCGGCAAATTCCACTTTGCAATCTTCGGGCATCTGCGCCCGCACCCAGTCCCGGAAATTCCTGCTCACCTTGACCGGTTCCTGCCCTTCAACCAGCCGGAAACTGACCTTGGCCGTAGCGACAGACGGCAGCACAGTCTTGAACCCCGCCCCGGTATAGCCGCCCTCGATGCCGTTGATCTCACCCGTTGGCCGCGACCATATCATCTCCAGCCCCGACCGCCCGGCCTCGCCCGCAGGCACCGACAGCCCGACATCGCCCAGAAAATCCGCTTCCGAAAATCCCAAAGCCTCCCAGGCCGCGCGCTCTTCTTCATCCAATTCAGGGATTCCATCATAAAACCCGGGCACCACGACCCGCCCTTGCGCGTCATGCAACCCCCCCAGAATCCGCGTCAGCACCCGAATGGGGTTCATCGCGATGCCGCCATACATGCCCGAATGCAGATCGCGGTCGGGCCCGGTCACGGTGATCTCCTCGCGGGACATGCCGCGCAGGCGGCTGACGATGGCGGGCGTTTCATGGCCAAACAATCCGGTATCGCAGATCAACGCGATATCGGCGGTCAACTCAGCCGCATTTTCCCGCATGAACGGCACCAGCGATGGCGACCCCGATTCCTCCTCGCCCTCGAAAAACATCGTGATGCGGCCGGGCAGGGTGCCATGCACCGCCTTCCACGCCCGGCAGGCCTCGACGAAGGTCATCAGCTGGCCCTTGTCATCGGCGGCCCCGCGGCCGCGAATGACCGTGCCCATGGGCGTCTCTTCCAGCGCAGGTTCAAAGGGCGGGCGGTGCCACAGATCCAGCGGATCGACCGGTTGCACGTCATAATGGCCATAAAACAGGATATGCGGGCCTTCGCCCGCGCAATTGGCCACCACCATCGGGTGGCCGGGCGTCTGGCGTTTCGCGGCGTCAAAGCCAAGCGCGGTCAACTCCGCCACCAACCAATCGGCGGCCGCCTGGCAATCGCCGGCATAGTTCGGATCGGTCGAGATCGAGGGGATCCGCAAAAGATCCATCAACCGCCCTACGCCCTGGTCCAAATCGGCGTCAATGCGGGCCAGCACTTGATCAAGCGACATCGGGCGTATCCTTTTCGGGGCAGGGGAATTCGGCCCGGACCTTAACAGCCCGCCCCGCGCTGTCCAGAGCCGCGCCCGTCATTCATCCTGGCCAAACCACCCTCCGGCCATCGCCCGGCAGGCGGAACGGGCACCGCCGCAAGGGCAGGCTGTACCACATCGACCGGGCGCGCCGACAAGGGATGCACCATTCCCTTTCATGCAATAAAGACGGATCCGCTTGCGCCTGCTTTCGGCTGCAATCCGCGCGCCCCTCCCCTGCGCGCTCTCGATATTGCCGCCACCACAGCGAGCCTGTATCCCGGCGCAGATACATCTGCCGACCCGCCGCCACGGAGTTTCTTTCATGTCTGTCTCTTCCCCCATCCGCCGGGCCATCCTTGCCCTGACCATGTTTGCCATTGCCGCCCCCGCGCTGGCGCAGGAGCTGCCCAATCTGCGCCAGGCACGGCGGCTCATATTTGCCGAACAGGGTGCCGTGCAGGGCGAGGTGATTCCCCATCCCAGCCTGTCGGAGGCCGATCTGGCGATCCTCGAACAACTGGTGGCGACGCAGAAATACTATGCCGCCGTGGCCATCGCGCCGGATCTGGGGCTGTTGTCCGAGGCGACGATCGCGGCAGCCAATTACCATGATGAGGATAACGCCCGCACCGCCGCCCTTGCCGCCTGCGATGCCGCCCGCCTGACCGCCGCCGGGCTTGCCAATGCCGAAGAGGATGCCGATCTATCCGAGGCCGGGGCCGACTGCGTCGTGGTCCTGGTGATCCGCCCCGAGGGGTGGGAGCCGGGCCGCGCTCTGCAGCTCAATACCGATGCCAGCGCCGCATTGCGCGGCGATTACCGCCGCATGGGGCGCCCGCGCGTGATGGCGATCTCGGACAGCACCGGCAATTGGGGCATGGGCGCAGATGCGGCCGCGGCCCGTGCCACATGCGGTGCAACCGATTGTCGCGCGGTTGTGAGAAATTGAGGCAAGACAGGTCCCCTTGATCCATGTCAAAGTCACAGTCGCGGCAAATTGTAACTTGCAGATAACCCACCCTAGGGCCTAAGCACTGTGGTGTCAGGGCACCCGGGACCGCAACCGCCCTGATCTGCCACACTCCCCCCCGCGCCCTTCGGGCCGCCCGCGAACCGGCCCGATGCAGGAGACGACCCAGTGAACTACGACGCCGCCCTCGATACTGCCCTGAACCGCCTGCACGAAGAAGGCCGCTACCGCACCTTCATTGATATCGAGCGCCGCCGCGGCCATTTTCCGCATGCCGTCTGGACCCGGCCCGACGGCACCAAAGAGGATATCACCGTCTGGTGCGGCAACGATTATCTGGGCATGGGCCAGCATCCGGTTGTGCTTGAGGCGATGCAAAAGGCGCTGAACGATACCGGTGCCGGATCGGGCGGGACGCGCAATATCTCGGGCACCACGGTCTATCACAAGGCGCTGGAGGCCGAGCTGGCCGATCTGCACGCCAAGGAAGCGGCACTGCTCTTTACCTCGGCCTATATCGCCAATGACGCGACCCTTTCGACCCTGCCCAAGCTCTTTCCCGGCCTCATCATCTATTCCGATGCGCTCAACCACGCCTCGATGATCGAAGGCGTGCGCCGCAACGGCGGGGCCAAGCGGGTGTTCCGCCACAACGATCTGGATCACCTGCGCGCGCTGATGGCCGCCGACGATCCCGCCGCCCCCAAGCTTATCGCCTTCGAATCGATCTATTCCATGGATGGCGATTTCGGCCCCATCGCCGAGATCTGCGACCTGGCCGATGAATTCGGCGCACTCACCTATCTCGACGAGGTCCACGCCGTCGGCATGTATGGCCCGCGCGGTGGCGGTATCGCCGAACGCGACGGCCTGATGGACCGGATCGACATTATCAACGGCACACTGGCCAAAGCCTATGGCGTGATGGGTGGCTTCATCACCGCATCCGCGAAAATGGTCGACGCCATAAGGTCTTATGCGCCGGGCTTCATCTTTACCACCTCGCTGCCACCCGCCGTGGCCGCCGGTGCCGCGGCCTCTGTCCGGCATCTGAAAACCGATCAGGCCCTGCGCGATCTGCATCAGGACCGCGCCCGGGCGCTGAAATTGCGGCTCAAGGGTATGGGGCTGCCGATCATCGATCACGGCTCGCATATCGTGCCGGTGATTGTCGGCGATCCGGTGCATACCAAGAATATCTCGGACATGCTGCTGTCGGATTACGGCATCTATGTGCAGCCGATCAATTTCCCCACCGTGCCGCGTGGCACCGAACGGCTGCGGTTCACCCCCTCGCCGGTGCATGATCCCAGGATGATGGACGCGCTTGTGCGGGCGATGGACGCGCTGTGGAACCACTGTGCGCTGAATCGTGCCGATCTGAGTGCCTGAGACCTCTTCTGCGGGTGCAAAACCTCTGCATAATGTGTTAAACACTTGTGAACTCGGCCATATCTGGGGAATCAGGGCCGGGTTTGGGGAAAACACGGTCGGCAGATCGGCAAATCGTCACAAGACCGACCATTTCGCGGGCAGGACCGCAGGGGCATGAACACGCAATACAGCAATGACAGCGCGGCACCGGCTGAGCCAGCCGATGATTTCGACGTGCCGCTCGGCGATCTCATGCGCGGCGAACGCGCCACGCTTGGCAAATCGCTGCTGGATGTCGAACGCGAGCTGAAAATCAAGGCCGCGCATATTGCCGCGATTGAAAATGCCGACCTGTCGGTCTTTGCCACCAAGGGCTTTGTCGCGGGCTATGTCCGCTCCTATTCGCGCTATCTGGGGATGGACCCGGAATGGTGCTATCGCCGGTTTTCCGCCGAAGCCGGATTTTCCGGTGTGCACGGCACGCAGGCCTTGCAGGCACAAAATGCCAAGCGCGCCTTTGGCGACGCGCCCGCGCGCATCGTGAACCCCAATGACGTGATGAAATCGGCGCGGGTAACCTTTGCGCCGCGGCGCGACAGCCTGTTTTCGCATATCGAACCCGGCGCGCTCGGCTCGGCTGCGGTGCTGATCGCGCTGATCGTGGGCCTGGGCTATGGGGCCTGGTCGGTATTCACGGATATCCAGAGGGTGCAGTTCGTGCCCGTCGATGAGGCCCCCACCACCGTGGCCAGCCTCGATCCGCTGGCCGGGTCCAGCCTCAATCGGACCGGGGCCGATCTGCCCGATGCGACCACGCCGACCGTGCCGGGCTATGATCCGATTGACCGGCTCTACCGGCCGCAGGCGCTGGATGTGCCCGTTCTGACGCCGCGCGATCAGGCGATTGCCACGCTCGACCCCGATGCCGTGGGCCGGTTTGCCGCCGCCGCCCTGCCGTCGCGTCCCGCCTTCGCCCCTGCCACCGCGGAAACCGTCTCCGAGGCAGATGGCTTCCAGCTTGCCTCGGGCGTGCAGGTCACCGCCGATCCGGTTCAGGATGAGGTTGTCCTCTTTGCCGTGCGCCCCTCGTGGATCCGGGTCAGCGCCGCCTCGGGCACCGTGTTGTTCGAGGGCACGCTGAACACCGGCGATACCTATACCGTGCCCGCCGGGGCCGAGGCCCCGTTGCTGCGCGCGGGCAATGCCGGGTCGCTCTATTTCGCGGTCAATGGCGTGACGCTCGGGCCGTCCGGCCCCGGTGCCTCGATCGCGCGCGACGTGGTGCTGACCGCCGATGCGCTCAGCGAAAATTACGTGATGGCCGATGCCGCCACCGATCCCGATCTGCCGCGGGTTGCCTCTCTGGTCCTGTCCGGCGACACGCCCGAAGGCAACTGACCGGCCCCGCATTGCCCGCCGCAGCACTAAGGGCTATGTGCAAGGGCAGATACCGCATCCTGCCCGGAACCCACCGTCATGTCTCATAACCCCATCCGCCCCTGGCGCAATATCGACCGCCGCGACAGCCGCCGCATCCATGTCGGTCCGGTGCCCGTGGGCGGCGGCGCGCCGATCACCGTCCAGACCATGACCAACACCCTGACCACCGATGTCGCCGCGACCATCGCCCAGGTGCAGGCCTGCGCCGATGCCGGAGCCGATATCGTGCGCATCTCGGTGCCGGATGCGGCCTCGTCAAAGGCCCTGAAGGAGATCGTCGCCGAAAGTCCCGTGCCGATCGTGGCCGACATCCATTTCCACTATAAACGCGGCATTGAAGCCGCCGAGGCCGGGGCCGCCTGCCTGCGCATCAATCCCGGCAATATCGGCGATGCGTCCCGCGTGCGCGAGGTGGTCAATGCCGCCCGCGATCATGGCTGTTCGATCCGCATCGGGGTCAATGCAGGCAGTCTCGAACGGCATCTGCTGGAGAAATACGGCGAGCCCTGTCCCGATGCGATGATCGAAAGCGGGCTCGATCATATCCGCATCCTGCAGGACCATGATTTCCACGAATTCAAGATCTCGGTAAAAGCCTCGGATGTGTTCATGGCGGCCGCCGCCTATCAGGGTCTGGCCGAGGCGACCGATGCGCCGATCCATCTGGGCATCACCGAAGCGGGCGGGCTGACCACGGGCACGGTGAAATCGGCCATCGGCCTGGGCAATCTGTTGTGGATGGGCATCGGCGATACCCTGCGCGTCAGCCTGTCAGCTGATCCGGTCGAGGAGGTCAAGGTCGGCTACGAGATCCTGAAGGCGCTTGGCCTGCGCCATCGCGGCGTCAATATCATCTCCTGCCCGTCCTGCGCCCGGCAGGGGTTCGACGTGATCAAAACGGTTGAAATTCTTGAGGAAAAACTGGCCCATATCAAGACGCCGATGAGCCTTTCGATCATCGGATGCGTCGTCAACGGGCCGGGAGAGGCGCTGATGACTGATGTCGGGTTTACCGGCGGCGGGGCCGGATCGGGGATGATCTATCTCGACGGCAAACAGGCTCATAAGCTCGCCAATGACGGCATGGTCGATCATATCGTCGAGGAGGTCGAAGCGCGCGCCGCGCTGATTGACGCTGCGGCGGAAGCGGCTGAGTAAGGCTGGATTGGAGAGCACCGGGGATTTGCCCATTTGGTGCCCCCGCATTGCCTGACGGGCCTCCGGCGGAGGTATTTATTGCCAAGATGAAAGCGGCAGCAGCCTTGATCAGTCGGGCGCGGTCGTCGGCCCCCGCCGCACGATTTGGGTGCGATGCGACGGAGGCCATTTTCGCGGATATCGGTGATGAACCTGCCCCCGCTTGGGCAATCTTATGTCAGGCTTCCTTTCCGAAAGGTTAACGCGGCCCGCCCGCGCGCAAATATCTGGTTACCTTCTTGACGTCTTGCGCCCGCCTTTCCCTGCGGAACCGACCAAGCCGCGCCATTGCACCTGTGTCCAAGCCCGCCTAGGTTTGGCCGAGGTCCTGAAAGGCAAGGAATACCGGACATGTCCGATCTGATGCGACTGCCGCGCAATGATGACGGCATCGAAACCGCCCTGGGGCTTTTGAAACAGCGCCTTGGCGACCGCTTTGCCACCGGGCAGGCGATCCGCGAGCAACATGGCCACACCACCACCTGGATCGAAAACCAGCCCCCCGATGGCGTGGCCTTTGTCACCTCAACGGCGGAGGTGCAGGAGATCGTGCGCATCTGCACCACCCATCGCGTGCCGATCATCCCCTTTGGGGCCGGCACCTCGCTGGAGGGCCACGTGAACGCGCCCGCAGGCGGCATCAGCGTTGATTTTTCGCGCATGGACAAGGTGTTGCAGGTCAATGCCGAAGACATGGACGTGGTGATCGAGCCCGGCGTCACCCGTGACGGCCTGAACTCCTATCTGCGCGATACCGGTCTGTTTTTCCCTGTCGATCCCGGTGCCAATGCGACGCTTGGCGGTATGGCCGCGACATCGGCTTCGGGCACCAATGCGGTGCGCTACGGCACCATGGCGCAAAATGTGTTGGCTCTGAAGGCCGTGCTGCCCTCGGGCGAAATCGTGAAAACGGCCAGCCGCGCGCGCAAGACCTCGGCCGGGTATGATCTGACCCGGCTTCTGGTCGGCTCCGAGGGCACGCTTGGCCTGATCACCGAACTGACGCTGAGGCTGCAGGGCATCCCCGAGGCGATTTCGGCGGCCACATGCAGTTTCCCAACCGTCGAGGCCGCCTGCAACGCCGTTATCATGACCATCCAGATGGGTATCCCCGTGGCCCGGATCGAGCTGTTGGATGCGCTCTCTGTCAGGGGGGTCAACGCCTATTCCGGTCTGGACCTGCCCGAGACACCGCTGCTTTTGCTCGAATTTCACGGCTCCGATGCCTCGGTGCGCGAACAGGCCGAAACCTTTGGCGAAATCGCGGCCGACCATGAAAGCCTGGCCTTCACCTTCACCACAAAGCCCGAGGACCGCAGCAAGCTTTGGGCCGCGCGCCACGATGCCTATTGGGCCTCGCTGGCGCTGCGCCCCGGTGCCAGGGGCATCTCGACCGATTGCTGCGTCCCGGTCAGCCAACTGGCCGAATGCGTCGCCCGGGCGCAGGAAAAAGCCGCCGAGCTGAACCTCGTTGCGCCCGTTGTCGGTCATGTCGGCGATGGCAATTTCCACACCTTGCCGCTGATCATGATGGAGGATCCCTCCGAGGTGGCCCGGGCCCGCGAATTCGTCTCCTGGCTCAACGATCTGGCGATCTCGATGGGCGGCACCTGCACCGGCGAACACGGTATCGGGCAGGGCAAGGCCCCCTATCTGATCCGCGAACTGGGCGAGGGCGCGATCGAGATGATGGTGGCCGTCAAACGCGGCGTTGACCCCTTTAACCTCTTTAATCCCGGCAAAATATTGGTAAGCGATGTTTGATCACCTGCGCGCTCATCCCGAACCTCACCGCTCCAGTCGCGCCGGATGGCTGCGTGCTGCCGTGATGGGGGCCAATGACGGAATTCTGTCTACCGCCTCGCTGATTGTCGGCGTGGCCGCAGGCGGCGGCGACCGGGTTGCCATCTTGCTGGCGGGCATCGCGGGGCTGGTGGCCGGTGCCATGAGCATGGCGGCGGGTGAATATGTCTCGGTCTCGAGCCAGGCCGATACCGAGCGCGCCGATACTGCCCGCGAACGCGCCGAGCTGATCAACAACCCCGAAGGTGAGCTGGAGGAACTGGCCGCGATCTACCGTGAACGCGGGCTTAGCACCGATCTGGCCGATCAGGTCGCCCATGAGCTAACCGAAAATGACGCCCTCGGGGCGCATCTGCGCGACGAGATCGGCATCACCGACCTGTCGCCACCCGCCCCGGTGCAGGCCGCCGTGGTCTCGGCGCTGACTTTTGCCCTGGGGGCGGCCGCCCCTTTGGTCATTACCGCGCTTTCGCCTCTGAGCAGCCTGATCTGGTGGGTGGGGCTCGCCACCGTTCTGGCGCTGGCCGTTCTTGGCATGCTCGGCGCTCAGGCCGGCGGCGCACCAAAACTCAAGGCCAGCCTGCGCGTCGTGATCTGGGGCATTCTTGCCATGGCCGCCACCTGGGCTATCGGCAGCCTGGTCGGCACCACGCTGTGACAGCTGCGAAAAGGACTGGCGCTGTTAGCGCTAACGGTATATAAACGCGCCTGAGATATTCAACGAAAGCGCCCCCATGCCCCTCGACGCTCGTATTGCCGCTGTCACCGACCGGATCATCGCCCGTTCTGCCGCCACGCGGTCGCTTTATCTTGACCGGATGCAGGCGGCGGTCTCAAAGGGTCCGACCCGCGCGCATCTGAGCTGTGGCAACCAGGCCCATGCCTTTGCCGCCGCCGGGCCCGATCAGGCGGAACTGGCGGCATCGCGCAGCGCCAATATCGGCATCGTCACCGCCTATAATGACATGCTCAGCGCGCATCAGCCGTTCGAGGCCTATCCGGACCGGATCAAGGCGACAGCCCGCGCGCGCGGGGCCACGGCGCAGGTCGCAGGCGGCGTGCCCGCGATGTGCGATGGCGTCACGCAAGGCCAGCCGGGGATGGAGCTCAGCCTTTTTTCGCGCGACGTGATCGCGCTCTCCGCCGGTGTCGCGCTCAGCCATAATTGCTTCGATGCCGCGATCTATCTCGGTGTCTGCGACAAGATCGTGCCGGGTCTGATCATCGCCGCCGCCACATTCGGCCATATTCCGGCGGTGTTCGTGCCTGCGGGGCCGATGATCTCCGGCCTGCCGAACGATGAAAAATCGAAGGTGCGGCAGCAATTTGCCACCGGTGAAGTGGGCCGCGAGGAACTGATGGCCGCCGAGATGGCCTCCTATCACGGCCCCGGCACCTGCACCTTTTACGGCACCGCCAACACCAACCAGATGCTGATGGAGTTCATGGGGCTGCACCTGCCCGGCAGCAGCTTTGTCAATCCCGGCACGCCGCTGCGCGATGCGCTGACGGCGGCGGCCACCGATCGGGCGCTCGACATCACCGCGCTTGGCAATGCGTTCCGACCCGCGGGCGAGGTGCTCGATGAAAAGGCCTTCGTGAACGGCATTGTCGGGCTGATGGCCACCGGCGGCTCGACCAATCTGGTGCTGCACCTGCCCGCCATGGCGCGCGCGGCGGGCATCGTGCTGGAACCCGCCGATTTCGCCGATATCTCCGCCGCCGTGCCGCTTCTGGCGCGCGTCTATCCCAACGGGCTGGCCGATGTGAACCATTTCCACGCCGCAGGTGGCCTGGGCTACATGATCGGCGAGCTGCTCGATGCCGGGCTCTTGCATGACGACACCCTGACCATCGCGGGCGACGGGCTGACCCGCTACCGTCAGGAGCCGAAGTTGCAGGATGGCGAACTGGTCTGGACCGATGGGGCAGGGACCACGCTCAACGACCGCATCCTGCGCCCCGCCACCGATCCCTTTGCCGCCACCGGCGGGCTCGCGGAGCTCACCGGCAATCTGGGCAGTGGCATCATGAAAGTGTCCGCCGTTGCCCCCGAACGCCACGTGACCCAGGCCCCCGCAGCTGTTTTCAACGACCAACACAGCGTCAAGGCGGCCTTCCAGGCCGGCGATCTCAACCGCGACGTGGTGGTGGTGGTCCGCTTTCAGGGCCCCAAGGCCAACGGCATGCCGGAATTGCACAGCCTGACGCCGGTGCTGTCGGTGCTGCAAGATCGCGGCCATAAGGTCGCGCTGGTCACCGATGGCCGCATGTCTGGGGCCTCGGGCAAGG
>Ga0316204_10008734_pt1 | contig 13868 bp, 9 predicted proteins | sample 6monrhotite_MG_2_FD_205661 | JGI IMG/M metagenome (GOLD analysis project Ga0316204, IMG submission 205661) | Microbial mat bacterial communities from mineral coupon in-situ incubated in ocean water Damariscotta River, Maine, United States -... | ecosystem: Environmental > Aquatic > Marine >... | reverse complement strand
TCTGGTGGAGGTCGGATTTTTGTCCAGCCCCCGCGACCTGGCCAATCTGCAAGATCCTGATTGGCGCCGACAAACCGCAACTGCGATGCTGAAAGGTCTGATTGATTGGCGGATAGAGGATGACGCGGGTCGCGCTCTGGTACGCCAATAGGCCAAATGCGCTGTCGTCAGACCTGATGACAGCCCTGCGACAGACCTGCGACAGACGTAGCGGGCTCTGCAGGTTTTTTTGTTTCCGGTGGTTGCAGGTTTTGAAGAGAAAAGGCAAAGACCCGAGGGGCATTGCAAGGCGTTTTTCCCCCTGTGACGGCATCTTTCCGCTGTTTCCGCTTTTGACCCCAGGCCGTCGCCCTCCTATATAGACGGCACCCCGCGAGAAAGGCAGCATCCGTGCTCAGGTTTATTCTATCCTTCTTTGGTTCGATCTTCAGCACCGTAACCCTGGGCATTGCCATGGTTGCGCTGACACTGGGAGCGATTTTCTGGATCTATGGGCGTGACCTTCCCAGTCATGAATCCCTGTCGCAGTATCAGCCACCAACCATCAGCCGGATTTATTCTGGCGAGGGGCGGATGATTGATGAGTTTGCCAAGGAACGGCGCCTGTTCACCCCTTCGGCGGAGATACCGGATTTGGTGAAACAGGCGTTTATCTCGGCTGAGGACAAGAATTTCTATTCCCACAATGGCTATGATGCCCGTGGTATTGCCGCCGCCGCAGTTGAGGCGGTGCGCTCGCGCGGGGATAACGTGCGCGGGGCGTCGACGATCACCCAGCAGGTGATGAAAAACTTCCTGCTGTCAGGCGACCGTAAGGCGGCGCGCAAGGTCAAAGAGATCATCCTCGCCACCCGGCTGGAGGAGACGCTGAACAAGGACCAGATCCTTGAACTTTATCTCAACGAGATTTTCCTCGGGCAGAACTCCTACGGGGTGACGGCAGCGGCGCAGAGCTATTTCAACAAGACCCTGGGTGAGCTGGCCCCCCATGAGGCGGCGACGCTGGCCTCGATGCCCAAGGCGCCGGGGAAATTCCATCCGGTGCGAGGTAAGGCGCGCCTGAAGGAACGGCGCGACTATGTGCTGCGGGAAATGTTTGAAAACGGCTACATCTCCGACGCCGTTTATAAAGTTGAAGTCCAGCAGCCGCTGCGCTCGGTGCAGAATGGGGATTTCCCCAGTTTCCGCACCACCCTGCCGCCCCGTGATTATTTTACTGATGAAATCCGCCGCCAGCTGTCTGAGAACTTTGGCGAAGGCGAGTTCTTTACGGGCGGCCTGTCGGTGCGCGCGACCATTGATGCCGAGATGCAAACCGAGGCGGCCGATGCGCTGCGCACGGGATTGCAAAAGTATGACCGTTCGCGTGGGGTCTGGATCGGCACTGGCGTCACCCTGGAAGAGGATGTGCTGGCGGATGAAGCAAGCTGGCGCGAAGCCCTGTCAGAGGCCGAGGTCCCCCGCGATATTACGCTGGGCGGTAAATGGTATCCGGCTGTGGCACTGGAGGTCGGTGACAAGGCCCTTATTGTTGGCGTCGAGGAACAGACCGGCACCGGTGCAGTGCCGCGCGATGACATCAAATGGATGAAGGGCAGCTTTAAGGACAATATCACCCGTGGCGATGTGGTGCTGGTGCGCGCTGTTACGGCGGATGACGGCAGTATTAAGCATTGGTCGCTGCGTCAGGTGCCCGAGGTGCAGGGTGGCTTTGTGGCGATGGATGTGAACACCGGCCGGGTTCTAGCGATGCAGGGTGGGTTTTCCTATCAGGATTCCGTGTTCAACCGCGCAACACAGGCGCAACGCCAACCGGGCTCCAGCTTTAAACCTTTTGTTTATGCGGCGGCCCTGGACAGTGGCTATAGCCCGGCGACCATCGTTATTGATGCGCCAATCGAGATCAACACCCCACAGGGGCTGTGGCGTCCCAAGAACTCATCGAACAAATTCTATGGCCCAACGCCCCTGCGCACCGGCATCGAGCGGAGCCGGAACCTGATGACCATTCGTCTGGCACAAGAGGTCGGTATGCCGGTTGTCGCGGGGTATGCTGAACGCTTTGGGGTCTACGACAATATGGGCACCTTCCTGGCCAACTCGTTGGGTGCAGAAGAAACCACGCTGTACAAGATGGTGGCGGCCTATGCGATGTTCGCCAATGGCGGCGAGCGGGTGCAGCCCACCCTGGTGGACCGGGTGCAGGATCGCTATGGGCGCACGATCTATCGCCATGATGATCGCGACTGCGTCGATTGCGCCTCGCCAGGCCTGCCAGCCGGGCAAGCGCCCCGTATCGCCACGGACCGCGAACAGGTAATGGATCCAATCACCGCCTATCAGCTGAGCTCGATGATGCGGGGCGTGGTGGAGCGTGGCACCGCCTCCAGTGTGGTCAACCTGCCGGTTCCAACCGCAGGCAAGACCGGGACAACCAATGATTCCCGCGATGTGTGGTTTGTGGGCTTTACCTCCAATATTGTCGCGGGCTGCTACATGGGGTTTGACCAACCCCGTCCGATGGGGCGGGGCGCCTATGGTGGCACCATGTGTGGTCCGGTGTTCCAGCAGTTCATGAAGGTGGCCACCGAGAAATTTGGCGGTGGACCCTTTGAAGTGCCCGAGGGTGGTCATTTTATCAAGATCGACCGCTATACTGGTGCGCGCCTGCCCGACAGTGCTTCGGGCGCCTATGTGGTGGCCGAGTATTTCCGCGACGGGGCTGAGCCCATCTTTGGTTTGGCTTTTGACGGCGGTTTTGCGATGGGGTCTGATCTGCCGCTCTTGGAAGAGGTGCAGCAATCGGGCCGTCAGGTGACCACCTCTAGCGGCGGCACCGCAGTTCTGGGACCAAAGGCCACCTTTGGCACTGTCACTTCAGGCGGCCAGTATTAGGCGCTATTAGGCGCTGAAACTTTGCATTCTCGTTCCGTCGCAACCAAGGGGTGGCTCGGGAAAGTTCACCCCAGGGGCAAAGCAGGCGTTTCCGGCGATGTCGCGGGGGCGGTGGCCATTAAGGCCAGAGTTTCGCGCCGCGTTAGACAGTGCCGCGCTGTGGGGCCAAAGCCCTTGGGGTGGCCACGCAGCTCAGGCATACAATCAAACAGGCTAAACAGGGCCGGGGGCCCTAGGGCCTCAAGCGCCTGATCGCCGGGAAAGAAGCTCTCGGTGGGACAGTTTTCTGCATAGATAATCTCATGCTGATCCAGCAGCAGGTGAACATAGGTGACCATGCCACCCGGCTGGCGGCGAATACTGTGATCGTTGACCAGGTGATGCGCCGCCGACAGAACCTCATTGGTGTCAAACAGCATCCGCGTCGTCGCCCCGGTGAGCAGCATGCGGTGCTGTGGCGACACCAGAAGATCACGGCTGGTGCCAAGTGCCCCTGCCTGAATGCGGATCGGGGCCCAGTCCCCCATCGCCGGAACAGTTGTTTTGCCCACCCAGCGGACTGGCTGAAAGCCATTGTCACGGGTAAGGACCAGATCTCCCTGGGCCAGCTCGTCAACCGGGATCGCCCCGGCAGCGGTGGAGATCCTGGTGCCGGCGGCAAAGCAGATGATTTTTTCAATATTGGAAAATGTCAGACTAGAACCATCCAGCAAGGTGGCGGTTCCGCTCATGGTGCCATCTTCTGTTGTGGTGACATCCAGCGTGCTGCGATCTATTAATCCACCAAGATCCAGCGTGTCCCAATCGGTGCCGCCTTCATTGCCATCAATGACAATACCTGCATCGCCGGTTTCACCCAGATCGACAAGGGTAAAGGTATCCTGATCATCGCCGCCAAAGACGGTATCGCCCTTGGCTGCCGCAATCTGGTCCTTGCCCGCGCCACCTGACATGAGATCGCTGCCAGTGCCGCCGGACATTGTATCATGACCCGCGTTGCCATCCAGCGTGTCGTCGCCACTACCGCCAAGAATGCTGTCAGCACCGTCGCCGCCAAGAATGCGGTCGTCGCCCGCGCCCCCAAGCAGGGTGTCGTCGCCTGCGTCTCCATGCAATGTATCGCGTCCGCCGGCCCCATCCATGTAGTCATCGCCGTCGCCGCCATAGAAATCATTGGTATAAGTGTCACCCGCGCTGGTGCCTTCGTTGTCAAAGCCGACAATCGTGTCGTTGCCATCCGTGCCGATGATGCCGTCAATACCGGAATAGGTATCACCAGCCGCATCGCCGCCACTGGCCGCACCCGTTGCCAGGTTCACGTCCACAGCCTCCGCGGAGTTGGAATAATCCGCATAGTCGAGCCCGGTGCCGCCACTCAGGTGGTCCGCGCCGCTGCCCCCCTCCAGGGTATCATCGCCATCCTGGCCATGAAGCGAGTCGTTTCCTGTGCCGCCGACTAGTGAATCATCGCCGCCCGCGCCAAAGACCGTGTCGTTCCCAGCGCCCGCCAGCACAGTGTCGCCATTTCCCGAAGCGCCACCGCCGATCCCGTCGTTCATGCTGTCGCCTTCGGCATCCGTGTGGGTTGCCGAAATATAGTCATCCGAATCCGTGCCGTCGACGGTACCCTCGGAGGAGGTATAAGAGGGAGGGTTGGTTGCAGAGGCAGAGCTAATGGTGCCAACCGGCCCGGCATCCGGCGTGAAATAGACGTTGCCATCATCGCCCAGGGCGTAGGTGCCGGGTTCGGTCTCGTTGGTGTAGGTGGTGCCACCGGCACTGCCGCTCCAGGTCCAGGTGCCGGAACCAAGTGCCTGATCCGTCGTAAAGGCGGTATAACCGCCGGAAATGGTATCTCCTGAGTTCAGGGCGGTATCGCCAAGGGAGACTAAATAACCAGAGGGCACGTTGGTATTCCTTTGTTGATGCAGAGAGCCGCCTTTACGGCTTCCTGAACTGTTAGTGGTGCGGCGTCATTCCGGGGCGGTGCTGATTGGTCCAGATCGGCGCAAAGATGTCCTGCGGGGAACCAGATCATCCATAGGTGTGAAAAATTTCCTTAGGGTTTCTCGGTGGTTTCTCGGGGGAAGTTTTTGTTTCAACTTTTAACGAGGTGTCAGCCACAGGGGGCGATCCGGAGCGGCTGCGGCAGTCGCGGCTTTGTCCGCAGCCCGGCTTGCTCGCAAGGGCTCTGTGGTCTATCACCCTTGCTTGATACGTAAGTTCAAGGACATCACATGCGCGCTGAGACCCAAAATACCGTGGCCGAGATCGAGAAATCTCTGGAGCTTCTGGCCCAGCGTCTGAATTGGGAAACAGCAGAGTACCGGCTGGAAGAATTCAACGCCCGCGTCGAGGACCCTAACCTGTGGGATGACGCCGAGGCGGCGCAAAAGCTGATGCGCGAGCGTCAAAATCTGGTTGATGCGATCGACACCTACAAGGGCATCAAGCAAGACCTGGCCGATAATATTGAACTTATTGAACTGGGCGAGATGGAGGAGGACCAAGAAGTCATCTCCGACGCCGAAGAGGCCCTGAAAACGCTGCAGGTTTCTGCTGCCGAGAAGGAGCTGGAAGCCTTGCTGGATGGGGAAGCCGACAGCAATGACACCTTCCTTGAGATCAACTCGGGCGCCGGTGGCACCGAGAGCTGTGACTGGGCTTCGATGCTGGCGCGGATGTATGTGCGCTGGGCTGAGAAAAAAGGCTACAAGGTCGAGCTGCAATCCGAAAGTGCGGGCGAAGAAGCCGGCATTAAGTCCGCCGCCTATAAGATCACCGGGCATAATGCCTATGGCTGGCTGAAATCCGAAAGCGGTGTGCATCGCCTGGTGCGGATCTCGCCTTTTGATTCTGCCGCCAAACGCCATACGTCTTTTTGTTCGGTCTGGGTCTATCCGGTGGTGGACGACAATATCGAGATTGAAGTGAACCCGGCGGATATTCGCATTGATACCTACCGGTCGTCCGGGGCGGGTGGTCAGCACGTAAACACCACCGACTCGGCGGTCCGGATCACCCACCATCCCACCGGTATTGTGGTGACCTCGTCAGAGAAGTCACAGCACCAAAACCGCGACATCGCGATGAAAGCGCTGAAATCCCGGCTGTATCAGCAAGAGCTGGATCGCCGAAACGCGGCCATCAACGAGGCCCATGAAAACAAGGGCGATGCAGGCTGGGGCAGCCAGATCCGGTCGTATGTGTTGCAGCCCTACCAAATGGTCAAAGATCTGCGCACCAGCCACGAGACCTCTGACACCAAGGGTGTGCTCGACGGGGATCTGGATGGGTTTATGGCAGCGACGCTGGCGATGAATGTCGCCGGTAAAAGCCGTTCGCAAGCGCAGGGCGACTAAGCTGTTTTGGGTGCCTTGTTTTCCAAACAAGGCGTCATTCAAAAGGGGCAAAGAACACAGGTCCGGGTGCAGGGAGAATCCCTGCACCCTTTTTGTTGCTTGTGTGCTCGTCTAACTGCCTATCTGATTTTTAGGATGTAGCCACTGATCTGGGTGAGTGGTGGTGGATTTTCCGCCAGATACAGTCGTTTTTCCAGGCGAATGAGAAGGTTAGCCTTGGGTGCAGCTTTTCAGACGTAAATTCCAGCGCTAGGCTGATCCATAAGAATAGCAGGAGCATTTTCATGTATGACCCCTTTGGATCGGCGTTGGAGCTGGTGACACAGCTGCGCAGTGGTGCGCTTAGCGCGGTGCAGGTGATGCAGGAAACCCTGGACCGGATTGATGCAGTCAATCCGCAGCTGAATGCCATTGTCGCCCTGCGTGACCGCGATGTTCTGATGGCCGAAGCCGCTGCCGCTGATCAGGCCAAATCCCGCGGCGCACTGCATGGTTTGCCAATGGCGATCAAGGATCTGGCCAATGTCAAAGGCATAACCTCTACCCAAGGCTCGCCCATGTTTAGGGATTTTGTGCCGCAACAGGATGAACTTTTTGTGGCGCGGCTGCGCGCCGCCGGAGCCATTTTTATTGGCAAAACCAATACGCCAGAGTTTGGCCTGGGCTCCCATACGTTCAACCCTGTTTATGGCGCGACCCGCAATCCGTTCGACACAGGCCGTAGCTGTGGCGGATCCTCTGGCGGGGCTGCGGTGGCGCTGTCTGCCGGGCTGGTCGCATTGGCCGATGGCTCTGACATGATGGGATCCCTGCGCAATCCGGCGGGCTGGAATAATGTCTACGGCTTTCGCCCGACCTGGGGGATGGTCCCGTCAGAACCAACCGGGGACCTGTTCCTGCACCAGTTGGCGACCGCAGGTCCGATGGCACGCAGCCCTGAAGACCTCGCCCTGTTGCTGGACGTAATGTCCGGCCCTGATCCGCGCCAACCGCTGTCGCGAAGCCGCGAGACAATGCTGCCGCTTCCAGAGCCCGCGCCGATGCGCATCGGCTGGCTGGGCGACTGGGGCGGGGCCTTCCCGATGGAGCCTGGTGTGCTCGAGACCAGCGAAAAGGCCCTGGCGCATCTGCGCAACCTCGGTCACCGGATCGAAACTGTGCCTGCACCATTTTCCGCAGAGCAGATCTGGGAGTCCTGGATTACCCTGCGGTCTTTTGCGGTGGCTGCCGGCCTGCGTGCCCTTGAGGGGCACCGGGCAAGCCTGAAAGAGACGGCGATCTGGGAGTTGGACCGGGGCCTGTCATTTAGCGCCCAGCAGATACAGCAGGCCTCGGATCTGCGCTCTGATTGGCAGCGCCGGGCCACGGAGCTGTTTCAGAGCTATGATGCGCTGGTTTTGCCATCGGCGCAGGTCTGGCCCTTTGCGCTGGATCTGGACTATCCGCGTGACATCAATGGTGTCGCGATGGACAGCTATCACCGTTGGATGCAGGTTGTGACACCGGTCAGCCTGCTGGGGCTGCCCTGTCTGGCGGTTCCTGCCGGTTTTGGCCAAACCGGGCTGCCTATGGGGGTGCAGATCTTTGCGGCGCAGGGACAGGATCAAAACCTGCTGGCGCTGGGGCAGGGCTATCATCAAGCCAGCCTGTTGCCACAGAACGCCCCGCCGCCCCTGGGGTGATCCTGGGGGGAAACAGAACACGAGACATTTTTCTGGGGAGGAGAATTGAGTGAGTGAGAAAGCTTTTGGAGTGCCGGACCTGCAGCCAATGCGGGCCGAGATTTTGGCGCAGGCGCTAAAATGTGGCTGGCAGGATTTTTGCAAAAAACCCGGATACGGGCTGTTTTTTTCCGGGGTCTATGTGCTGGCTGGCTGGGCGATGATCTGGATAACCCTGCAAACGGGAACCACATTCTGGCTGGTGCTTGCCGCCATTGGCTTTCCATTGATCGGCCCCTTTGCCGCAGTTGGGCTCTATGAGGTTTCGCATCGTCTGGAACAGGGGGAGCCAATGGATGCCGGGGGTATTCTGGGCGTCATTCTGCTTCAAAGCCGACGCCAGCTGCCCTCGATCTGCGCCATTATTATTGTGGTGTTTCTGTTCTGGTTCTTTTTGGGCCATATGATCTTTGCGCTGTTTCTGGGGCTGTCGACGATGACCAATATTTCCAGCTCGCTGGAGGTGTTTTTGTCGCTGAACGGGGCGCTGATGCTGGGCGTCGGCAGCCTGGTTGGGGCGCTTTTTGCGCTGCTGCTCTATATGATTACAGTGATTTCGCTGCCGCTGCTTCTGGACCGCGAAGTTGATTTTGTCACCGCGATGATCGCCAGTTTTACCTACGTGCAGAGAAACTTCCTGTTGATGATGCTCTGGGCGGGAGCGATTTCGGTTTTGACCTTCGCGGCGCTCTTGCCCGGGTTTGCCGGGCTGTTTCTGGTGCTGCCTTTGCTGGGGCATGCCACCTGGCATATCTACCGCCAGATTGCCCGTTGACCAAGGTGCGCCCGGCAACGGCAAAGGTGGGAGGGCGAGGCGCCTGGGGCTATGGCCTTAGCTGAAGGGGTCATCCGGGCGTAGCAGGTGGCGGTGGTAGGGCAGCAGATCTTCGGCGGTGGAAAATCCGGCTGTGCGTGCCACCTTGAGCGCGCTGCCTATGTCCCGCCCCAGATGTTCGTAGACCATACGCGTAACCCGCTCACCGCTGCCGTCGCGCACGGTGCGCGCCACATAGCCAAGCCAGAAGTTGTTTTCCAAAGACCCAACCCGCGCCAGGTAGTTGAACGAATAGGTCATAGCGTGGCGTCGTGAGATAACAAAGGCAACGCCGTCCTCATGGGAGGTCAGAATACCTCGAAACTCGCGTCGCTTGGGGGCGTCGGACAGACCCTGGTAGCGCATCGCTTCGCGCGCCTCGTAGCCTTTGATAAAGGTTGCAGCCTTGCCAGAGCGGAACACATGGACCAACCCGATGACAAACTTGTCGCTGTTGACAAAACTGCGGCGGGTGAACCGATAGAACCCTGTCGGGAACATTGCCTCGTTGACCTGGCGGATACCGTGGCCAAGAAAATCGGCGAGAAACGGGCCGTTAAGGATGTTTCCCTGATGCCCGATTGTCTCAACCGGTTCCAACAAAATGCGGGCGTCCACTTCGAAAAAAGTACATATCCGGTCAAGAATGTCCGGCCGTGGAAAGCTCTCGCCGGACATGTAGCGATTGAACTGGGTTCTGTTGATTCCAAGCCGCCGCGCCAGTTCCGAAACCGAAGGATAGTGCTGCGCGAGGTGACGCAGATTGGTGCTAAACATATTGCGCAGCTGTGCCGGCGACCGTGTCGAAGCAGCGTCTGTTTGACCTGTGAGGTCCAGTGTGTCTGACATAGCAGCCTGCGTATCCTGTTTTCTGGGCGGAAAAGTCACGAATTTCGAGGGCATGGACGCTAATCCGTGTCATGCCGTCTCTAAGTTGTGTCAGAGTCTTAGGGGCGCAGACACAAAATGCAATGGGTCGATGCATTTTTGACGATGTTGAAACAGAGCCTTTTGAACCAAACTCGATCTGTCCAGAATGCGAGGACTGTTATGATTGGAATTGTTCTTTGGAGTGACGCGACAGCTGGAAAAGCAGTTATTTGGTGCGAAGATCAGGGGGATTTGGCGTTCTACACCCATGTGGGTACCTTTGAGAATTTTGCAATCCGTTCTGGTGACTGGGTGTCGTTCGAGTTGACGTTGGAAAATGATCTGCGTGTGGCGTTGGATATTCAGGTTCTTCAGGAACCTGGCTGTCCTGGTCTGGCAGAGGATCTTGCTGTTGCCAGCAAAAAGGCATGTGCGGGCTCATCGCTTAAGCTGGTGGCGCAGCAGGGGGCGCCATGCGACATACCTGTTACAGCCACCGCTGCAACATGCGCCGCGGTCGCGGAAAGGCCAGTGTCCCCCGTTCGGTTGGGGCGGCCAAGCACGGCTGGGGTGAGACGGGAAGAGGCGGAGCAATTCCACAGCCGCGTTGTGCCCTTGGCCGATGATGATGGCGCGCAGAACATCATTGCCTTTCCATTGGATGCAGCTGGTCGGTTGCGCCGCGCCTGAGCCTTGTCTGAGGTGACGGCAACCGGGCCTTGGCTTTAGGTGTGGCCTCAGTTCTGGTGCCTGGCTTCTGATGGTGTTGGATCTCCGTCAGCAAGGAGGGACAGCCAGGAGAGAACCGCCAAGGAGAGACCGTAAGTCTAGAACACACAAAGGCCGGTCATTGGACCGGCCTTTGTTACATCTCGTTTTCCTGTTCGTGCTGTCAGGCGCCGCGCAGCAGCGCTGCAACGCCGGTTCGCGCAACTTCTGTCAAACCCAAAGGCCGCATCAGATCGGCAAAGGCGTCAATCTTCTCCGGTGCTCCGGTGATTTCAAAGATGAAGCTGTTCAAGGTGCTGTCGACCACATTGGCCCGGAAAATATCGGCCAGGCGCAGGGCTTCGACCCGCTTGTCACCTTCGCCGGCCACTTTGAAAATGGCCAGCTCGCGTTCGACTGACGCGCCCTCAACGGTGAGATCATGCACCTCATAGACCGATACGATACGGCCAAGCTGAGCCTTGATCTGCTCGATTACCTGGGGGGTGCCGGTGGTCACCACAGTGATGCGGGACAGATGCCCGGTGTGATCCACTTCGGCGACGGTGAGGCTTTCGATGTTATAGCCACGACCGGCAAACAGGCCGATGACACGGGCCAGAACGCCGGGTTCGTTTTCGACCAGAACCGCCAGAGTGTGTTTTTCCTGAACATCCGAAAATGTGGGGCGTAGGTTATAGGCAGAATGGCGAGTGGAGCCTTTTTTGATATGTAGGGCAGACATTTATGTCCCTTTCTGAATTCGGGCCAAAGTACGGGGCAGGGCGCAACCGCCCTGCAAATTCTGTAGCTGGGCGGGGGTTATACCAAAACCGCGCCACCGGACTGGATCACGCCCTGGGTGTCGGCTTCGCCCATCAGCATCTCATTATGTGCCTTGCCTGACGGGATCATCGGGAAGCAGTTCTCGTGCTTTTCCACCAGGCAGTCAAAGATCACTGGCCCATCGTGGTTGATCATTTCCATGATGGCGTCGTCCAGATCAGCGGGGTCAGAGCACAAGATACCCTTGGCGCCAAAGGCCTCGGCCAGTTTTACAAAATCAGGCAGCGATTCAGACCAGGAATGGCTGTACCGTTCGCCGTGCAGCAGCTCCTGCCACTGGCGCACCATGCCCAGACGTTCGTTGTTGAGGATGAACTGTTTCACCGGCAGGCGATACTGGGCAGCGGTGCCCATCTCCTGCATGTTCATCAACCACGAGGCTTCACCGGCGACGTTGATCACCAGCGCGTCCGGGTGCGCCATCTGCACCCCGATGGAGGCGGGGAAGCCGTAGCCCATGGTGCCAAGCCCGCCGGAGGTCATCCAGCGGTTGGGGTCTTCAAAGTTGAGGTATTGCGCCGCCCACATCTGATGCTGGCCAACCTCGGTGGTGATATAGCGGTCATGGTCCTTGGTCAGAGCTTCGAGCCGTTCCAGAGCATACTGTGGCTTGATGGTCTTTTGCGACCCGGTATAGGCCAAGCAATTGACCCCACGCCATTCGCTGATCTGTTTTTGCCATTTGGCAATGGCTTCGCGGTTCACCTTGCGGCCACGCGCCTTCCAAACCTTGAGCAGATCCTCCAGAACATGGCCCACGTCACCGACAATTGGGATGTCGATGCGGATCACTTTGTTGATCGAAGAGGGGTCGATATCGATGTGAGCCTTTTTGGAGTTCGGGCTGAAGGCATCGATACGGCCGGTGATCCGGTCGTCAAAGCGGGCGCCGATATTGATCATCAGATCGCAGTCATGCATCGCCAAGTTTGCCTCATAAAGCCCATGCATGCCCAGCATGCCCAACCAGTTCTCGCCTGAGGCCGGATAGGCCCCCAATCCCATCAGGGTCGAGGTGATTGGAATGCCGGTGCTATCCACCAGTTCGCGCAGCAGTTGGCAGGCGGCAGGGCCGGAGTTGATCACGCCACCGCCGGTATAGAAAACGGGGCGTTCAGCGGCCTCAATCGCGGCGACCAGTTCGGTGATTTCTTCCATGTCGCCTTTGACGATGGGCTGATAGCGCGAAGCGCTTGGCTTGGCTGGCTCATAGGTGCCGGTGGCAAACTGCACATCTTTGGGGATGTCGATCAGAACGGGGCCGGGGCGACCCGAGGTGGCGACATGAAAGCCTTCGTGCAGGGTTGCGGCCAGCTTGTCGGTGTCTTTCACCAGCCAGTTGTGCTTGGTGCAGGGGCGGGTGATGCCAACAGTGTCAGCCTCCTGAAAGGCATCCGAGCCGATCATAAAGGTGGGAACCTGGCCGGTGAGAACCACCAGCGGAATGGAATCCAGCAGCGCATCGGTCAGGCCGGTCACCGCATTGGTGGCGCCGGGGCCAGAGGTCACCAGCACAACGCCGGGCTTGCCGGTGGAGCGGGCATAGCCTTCGGCGGCATGGACCGCGCCCTGCTCGTGACGCACCAGGATGTGGCGAATGTCATTTTGCAGGAAAATTTCGTCATAGATCGGAAGTACGGCGCCACCTGGGTATCCGAAAACTGTGTCGACGCCCTGTTCCTTCAGGGCTTCGACTATCATCTTTGCGCCGGTCATTTCACGTGTCATCTGCTTTTTGCTCCAATTGGCGGCATCGTCCATTACGCATAAAAAAAGCCTCCGCTAATTCTAGGGGAGGCGCATGGGTTTGATTGTGGTCTACCGTTACCGGCCCATGCGCTTGGTTCCTACAATTACAACTAGGCTGGTCATTGCCAGGCTCTCCTTTACTGCGTTGCAGCGGACATTATGATTGCTTTGGCGGGGCGTCAACAGGCAAAAGGATCGAAAGCCCTCTCATTTCGGACATTTTCTTGCGCAAGGGGTGTATTTTTGGGAATTATCGGAATGTTTGGGTGCGAATTGTGATCTTTCGTTCCCTTCTTTCCATTCCCCAGCGCTGTTTTGCCCGCCGAAAGTGGCCGAACCGGGGTCTTTGCGCCTAAGGTGCCTCAGCTGTGACGGCAAGGAAATGGCGCTCTGGAGCGGGGCAAAACCTGCGCGCGCGCGGCCTCAGAATTCGTGGCCGGTGCCCTGCAGGACGCCATGTTCCAGCGCATAGCGGGTCAGGCCTGCGGTTGAGGAAATGCCCAACTTGCGCTTGATGTTTTTGCGGTGGGTCTCAACCGTGCGCACCGAGATATCCAGTGCCAGGGCGACTTCCTTGTTTGATTTACCCTGGGCCAGTTCCAACAGGATGGTCTGCTCGCGCCCGGTGAGCGCTTCGCGCGTCTCGCCATCCTTGGGTTCGAGCGAGCCCTGGGCCCCTGTGCAGAGATACCGTTCACCGCTCATCACTGTATCAATGGCCTGCTTGATCTCTTCGGTGGGCACATCTTTTAGGATATACCCCAGCGCGCCATGGCTCAGCGCGGTGGAGATATATTCAGGGCTATCATGCATCGTCAGGATGACAATTCGGGTTTCTGGTTGGCGCTCCAAAATCATCTCGGTGGCGCTTAAACCGCCAAGCCGGGGCATGTTCAGGTCCAT
>Ga0316204_10008732_pt1 | contig 13869 bp, 13 predicted proteins | sample 6monrhotite_MG_2_FD_205661 | JGI IMG/M metagenome (GOLD analysis project Ga0316204, IMG submission 205661) | Microbial mat bacterial communities from mineral coupon in-situ incubated in ocean water Damariscotta River, Maine, United States -... | ecosystem: Environmental > Aquatic > Marine >... | reverse complement strand
CCAAGACCATGATGAACGATGTAACCTGGTGCGATGGTGCTTATGAAACCATGGACGGTGCGGATGTTCTGGTTATCATCACCGAATGGAACGAGTTTCGTGGTCTTGATTTCGAGCGCGTTAAATCATTGCTGAAGGCGCCGGTTCTGGTCGATCTCCGAAACATCTACAACCCCAACGATATGGCTGCCATCGGGTTTGATTATACCTGTATCGGTCGCACGTCTGCTTCGGCCGAATAGGTAAAAAATGCCAGAAGGACGTACTCTAGATCCGACAATCCTGCGCGAATACGACATCCGTGGAGTTGTCGGTGACAGCTTCAACGCCGAAGACGTACGAGTCATTGGTCGGGCTTTTGGGTCTTTGTTGGTGGAGGCGGGCGGTTCCAGTGTCGCCGTCGGTTATGATGGACGCCTGAGCTCACCAGAACTGGAGGCAGCACTCGTTGACGGCCTCGTTGCCTGTGGTTTGCATGTGTATCGCGCCGGGCGCGGCCCCAGTCCGATGCTGTATTATGCGACTTATGAGCTTGGGGTTGATGCCGGATTGATGATTACCGGATCGCACAACCCGCCTGAATACAATGGCATCAAGATGACGTTGCAGGGCAAAGCCTTCTTTGGCGATGATATCCAGTCGCTTGGCGCCAGGGCGGCGTCTGGCGATTTTGTTTCTGGGACTGGTCAGGCCGAAGAAAAATTTGTTTTCAATGATTATGTTGCGCGAGTGCGTCAGGACTATCAGGGAAGCAAAAGCCTGAAAATTGCCTGGGACCCGGCAAATGGCGCCGCCGGTGAGGCCGTGTCCCAACTGGTCAGTGATCTTCCCGGAGAACATTTTCTGATCAATGCGGAAATTGATGGCACTTTTCCGGCCCATCACCCGGACCCAACGGTCGAAAAAAACCTCGAACAACTAAAGGCGTTAGTTGCAGAAAATGGTTGCGATCTCGGCATCGGGTTTGATGGCGATGGCGACCGGGTTGGAGTCGTTGATGGCAGTGGGCGGGTTCTATGGGGCGATCAGCTGCTGGTAATTCTGGCGCGTGATGTTCTGGCCGATCATCCCGGCGCACCGATTATTGCCGACGTGAAGGCAAGCCAGGTATTTTTTGATGAGATCAGACGTCTGGGCGGCGAGCCGATTTTGTGGAAAGCCGGACATTCTCACATCAAGTCGAAGATGGTGGAACTGAATTCGCCACTGGCTGGCGAGATGAGCGCACATATCTTCTTTAAACACCGGTATTACGGATATGACGACGCGCTTTACGCGGCGATCCGCCTGATTTCGATCATCGCCAGTGGTTCGGAAAGTTTGTCTGAAATATATGACACCTTGCCACGGATGGTAAATACACCCGAACTTCGCTTTGACTGTGCCGAAGATAAAAAATTCAAGGTGATTGAGGAGGTTCGGGATCGTCTGAAATCTGATCCCCAGGCCCAGGTCAACGATATCGATGGCGTCCGTGTGTCGACCGATGATGGTTGGTGGCTGCTGCGCGCTTCCAACACTCAGGCCGTGCTGGTCGCGCGTTGTGAATCTGGCGACCAGGCCGGGCTTGAACGATTGAAATCAGCACTCGTGAACCAACTGCGACAATCGGACATTTCACCTCCGGACTTTTGATCGCCATTCCGGTTGTGATTTCTCAGTGTTCGCGAAATCATTTTAAACTCTTCATATTTGGACTTCGACCAACAGGCTCGCCATTGCCGTTTTGATCGTATATGTTCACTTCATCTAACCCAGACTTCAGTATCACATCGATACTGTCACCGGGGGGAGCCGACGTTCGGCTGAGAGGTCTCCGATAGAGAGACGACCCCAACACCTGATCCGGATAATGCCGGCGTAGGAACGAGTGAACGATGCAGGCAACGGCCACACCATTTCAGGCGAAATCCGAGCCATCACCGGCCATTGGTTTGTCCCTAAATCACGCGCACTCAGGTTGGGCGGAGACGGTGTTGTTTGACGACCTTTCCATCACCCTTGAAAGAGGGCGCTGGACCTGCCTGCTGGGGCCAAGTGGTGTTGGCAAAAGCATGCTGCTCAACATGATCTTGGGGCTTGCAAAAAAAGGCGTCGACAGCAGGGGGGATGTTACGTGCGACGACGGACAGGAGCTGGCCGGACGCGTCTCCTTTATGGCCCAGCAAGACCTGTTGCTGCCCTGGCTCAGCGTGGCAGAGAACGTTTGTTTGGGGGCGCGGCTGCGCGGTGACCTGGGCTCGCCAAAACGACAAAAATCTTTTGATCAGGCCCGCCACCATCTAGGTAAAGTCGGGCTTGCCGGTCACGAAAACGCGTTACCCTCAACCCTTTCCGGTGGCATGCGTCAACGGGTCGCTCTGGCGCGTACTCTGATGGAAGACCGGCCGGTGGTGCTAATGGATGAGCCGTTTTCGGCCCTGGATGCCATTACCCGTGTGCGATTGCAGGACATGGCGGCAAAAGCCCTGAACGGGCGGACAGTGTTGCTGGTCACCCATGACCCGTTGGAAGCCCTGCGGTTAGGCCACAGCATCCACGTCATGTCGGGCCGTCCGGCAAAACTCGACGACCCTCTGGTCCTATCCAGCGCGCAGCCTCGGCATGTGGATGATCCAGAGGTACTGTCTTTACAGGGCGAACTGCTCAGTCGCCTGTCGGAGGCCGTAGGATGAGGATGCTCCGGCCCGCAATCGTTCTCATCGGCTTATGTCTTTTATGGCAACTGATCGTTAGCGTCAGTGGTGCGCCGCCTTATATTTTGCCAGGTCCCATCGCCGTGGTTCTGGCCTGGATCAAGCAACCAGACCTGTTCCTGTCTCATGGTGCGACAACGGCATTGGAAATTCTTCTTGGCCTGTCCCTGGGCTTCGTTCTTGGTGTCGCCAGCGCCTTATGTATGGCCTATTTCCGGCCAGCTCAACGCTGGATGCTGCCGGTGTTGGTGATCAGCCAGGCGGTGCCGGTTTTTGCACTGGCGCCAGTTCTGGTGCTGTGGCTGGGGTATGGCCTGGCCTCCAAGGTGGCGATGGCGACGCTGATCATCTTTTTCCCGGTCACGGCGGCCTTTTACGATGGTTTGCGCCGAACTGAACCGGGGTGGATTGATCTGGCGACCACCATGAATGCATCGCGCTGGGCAATCCTTCGCCATATCCGAATCCCGGCGGCCTTGCCTGCTCTTGGGTCCGGCCTGCGGGTCGCAACGGCTGTCGCCCCCATTGGTGCCATTGTCGGGGAATGGGTCGGCTCCAGCGCAGGCCTTGGGTATTTGATGCTGCATGCCAACGCCCGCGTACAGGTGGACGTCATGTTTGCCGCCCTTCTGACCCTGGCCCTGATGGCCGTCGCCCTTTATTTCGCCGTCGATTTGGCACTGCGCCGCCTTGTCCGATGGCAACCCGAAGAAATCCATTCATTTGATTAAAAGTTAAAGGAAACATTTCTATGAAGGCAATCCTCAACACCGTTTTGGCTGCTTTGACACTGATGGTGGGGTTATCCGCCGGGCCGTCAATGGCGTCTGAAAAGATGACAGTCCTATTGGACTGGTTTGTTAACCCGGATCATGCGTCGCTGATTATAGCCAAGGAAAAAGGGTATTTCAGTGAGGTCGGATTGGACGTCGACCTGGTTGCCCCTGCTGACCCTAACATGCCTCCGAAGCTGGTGGCGGCGGGCAAGGCTGAGCTGGCTGTTTCCTACCAGCCGCAGCTCCATATGCAGGTGTCGGCGGGATTGCCACTGGTTCGTGTCGCCACGCTGGTGGCGACGCCCCTGAGTTCATTGGTGGTTTTGAAAAATGGTCCCGTCAAGTCCATCGCCGATCTGAAGGGCCGTAAGGTCGGATATTCCGTCGGTGGGTTTGAACAGGCTTTGCTCGGAACCATGTTGGAAAAATCGGGGGTTCACCTCAGCGATGTTGAACTGATCAACGTCAACTTTTCACTGGCTCCATCGATCATCTCCGGTCAGGTCGATGCGGTGATCGGTGCGTTCAGAAACTTCGAACTGAACCAGATGGATATCCTCAAAAAACCTGGACGAGCGTTCTATCCGGAAGAAGAGGGGGTGCCTCCCTATGACGAACTGATCCTTGTCGCCAATAAATCGTCACTGGATGATAAGCGCCTGGTCCGTTTTGTCGACGCCCTGGAAAAGGGAACCCAATTCCTGATCAATCACCCCGATGAAAGCTGGAAACTGTTCATCACCGCCTATAAAGACCTGAATGATGAACTTAACATTCGGGCCTGGCGCGATACCCTGCCCAGGTTTGCCCTTCGCCCGGCGGCACTGGATACTGCCCGCTATGAACGGTTCGCCAGATTTTTGAAGTCGAAGGGCTTGATTAGTGAAGTTTCGGACCTGGAAACTTACGCTCGCGACATCCGCTAAAAGACGTCAGATTTCGTTTTTTGCCTGTTCGACCAGCTGGTGCAGTCCCTGTGCTGGCTGTTCGGCAGGTTGATGGCGGTCGAGATAATGGGTCAGCTGGTTGATAAATTCATCAACAATGGCATTGGGATCGACATCCTGGTTCTCTGACCGGAAGTAAGCGAAAGCCGAAAAATTAGCAGCTGCATGGCGCAATCCAGTGGCGATCTCATCTGCTGGCAACCCGTCTTCCAGGCGCGTATTGGCGATATTGATGATCTGGTTGGCGATCTGTACGCCAAGGGTTTCTTTCGTGTCGTCGGATGTCATATCACTGCCTTAAATCAACTGAAACGGGGTGACCCCAAGGGGACAATGCCTAAAGATAGGGCTTCGTACAACTAATACACCCCCATATTAGAAAAATACTATGGTGACCAGTCGTATTTTTCTGCTACTTTTGAATAACGGTGTTCACACACTTTAAGAGGATACGCACTTAGGTAGCCCTCCGGGAGTCTCCGTCGATGTTCCGGCGTTGTGACAGGTTAGTCCGCACGGTAGCTAAATGGGTGAAACGAGAGAGGTTCAAATGTCAGACAGCAAGTATAAACTCGTAACGCGGATGGATTTCGATGGTGTTGTCTGCGGCGCCTTGTTCAATGAACTGGAGATGATTGAAGACATTTCGTTCGCTGAGCCGCAGGAAATGCAGGCAGGCAAAGTCGCAATTGACGAACATAACATCACAGCCAACTTGCCTTACGTCGAAGGAGTTCACCTCTGCTTTGATCATCATGTCAGCGAATCCGAACGTATTGGTGACAGAGACAATCACATTATTAATGCGTCGGCGCCCTCGGCGGCGCGTGTTGTGTATGACTACTATGGTGGAGCGGAAAAACTTCCCAATATTTCAACGGAGCTGATGGCCGCCGTCGATCAGGCGGACTCGGCGCAGTACAATGAAGAAGATGTTCTGGCCCCGGAAGGGTGGGCTATGCTGAACTTTGTTCTGGATCCGCGCACCGGGCTTGAGCGGGTCAAGGAATTCTCAATTCCCAAGGAAGAATTGCTGATCCGCCTGATGACCTATTGCCGTCACAACCCGGTCGAAGAAATTCTGGCTCTTCCTGACGTGATTGAGCGTATTGAAGCCTACATGCTGAATTCCGAGTTCGGAGAGCTGCAGGTCGAGCGGTGCACAAAACTCAGGGGTAAGGTTGCCGTAACAGACGTTAGAAATGAAGATCAGATTCACATGGTCAATCGGTTTATGGTTTATGCACTGCATCCGGAAGTCGTTGCATCGATTAGTATTCAGCCCGGTACAGATGCAAATCGGAGTTCCATCGCGGCTGGGAAATCGATCATTAACCGAGGTTCCAAGGCCAATTTGGGGTCCATGCTTCTAGAATTCGATGGTGGCGGGCATGCCAATGCGGGAAGCTGTCAGGTTGCCAATGATCAGGTCGAACAGGTTGTTGACACGCTGGTTGAACGCATTAACGCGGCAGGCTGACCGGATGCGAGGGGGCTTCAGGGCAATATCTTTCATCGGGGATCGGCGTGGCGGTGTCTTCTGATCAAAACGGTGCGGGTGGTGAAGGCGCGTCTTTGCCTGTCTTGGGGAATGATACGCAAAACTGGGTCAATCAAATTCTCTGGAACGGCCCACCACCTAATAGAGACCATCTTAAAAAATACAGACCGAGGCCGAAGGTGGATTTAATTCCACTCAAGATTCCTGACGATCTGCTGGACGACGGTGTCACGGTGGAAACCCTGGAAGTCATCGGGGTTCCCGAAAACGCCGAGATCAGGGGAGGGGTGAAGACATCACCCAGAGTTTGGGAAATCTCATCTGATCAGATCGAAAGTCTTGCTCTCATTTTGACGGCAAGCACAGGCGGGCAGGCCTCCCTGACGTTCAAGGTGACAGGTACAGAGAACGACGGCATCAACCATGTGACCAATATGGCATCAGTTCAGGTTAATTTGCCGGAACCGCCCCCTAAACCAAAAGCACCGGTCCCTAAAGCGACGCCAAAACCTGAGCCAGAGCCGAAAACGAAACCAGAATCAGCGCCAGAGCCCGAGTCCAAATCCGAGTCCAAGCCAGAGTCCAAATCAGAACTTGAGCCCGAGTCCAAACCGGAGCCGGGCCCAGAGACCAAGCCCGCGCCTGAACCAGAGTTAAAGCCGGACCCGAACCCGAACCCAGAGACCAAGCCCACGCCTGAGCCAGAGTTAAAGCCGGACCTGGCCCCAGAGACCAAGCCTGCGCCTGAACCAGAGTCCAAGCCAGAGCCGGAGCCCGAGCCTGAACCAGAGTTAAAGCCAGAGTCCAAGCCGGAGCCCGCGCCGGAGTTGGAGCCCGCGTCGGAGCAGGAGCAGAAACCACAACCACAACCTCACCCTCACCCTCACCCGGTCAAAACGCCGACACCAGGCGAAGAACGCGTGCCGACTGGGCATATTATCGCGCGATTGGGTGGTGCTCCAGAATATGGGGACCCGTTGTATCGGATCTCTGTCGATGGGCGTCAGATTGCCAACGGAAATGTGGATTGGGCGTTGGGTTTACCCGCTCTGACTTCCGGTGAAGAGGCATTGGTCTGCTGGCAGGAAGTTTCCATTCCCTGGGATTTTGCCCTTCATATACCGAGTGAAGTTGGAATCCGCTACGAAAATGATCATACTGCTAACAACGACATGACACCGAACCTTATCGTGGAATGGGTAAATGTAGACGGGGTCAAGATTGAGACCCGAGGGGCATTCGCCAATGCTACCCAAGGGTTTTTACCTTGGCCACAAAGGGATGATTTGTGGTCATGGAACGGCGATCTGGTATTTGACGTGACAGGCGCGTTTTCAGGAAAACCCAATCATCTGAAAGATCAAGAGGGCACGGATATGTCGGAACAGGACCAGAAAGAACAGGCGTCGTCTACCGCCCATAGGCGCCCTCTGGTTATCCGTGTTTCTGAAAAAGACATCGCAAACTCAACTGTCATGGATGAGTTTCGTGCCTTGCGGGCGTTTTTACGTGATGAAATTGATCGCCAAGAACATGCAGGTAAACTGAAGGCCTATGCCAGACTTGGCCTGGAAGAGGCCGGTTGGCATGATCTCGTGTTGTTAGGGCCGGATGGTAATGCGATCAGCCTTGACCCGGGGCAGCCACCATTTGTCATGCGCCTGTCAGATGCAGACACAACAAACTCGGATGTTCTAAACCAATTGGCTCGATTACAGGCCTATTTACGCTCCTGCGACGACGCTGTCCCTGACCCGGTTCTGGAAGCCGAATTTACCGGAATGGGGCTTGCTGAACGAGGGTGGCGGGACCTGTTGGTTCTTGACCCCGTTGGTAAGCCGGTCACTTTGCCCATATTGTCGACAGGCGACGCTTCCTCGAAGTTGGATCAGATCGAAATGATTGGTGAGCCAGCAGTGGAAGCGCCAAGGAAGGTGGCTGATGCCCTGAAAGATGCATTCTGGGCGCAAGTGCTGAAACGCGGCGTGGATGGCATCGACAACGTGATGACCCGACAAGAGGTCGAATTGGCGCTTAAGGAAGATGGCGTTGAAGACGCGGCGCTGCAGCCCATGTCGAAAAAGGAAGCCCGACAACAGGTAAAAGCCTACTACGGCGATATTCTGAAACAAGCGCTTGATCGCCTCCAGGTTTCTATTGAACAGGATTTACCGACAGAGGCCCATCCTGCTCTGGCCCCGTTTTCAGATGATCAAGGTTCTTCATCATCTGTGCAGGACGACGCTGGAGCTTGAAAACAAGGCATCTCCCTCATTACCCCCTACAAAACCCTACAAAACACCACATTTTTCACGCCACCTTGCCACAATTGATAAAAATGACAGATAAAGCGCAGAAACTTGGGGGGGGCTACTTCTGCTCCGTTTCGCCACCCTCGACAAAAGACAACACATGTGGTGTTTTGTGCGTCTTCGTGTGTGTTTTTCAGGGAGGTATCGCCTTATTCCGGAACGATTTTCACCACATTTCAATGTAGACTGCCACCAGCCCGGACGCCGGATAACAGGGAAAATCTTCAAAATGACAATCCGTCCCCGTAAGGAGGCATCAGCACATCCGTCGGGCAACCCCGTGGAATGTCATGTCTATATCGTAATTGTGGTTTTCTTATGGCTATCTCTCGTATTTTTTGAAATAGTTTGCAGCAGAGTCATCTTGGGGACATGAGGTGATGCCAGCAGGACCGTGGCTCCTTAAACTCGAAGACTGAGTTCATGCGCAATTAGACAACAATCCTACCACGTTGCTGAAAATATCCATGATTTTTACACCAAAAAAAACTGTACTGGCTTGGGTAGAGGCGTTTAATAACGCTGATGTGGAAACTTTGATTCAGCTGTATCATCGGGACGCAATAAACCATCAAGTTGCCTATGAGCCAGTTCAAGGCCACGATGCCTTGCGTGATTTATTTCGTATGGAATTTGGCCGTGCTAACATGGTCTGCATCATTGAGAACTTGTTCCAAGAAGGTGAATGGGCAATCCTGGAATGGTCCGATCCCTTGAATATTCGCGGGTGCGGTTTTTTCCAGGTTCGTGATGGCCTTATTGTGTTGCAGCGCGGATATTTTGATAAACTGAGTTTCTATAAAGCGCAGGGATTGCCGTTGGAAGATTGACCGGCATTTCCTGGATTCTTTTCCAAAGAACACCATTTGCTTCTTTCCAAATATCGGGTGCACATTTTCTGTCAGTGTCTGCGCTGGTCGTACCTGCGGAATTCTCGTGCGTTTACGATCTTTTTACAATTTTCTCTTATCGTTTGATAGGGAACGAAATTGTGTTTGAACGGAAAAGGACGGAGCGCATGGGCGCTGTACTCGGGTCGCTGGCATTTATCATGGCGTTTGGGTCTATTTGGCTCACGGCGGAGGCCTTGCGGCGCGTCGACGGTAAGGGTGATGCCCTGATCAAGCCGTATGTGCGTGATATCAAGGCCCGCCTAGCTGATAATCGTATGCTTTTGGCAGAACTGGACAGCCGTCTTGTCAATATTGAACGTCAGGTGGAAGTTCTGAAATCAGACCATCAGGGAGCAAGCGATTTGGCTGAACAGGTCGATGTCGTGCGATATGGTCTTGATCAGGCCCGCAGCTTCAAACCCAGCAACGTATATAACGCCTGACCACAGCCTTTTTCTGCAACACCTCCACACTCTACCCTTTTTCCTACGCTGGTGCGGACTTATATTGCATTTGGAAGGATGCAATAATGACATTGTCCAAAACCAATCTGGCGCTCGCATTTTCCTGCGTTGGGCATTCCTATTCGCACCTGTTCGTGCCAATCTTCTTTATTCTGGTGCCCCTGGCTCTTGAACAGCAATTGGGTCTTAGCCACGGCGAAACGGTGACATTGATTGTTGTCGGTAACGTATTGTTCGGATTGGCCGCTCCGGTTGCCGGATGGATGGCAGACCGCTGGTCGACGATTGGCATGATGGTTGTGTTCTATGTGGGGACCGGTGCTGCAATGATCATGACAGGGCTTTCCGATACGGCGCTGGAGGTGGGAATCTGGCTTGCCATCACCGGGACTTTCGCCGCCATCTATCACCCCGTCGGCATCGCGTGGATTGTCAGGGTGACCGATAAAACCGGAATGGCGCTTGGGATCAACGGAATTTTTGGCGGACTCGGGCCTGCCATGGCAGCGGCTATGACGGGAACGCTGGTTGCGTTGGTCAGCTGGCGTGCGGCATATATCGTTCCAGGCGCTATTGTCCTGGTGACCGGGATTGTCTTTGTTCTCTGTATTCTCAAGGGCTGGATTGTTGAAGACAATACGGACCGCAAACCACCACCTCCGCCTGCTTCCAGGCGTGATACCATTCGGGTGTTTGCGATTTTGGCGTTTACGGTGACGTGCACCGGCATTGTCTATCAGGCGACGAATCCGGCGCTGCCCAAAGCTTTTGCCCTGGATTTCGGCACCGATGACGCTGGTATTGCCGCTGTTTCAATGATTATCGGGTTCATCTATGTGGCGTCTGGACTGATGCAGGTGATTGGCGGGCGGTTGGCAGATGTTTATCCCCCACGCCGGATTTACCTTCTGACTTTCATGCTGCAGGTGCCGTTGCTGGCGGCGGCTGGAATGGTATTTGGGGGGACACTGGTCGGTGTCGCCGTCATCATGGTGTGTCTCAGTTCATCCAGTCTGCCTGCCGAAAACATGCTGATTGCCCGCTATACGCCCGTTCATCGACGGGCATTTGTCTACGGCATGAAGTTTGTTCTGGGCTTGGGTGTTGCAAGTGTCGGGATATTGCTGGAAGGCAAACTGTTTGATATGACTGGCGACTTCTTTGCCATGTTTCTAACTTTGGCGGCGCTGACCGCTGCCGGGACACTGGTAATCATGATGTTGCCATCCGAACGAAGCCAAGCCATTGCCCAACCCGCCGAATAGCTATTTCAGGAGTAAGATATGTCGTCGTCCGTAACCGTTGATCGTCTTGATCATATTGTCCTCACCGTCGCAGATATCGACGTTACGTGTGAATTCTACGGGCGTGTGCTCGGTATGGAGAAGATTGTATTTGGCACGCCTGCCCGTGTTGCACTCGGATTTGGCCAGCAGAAAATCAACCTGCATCCGATCATCAATGACTTTGACACCAAGGCTGCCCACCCGTTACCCGGCAGCGCGGATATTTGCCTGATCACCGATGTTCCCGTGGACGACGTGATCATCCACCTCAAGGTCTGCGACGTGGATATCATCGAAGGGCCAATCGCCAAGAGCGGCGCAATGGGGCCATTGAATTCCGTCTATTTCCGTGACCCGGACGGCAATTTGATTGAGGTATCCAACTACGTCTGAGTGATCAGATAATATTGCTTAACCTCTCGATCTCATGGAGACGCTTCGTTGCGACCTCCTCAATATGCTCTTTCAGTATCGGGTGATCGTTCATCAGGTCTTCAAAATCCTGCCGTTCAAGCATCAGCAGGTGGCAATCCGTTGTCGCCGTAACTGTGGCTGATCGCGTGCGGTTGAATATCAACGCAATTTCGCCAAAAAATTCTCCCTGAACAAGGTGGATGGGGATCGGGTGAAGATCCACCTCAACTTCTCCTTCGGCGATGAAGTACATCCCATCGGCGGCTTCACCACGTTTTACGATTGTGTAGTGAGCCGGGATCAGACTGGGTTTCAGCGCGCTTGAAATTTCTGCGATTGTGACAGCATCCAGATTGGCAAAAGCCGGAACCGATGCGACCATTTTCCAGGTCACGGTAAATTCACGTTTTTTGAATTCACGGGCAAAACCTGTGGCCAGAATACCTGCAGGCAGGGCATACATGCCGACCCCCATAACCATCAGGAATGCGCCAAAAATCTTGCCAAATGTGGTGATCGGTGTGACGTCACCAAAGCCGACCGTGGTTAGCGTCGCCATCGCCCACCACATGGATTGGGGGATACTGGCAAAGTTTTCCGGCTGGGCATCCTTCTCCAGCAGATAAGCGACGCTTGATGAGAACACCAGCAAGGTCAGCATAATGACCAGTGCCGCACCCAGCTGGCGGCGTTGTTCCATGAGGACAGCACCAACGGTGACTAGGGCCGGTGAATAGCGGGTCAACTTGAATAGCCTCAGCAACCTGAAGACCCGCATGAAACGGAGATCGATAACGAAGAAGAAGGTCAGGAAAAATGGTAGAATTGCCGCCAGATCAACCAGGGCCAACGGTGTGAACATGTATTTGAGGCGACCCGATAGCGGCGCTTCGTAGGCTCGGTTTGGTGTTTCAGGTGCCGACCAAACCCTGGCAATATACTCAGCCGAAAAAATTACGATCGAGAGCAATTCAAACAGGTAAAAAATGCCCTGATAAGCCTCATGAATTTCCTTAACGCTTTCAAGGGTAATGGCGATGACGTTGGCAATAATCAGGTAGATCATAAAACGGTCAAACAAGACGGCCAGACGGTCATCGGAACCCTTTGGTTCCAGGAATTCATAAGTGCGGTTTCTAAGGGTTTGGGGCATCTTCCTTCGAACTCACAAGTTGGATAGGACCAGATCAAGATCGTGGATAAGATCATCGGGTGTTTCCAGTCCGATGGACAGCCTGATGACATCTTCTCCCGCACCGGCCGCCTGACGTTGTTCATCGTTGAGTTGGCGATGTGTTGTAGACGCGGGGTGTAAAATTAGCGAACGGGAATCGCCAATATTGGCAAGATGCGAGAACAGATTGACACCTTCAACCATCTTGACGCCGGCTTCATAGCCGCCGTTCAGACCGAAAGTGAATACAGCCCCCGCTCCCTTGGGCAGATATTTTTTTGCCAGATCATAGTAGGGGCTGGAGGACAGCCCGGCATAGGACACCCAAGAGACTTTGGGGTGAGTTTCCAGAAATTCCGCAACCTTGATGGCATTTGCCACATGCCTGTCCATACGTGCCGGCAGACTTTCGATACCGGTGATCGTGTAAAACGCGTTGGCAGGTGACAGGCAGGGGCCAAAATCGCGTAATCCCACTGCCCGGGTTTTCATGGTAAAGCCGAAATCGCCGAACGTTTCGTAAAAGGTCAGGCCGTGGTAGGCCGGGTCCGGTTGTGTCATGGTCGGGAACTTGTCGTCGGCAGCCCAATCAAATTTTCCGGACTCAATCACGGCACCTCCCAGTGAGGTTCCGTGCCCGGACAGGAACTTGGTCGTCGACTCAACGACAATATCGGCCCCCCAGTCGATGGGACGCAGCAGGTAAGGGGTTGCCAGCGTATTATCTACAATCAGCGGTACATGTGCGTCTTGGGCGATTTCAGCGATGGCTTCCAGATCAAGGACAATGCCGCCGGGGTTGGCCAGAACCTCGATAAAAATCGCCTTGGTCTTGGGAGTCAGGGCCTGGCGAATGTTTTCAGGCCTGGTGGCGTCAACAAAATTGCAGTTCCATCCCAGCCGCTTGAAGCTGACCCCGAACTGGGTAATCGATCCACCGTACAGGTTCTTCGATGCGATGAACTCATCACCGGGCTCTAGCAGTGAGAAAAAAGTAAGAAACTGGGCCGCATGACCAGACGCCGCAGCGACGCAGGCGCGGCCGTTTTCCAGACTGGCCAGCCGCTCCTCCAGGACCGATACGGTCGGGTTCGTCAGGCGTGAATATATAAAGCCAAAGGTTTGTAAATTGAACAGATCGGCGGCGTGGTCAACGTCATCAAACACGTAAGACGTCGTCTGATATATCGGTGTATTGCGAGCGCCGGTGACCGGGTCAGGCTGGCTGCCGGCGTGGACCGCTTTGGTTTCGGGGCCGTATTGCCAAGGGCCGTCTGAATTGTCTGACATCATACCATCCTCCGGCGTTTGGCAGTGATGATACCTGAATTGACGCCGCTCCATCCCAGTTCACCAAACAGGCGCCCGTACTCAATCTTGGGGCAGCGGTCCATGATGACGGTCAT
>Ga0316204_10008731_pt1 | contig 13870 bp, 11 predicted proteins | sample 6monrhotite_MG_2_FD_205661 | JGI IMG/M metagenome (GOLD analysis project Ga0316204, IMG submission 205661) | Microbial mat bacterial communities from mineral coupon in-situ incubated in ocean water Damariscotta River, Maine, United States -... | ecosystem: Environmental > Aquatic > Marine >... | reverse complement strand
ATTCCGCAACTATTGCAGGTATATGCATTTGCCATTTTTATTTCTCCCCTCTTATAAATAACAATAAATCAAATTTGCACTGTTCATTTGCAGTATATCTGCTTTGGTTGAATATTATCAATATAGGAACCTAATCCGTCATGAATTGGCAATAGTTTATTAATATACCGTGTTAAGAACTCAATAAAATTTGAATTATTAGTAATAGCAGTGGGATCTAATGCCCATAAGTACCATATTAGTAACACAATGTGACAATTTACGTCACATTGTGCCTGAGTTAGTTATTAGTCGCCGTATTGCTCAGGTGTGTTTTTCAATCTGAAATTTATTTTACAATATAAAATAAATTAATATCTATATAAATTATTACTTGATATTCAATCTCTTAGGATATACTCTTCATGTGAAAAATAGATTTGGATGCTATTTTTTATAAAGTTGGCACGCTCCGTGCTTTACTTGAACTACTAACTTGAAAACAGATGTTGCGGTAGGTGTTCCACCCAGTATCTGATTAATTAAATCTAACTTACTGGAGTTAAATAAAGATGAAAAAATCAATGCAACAGGGTTTCACCCTTATCGAATTAATGATTGTTGTAGCAATCATTGGTATTTTGGCAGCTATCGCACTTCCTGCTTATCAGGATTACATGGTACGTGCAAAAATGACTGAGGTTATGGGTCTTGCTGCAGCAGCAAAATCATCTGTAACTGAGTATCACCAGTCTACAGGTAACTTTCCTGCTAATGCATCACAGGCCGGTATAACAACATCTGCTAGTCAGAGCGCCTACTTATTCGCTGACGTTGCTCTAGCAACAACAGCTACTACCGTTACAATTACTTACTCACTAAGTAGTAACGGTTTAGGTACAACTGAAATTACAGATGGTGATACTTTCATCTTTTCTGGCTTAGAAAATGGTCCTCGTCTAAACTGGTCTTGTGATACGGGTAGTGTAGCTGCGAAGTTCTTACCTGCAAATTGCAGATAATAGCTAGGCTATATATATTCTAAAGGGGGCTTAATGCCCCCTTTTTATTAGTCAAATCATTAATGAGTAATATCATTGACCGTAAATCCAAAAATAAAAACCCAATATTTATCTCTACTAGTCGCATTCAGTGTAGCAGTATTTTTATACAGTCCAGGTCTTACAGGACCATTTCTTTATGATGACTTTTCGAATTTAAATTTCTTATCGATTCAAAACAACCTTCCCGAGTCAATATTTAGTAACCAGTCAGGAATATTTAAACGTCCAATAAGTTTTATTAGCTTTGCACTTCAATCTACAGACTGGCCTGAAAATCCCTTTGCATTTAAGCTGTGGAATCTGATTTTGCACCTAGCAGTAGGACTCCTAATCTTTATTCTATTAAATCTGATTACTAAAAATTTAGATCGAGCTAATCCCTATAACAAATATATTGCTATTATCGTTACTTTTTTATGGCTAATTCATCCGATTCACACAAGTACCGTATTATATGTTGTTCAACGAATGACAATACTATCTGCACTATTTACAATGATCGGATTAGTATATTTTATTAATGTAAGTAAAGAACTAATTGTAGCCAAAACATACCGCAGATTTTTTCTACCAACGTTTATTCTATACTCTATAATTTGTATAAGCATTCTTTCAAAAGAAAATGGAGTACTAGCCTTATTTCCAATACTTATTCTTGGTACTTCAATCCACAACAAAATGGCGGCACCATACTATCGATATTGGCTAAAAATGATAACAATCATTCCGTTAGTTTTAGTCTTCATATATATGATATTGAAAAGCCAATCATCCGATCTTCTCTACCTCGAGAGAGGTTTTGATTCAGCGTTACAGCGGCTAGCAACTCAGGGCATGGCATTACTTCATTACCTTAGACAGATCTTATTGCCCAATATTAATTACATGACTATTTTTCATGATGATTGGAATGCTACTACAGGCACCATACAATATGGCAAAGCCATTATTGCCTGGCTTATTATTATTACCTTATTAGTTTTCGCACTTCGAACAAAGGATACATATTTAAAAGTTGGTATCTTGTGGTTTTTTGTTTGGCACATGATCGAAAGCTCAATTTTGCCCTTACATGCGTATTTTGAACACAGGAATTATTTAGCCAGTCTCGGGCCATTATTAATATTAGTGTATTTACTTATAAAGTTAATACGTAAAATGGACAATAAGCTAATACTTGTTGCAGCACTATCAATACCTACATTCGGATACACGACACAGTTATCAAGATTGACCACAGTTTGGGGTAATGAAGAGACACTAATCTATCATTGGTTAGAAAACCACCCCACTTCTGATCGAACATTAATTAACGCCGTTAATTTTTATTTAAGAAATAACCAATTAGGTGCAGCAAATGCAATGCTTAAGACTGCGATGCGATATAAAGAGTTTAAAGATAACTTACACTTCTCAGTCATGAAATATCGTATTGATTGTAAACTAGGCAAAAAAACATCTGAACAGCAACGACCAATATTTGTAAATGACCAAAATGTAGAGCTACTTCATTCTCAATTATCGCTCCTTGCCGTGGATATATTAAACGACACTTGTAAATTGCAATCTACAAAATATGTACACTATTTATTTTCTGAATTTTCTAAATTACTGAAAAGTACAGGCTCTCACAGGTATTTCGACATCTTAAATAAGCAGGGATTTATTTACTTGAGAGAAAAGAACTATACAAATGCACTACCGATGCTGGCTAAATCATACAATAAAACATTACCATATACAGGCTTAGCAATCATTGATTCTTATATTTACCTTGGAGAACCAAATCTTGCAGCGAAGTGGTATAATCGTTTAGAGAAGCATAATCTAGAAGACAGCAATCAATTAAGTTCACAATTGAACGTACTTAAACAAAAATACACAGCGCGATTTGGATATGACATATAATATTAGCGTAATAATACCTTGTAAAAATGAAGCACAATCAATTGGTTCATTAATTACTGACATAATTAATCTTAATTTAGTCGATGAGATAATAGTTGTAGATGATGGTTCAACTGACGATAGTTATCAAATCATTTCAGAATTAGATGTCAAATGCGTTCGGCATATTTATTCAAAGGGTAATGGGGCTTCCATTAAAGCTGGAGCACGTATTGCAAAAGGAGACATCATTGTTTTCATGGATGCCGATGGCCAGCATCAAGCTAAAAGTATTGCTCAATTACTCGAAAAAATAAATGAAGGCTTCGATATGGTAGTCGGTGCTAGGAGTTCAATTGCACAGGCAAGTAAAACACGTTTACTAGGAAATAAAATATATAATCGATTAGCTTCATTAATCACTGGTCATAAAGTACTAGATTTAACATCTGGTTTTCGAGCAGTGAAACGCAGTAAGTTTCTAGAGTTTCTAGCATTACTTCCTAATGGATTTTCATATCCAACAACCATAACAATGGCATTTTTTAGAAGTGGTTACAGTATTAACTATACTAATATTGATGTTATTGAGCGTAAAGGTGATAGCCATATATCAATTATAAAAGATGGTATAAAATTTTTACTTATAATATTTAAAGTTGGTACGCTCTACTCTCCATTGAAGATTTATGCTCCACTTTCAGGAAGCATTTTTTTAATGGGACTCTCATATTACCTTTATATATATTTTACATATGGTCGATTTACGAATATGAGTCTACTACTATTTGTTACGGCTATATTCGTTTTTATATTTGGACTAATCTCAGAACAAATTACTACTTTGATTTATTTAAATATCAAAGATCATCATTCTGATGAAATCAGTAACAATGAGAAATGAGTATTCTAAGAACAACTATCGGATAGAAATTAATGGTTTAAGAGGAATCGCCGTATTAGGCGTTTTAATTTACCACTTCTTTCCCGCATTTATGCCGTCAGGGTTTCTTGGCGTTGATGTGTTCTTCGTTATCAGTGGTTACTTAATCACATTTATAATTTCAAATGAAACTAATAATAATAATTTTCGATTACGTGCTTTCTATCTAAGGCGATTTAATAGAATTGCACCTGCATTAATTGTAACCATATTAATAACATTATTATGCTCTATATTTTTTCTTTCACCTCAATCATTGCATGACCTTGCTAATGCTAGTTCATTTTCTTTATTAACTAGCGCAAATATCTATTATTGGTTGACTATTAACTACTTTTCAAAAGATGTTTTTGAATACCCACTACTCCATCTTTGGTCACTTGCTGTAGAAGTGCAATTTTACTTAATTTACCCATTTCTATTGAAGCCTATACTCAAGAATAATCTTTTTAAGATTAGATTTTTCATATTAAGTATATTAGTTTTAACCGCAACTACTGCATTAATAAATAGTTATTATCCACAATTAGTTTTTTACTGGATGCCCTTTCGATTATTTGAATTTTTAACAGGTGCATTCGGGTTCTTTATCTTTAAGGAAGGTTTTAGATTTACTAAGTTAAGTGGCAGTATGGTATATGCTGGTTTATTATTGATTATTAGTGCTTACTTTATTGATGCCAACTCGATATTTAATTTCGCACCTCAAATTATTGTAACAATTGGAGCGCTGATTTGCTTAATAAGCGTGCCTAATCAAGAGCATAAAAACCCTCTGAAATTTAAACATTTAGTGAACTTAGGAATTATCAGCTATTCAGTATACTTATGTCATTGGCCAATTCTAAGTATTTATAAAAATCATTCAGAAGTTCAGCTCTCAATTTTTATATCGTTTTTATTAATTTTACTAACTTTTGCTATAAGTATCGTTATGTACTTTTTAATTGAAACAAAATACCGTAATCCAAATATGCCGCAAGCTGAATCAAAAATCCCCACCATTAAAGTGTTCACAACTCTAGCTATAGGGACATTGGCATTATCCTCAGCTATTTCTTATTTTGATGGACTTTATTCGTTTAAACAGCACGATTTTGAATTTCAATTAAATTCTGAGCGAGAAATGCAAAAAAGATATATCTTGAGTAAAAAAGCCTGTCAATTGAGTGAAGTTGAACATTCACGTTTTTGTAAGATGACAAAAAAGAAGCAAATACTAGTAATAGGAAATTCACACGAGGTAGATGGGTATAATATTATCAAGCAGATTAGCTCCGATGAGCATGTTAATATTATTGCTTTTGGAACACTTAATAAATGCTACAGTGAAACAAAAAATGATCTAAGCTCAGATAAATGTTTAGATAAATTCAAGCTGTTAAAAAGTTTAAAATTTATCAGTAATATCGACTTGATTGTTTATAGTTCAAATAAACCTTTTAATAACAACAAAGTACACACATTTAAATTAATTGATGAACTAATGCAATTAAATACAAGTATGAAACTATTAGTAATAGGTGGATATATAAATACTAAACCATGGTGCTCAGAGATTTATTATAAAACCTCGGATCTTAATAACTGTAAAGCTCCTAAATATGTAACTTACTTTCCAAACAATGTCCAATCATTACCAAAGTATAAATTATTTAGTCAGCTTTCATTCATCTATTTAGACAAAGTTGAATTGCTTTGTGAAAACCGCCTTCTAACTAATTGTATTGTTAATACAGAAGGGAATGTACCGTTCACATATGATTCAAATCATTTAAGTTTTGAGTTTAGTGAACTAATAGCATCAAAAATAAAAACCAATCGCCTTGATATTATTAATCTTGTGAATGGTATTAAATAACAGTTTAACCTATATAATGAAATCAGTTTTAATACCTTTATGGGCAGTACATACTAATATGATAAGTGTATACTAATCTACAAACCAATAGGCCGTAAGTATTTATAAAAATGTTTTCAATTCTACGAAGAAAATATCATACAGTCAGGAGAATTCTTTCCAATAATGGTCTTGATGGCTTAACTAAAGCAGTTATAACTGAGCTATTCCCATCTTTAGCTATGAAGCTAGTCCAAAAACCAAAACTAAATTTCAACTCACAGCCGCCAGAAAAAACCTCGCTATTTGATAATGCTCTTGTATCAATAGTTATACCTGTTTTCAATAACATTGAGATTACATTACAGTGTATTAATTCAATAGAACAAGCTAACAATAGCATCCCATATAAGATTATTGTTGTTGATGACTTTTCGACAGATAATAGTTATGCGGTTTTAGATAAAATAGCTAATATAGATGTCATTAAAAATGATACGAACCTTGGATTTATCCAGTCTTGTAATGCAGCCTTTAATGAAATCAATACTACTTACACATTGATCCTTAACAATGATACATATGTATTAGATCATTGGCTTGATACACTGGTAAGCACATTCTCTAAACATTCGAATGTCGGCTTAGTTGGTTCGAAATTGATATATCCAAATGGATTACTACAAGAAGCGGGTGGTCTGATTTGGAATGATGCTAGCGGGCATAATTTTGGTAAAGGATTAAATCCTGAACATCCAAATTTTAATTACCTTCGTGATGTATCATACTGCTCAGGTGCTTGTATATTACTAGAAACAAGCTTATTAAAGTCTGTTAATGGTTTTGATACACGATTTATACCTGCCTACTACGAAGATACTGATCTAGCATTTCAAGTCAGAGCTAAAGGTAAAAGAGTTCTGTATCAACCTCAGTCTATCGTGGTGCACCATGAAGGCGTATCTAATGGTACATCTACAGATTCAGGAATTAAAAAATATCAGCTTGATAATCAAATCAAGTTTTTTGAAAAATGGAAACAGACACTTTCTAATTATCCTATAAGTACTCCAGATCCCACTTTAAACGAACTTCATCCTAATGCTAAAGGGCATATTTTAGTCATTAGTTCACGGATTCCAGATGCAACAAAGGATTCCGGTTCATTTCGTATGAACTACATGCTAAAAATTCTATTACAACTTGGTTATTCTGTCTCATTTTTACCTGATAACATGAATGGCCTAGGAAGTGCAGCCGATGAATTAAGGTTCATGGGTATCAAAGTTATATGTGCACCCTTTTTTACGCCTAAAGACTACATTCGTTGTCATGCAAATGAGTATGACTTTATATTTCTAAGCCATAATGATGTCGCTCAACGAAATCTTAAGTACTTATTGAAGTATGCCCCGAACAAGTGTCGAATTTTTGATACGGTTGATTTAGCTCATATTCGGTTAGATAGAGAGGCAAAATTAATTAATTCAAACACTCTTTCAAATAAGGCTGAATTAATTAAAAATCAGGAGATATCTATTATTAATAGTTGCCAACATACAATTGTAGTATCCCAATATGAGAAAGAATACCTAGAGAAATTATTACCATCAGCAAATATACATATTATTTCAAATATCCATACAATAATACGTACTAAGACAGAGTATTCTAAAAGGAACAATTTGCTATTTATCGGTGGCTTCGGACACCCACCAAATATAGACGCAGTCAATTTTCTAGCTCATACAATAATGCCCAAAATTATCGAAGATAACCCTGAAATTTTACTCTATGTTGTAGGCTCTGAAACACCCAAGGAAATAAAGCAGTTAGAGACGGAAAATATAAAAATCATGGGTTACGTAAAGGATTTAGAGCCACTTTTAAACAAATGTTTACTGTCTGTAGCACCCTTACGATTTGGAGCTGGAGTGAAAGGTAAAATAAATTTAAGTATGAGCCGAGGATTACCTGTCGTTGCTACTACCATCGCAGCTGAAGGCATGGGATTATTGAATGGTCACGATGTTCTGATTGCGGATAGTCCCGAAGAATTTGCGGCACATATTACTACTCTACATAAGAATAAGGAACTTTGGGAAATTATTTCAAATAATTCTTATAAAAATATAGAAAGTAATTTTTCAATCGAATGTGCGAAGAATAATATTGAGCAACTTCTAGCAGAAGTAGGAACTTAATTTATATTAACTGCTACCATCATTACAATTTCTTTATCCAGATACTTCCACCAGGGTTATTATCACACAGTGGTAGACTTGTAATTAAGGATTCACGATGTTGCTTAGCCATGTAAGAGTTAAAATATTGGATACTATACTTAGAGTTATTCTGTAAGAATGCTCTTAACATATAAGATTCCGTCCAGCATCTTCCTTCCATAACCCATTTCTTTGGGTACTCAAATGGCCAGTTAATATCATGAAAATGTATGTACACTCCCTTTTTTAACCTCGGTAATATATTAAATATTATATGATTAACATCACTTCCCGCCTTTGAAACATGTGATGAATCAATGAATAAAATATCATTTTCATTTAATTTATCAAATTTCTCTAACGCCACTTCTTGTACAGAATTGACCAGTACATTCTTTTTAGCGTCATGGTCTCGCAATAATGAATTTATCCTCTCTGGAAATGGTTCAATAAATGTGAAGTTAATAGTATTATCAAAAAACAATTCATTGACATCCAACATGGCAGCGGATGAATACCCTGACCCTACTTCTATAACATTTTTAGGTTTCAATTTGCGAAGAAATGAGTACAAAATAATGGCATCACCATAACTAAAAAATCCATTCTTATACTGATATCTCATTTTTTTACTAATCACCTTGAAAGGTAGTTGCTCATAGTACTCCTGAAAATTAATTAATAGCTGTAATTGATAATCACTATTTATATCTATATCTTTTATAAACTCTGGATTAGCAAATATCTTGGATTGATTCTCCTCAATATAATCTAGATCCGTAAGAGGTGAGTAAAAATGTGGTGTGTGTCTATATGCGATCATCTTCATATTGGAAGCTCTTTCAGCTTCATTAAAATAACGCCTTAATAGCTTTGCTGATTCTCTGACATTTCTAAATATATTCATTCTAAATTCCTTGAGAAGTGTTCACTCATTTCTTATCCCAAACTATTTTTAAGTTTAGTGAAAAAACCTTGTTTATGAATTTCGAGATTCCGTAATTTAAGATTAGCGCTTTCAAACTTTTTATCTATACGCTTCAGAACAGTATCATACAATTTTAAATCGTAGTAATTCTCATTGCTCAATAGTTCAAAAAGATCACTGGGCAAATTTTTCTTAACTACTTCGATAAGTTCTCCAGTCGATAATTTTTCTTTTTTTGTTACATTCATCCGCCTATAGCTTACGTCAAAATCATTAAAATACTGTTTAAGTTCGTCTTCCATTAAAATTAAACTTTTATCAAATAGTTCAACAGCACCATACAGAAAATCATTATCAAGTTTAGATAAAGCCTTATTCATTAATTCATCACTTATCTTCACAGATGAACTAATATTTAGTAATGATGCAATATGGTAATTTTTAATAACCTGATCACCAACTCGTGCTAAACGCCAAGCCACATAGTCACTAAAGGATTTTTTCGATGCCATGGCACTACCTTCAGATATATTATTAGGTTGTTTTCTTTCAAAGTTATATACCGATAATACCCTTTCTATAGGATGCCTAAACATAATTAAGCGAATGATATGAATATTATTTATATTAAATAGATCGGATGGCATATGATGACTAGAGATAGCGCTTACTTTCTCATTTTCAATAATGTATCTTGTCAAATAATCAGTTCCACGCCTCATCTGATCATTATTACGATGATCAATAAATTGGTTATTAAAATTCCTTTTCAAGATCCAATCGAGTGTAGTTCCAGCATTTTTAAAAAGGTGGTGATGTAATAGTACAATTCTAGGCATAATAAATATCAGGGCAATTTTTTACCAAAACTCGGGTCGGATTTTATTCTTTGCAATAGCTTCAGAATAGAGCCAGTAATCGGGTGATTAAGTACACGTAAGTAATTAATTCTTATATCATCTAATTCTCTACTATTCGCTCGATGACTGCACTCAAGTAAGGCATCCGGGAGGTGTTCAACAAGATTACTTTTCGACCAACTAGATTCAATAGCTTTATCAAAGTGTATTTTATAAATTTCATTTAAATCGGCACCAACTATTCTATTTTCATTTTTGTTAAAATGATTAAATTTTCCATTTATCGCACTTAAATCTAATGGCTCAGGAAATTGAGACTCTTGAGTTAATTTCATGAAAAATTCACTTAATCTTTCAATTCCTTGCACTGGATCCGCTATCATCTTTTCGTAGTTGCATGCGATGCTATCGATAGATTTACCAATACAGTTCACTTGATAGTTATATAAGCAATAAATATCAGAAGCTAAGCTAAGACTAATTTTATCTCTATTCATCAAAGAGTTTATAACAGATTGAGGGTGTCGATAAATTTTCAATATGGCACGAAAGTCAATATATTCTGACCAGTCAGAAAAAGTGTAACAGATGCGAGGATCCTTTATAACGATTGGCGCTTTACCGTCCCACTCCGATAGAAATTTCTTCAAGCCTGATTTGAAAATATCTGGTGTAGTTTCTATCTCTATGCTTTCTAGCCATGGAGCAATTAACCATCCATCGTTTCTATAATTACTTATATTTCGGTTGTACTGAACAAATTCAGGTTCAGCAAGTAACGCCTTTAGCTTAAGTAAAAAAATGCTCTCATTTATTTCATTAATACAATGATCTTCATAGTAGCCTTTGGGATTATAGATATCACCTGACAATTGAGTACTAGCGGGTCCAGTATATGCACCAGCATTTGATAGAATACTTGCTAACATTGATGTGCCACTTCGATGCATTCCTAGAACTAGGATAGCAGGAATTTTTTTCACTTTAGTTCACCGTTACGACCTTTGTAGCCATGCCATAATCCTTTCAATGCAATTGGTAGGAATTTAAGAGATAGCTTATCAAAAAATATAATAAAAAAATGTAAAACCAACACTACTAATCTTAAGCCAGGATAGTATTTGTTAGTGTATAGCATAGATGCTCTATTTTTATAGTAATAATAAGACTTCTCTCTTAATTGACCAGCATCATGATAAATATTTGCTTCAAGGTTCAACAAAGTAGACCACTTTGTTTTATGCAAACTTGCTTGCCATTCTAAATCCTCGTAATACATAAAATAATCTTCGGGAATCATCCCTAGCTCACTTACAATATTTGAGCGAACCAACATATTGCAACCTATAATATACTCACTATCTGAAAGTGAAATCACATTACTACTTTCATTCGATTCATTGCTTTTATTCATTCGGCTGATTGCTATAGTTCTATAAAAATGAGCGCTCCCTATCGATTGTATCTTGCCAGTATTAATGTCAGTAATCCTACAACCGACCATACCGCAATCATGAAACATCTCAAGAGTCGTTGTCATTAAATCAAGTGTATCAGTCCCTACAGTGACATCATTGTTAAGTATCCAAACATCGCTCTCATGATAATTAGCTTCAATATCACGAAGTGCTACATTTATTGCGCCAGCAAAACCAAGATTGGTTATAGCTTGAATATATATTATCTGAACTTTTGTTTCTATATCAGAAAGTTGGGCAATGATACTATTTAGTGGCAGGCATTCAGATTTATTATCAATAAGATAAATATATTTAGGTAACGTATTTCCTGATAGTACAGATTTAATGCAGGCGATAGTTTGCTGGACATCATTAAAGGCAACAATAATCCCACAAATATTTTTTATACATTGTTCTTTGCTCACTCTATATTTTATCCAGATATTCGTAAACGGGTAAATGTAACTGCGCCACTCTCTCCCAAGAATATAATTGTGCCCGCTCTTTTTGTTTATTCCTTTCTACTTCGTTTAGCCTCGGTAAGATGGAATTAATCTTACTTGCCAATTCTTTAGCTGATAACTCTTTTAAAATATACTCTTCTGATATTGTATATAACTTCAATCCCGGAAGATCAGAAACTAGTACGGGCGTACCAAATCCAATTGCTTTACCAATTACACCTGAATTGCCGCTAAATGAACGATATGGCAACACAATAAGTTTAGCATTCTGCAATAACTCAAGAAAATGATCGTTTTCAATAAAATTTAAATGCGATGTGATGCCTTTAGTTCGTCTTATCTTTTCCATTATTATCTTGGCATATGTATCAAAGGAAAGTAGTTTGGCTACTATCCTATGCAAAATATTTTGGTCCTTACCCCACACTCGCCCTGCAATGATTAAATCATACTCATCCTTAATAGGTTGATCCATCACTGCCCAAGCATCAAGTAATATATCTAAACCCTTATATGGCCTAATATTACCCGCAAATAAGATATATGGTGTCTTTAGTCGTTCAATTTGCTCATGTTCATTGCAGATATCATCTTTCACTTCAATTTCAATTCCATGCGGAATAACAAACATTTCAGGACATAGACGACCTAACTTTTCCTCTAAATAAGAACGACCATATTCATTATGAATAATAATTGCATTCACCGAAGTTAGTAATTTATTTTCAAAATAGGTAAAAAGTTGTATATTTTCATGAGGCTTAGGATTATGGATTGTTAAGACAATTTTTTGTGACTGCTTTATTGCTTTTCTAACTAAACACAATAAATAATATGACTGGAATTGAGTCCAATATTGAATGTGTATAACATTAAAACTAGGTTCTACCTTCCACGTCCAAAATTTCAGAAAATGAATAATTCTTGAGCGACTGCTTTTGCTAGTGTTCGAATATTGAAGTGACTGAGGGTATGCTGCCTGATAATCAACTTTCTCTATGTTGATAGTTGCACTTTTGTTTAATGCTAAGAACAAACTATCAGAATATGGGCTAACGCCTCTTATTGGCTGGCCAAAATTAGAAACTAACGCAACCTTGATAGAACTTTTCATATCAACCACATGTTTTCAAAGCTAAATAGATTCACACTATCAGATATACCATAAAACAATACTAATAACGTTATGATGAAAATGTGCTACCTATATGTCTGATTATTAAATTAAAGACGCTCTTAGAAGGCGTTCTGAACAGGCTATTGTACGTCTTCAAAGAGAGTAAAGAGTTAACAAAGTGTAGCATATATATAATAATAAAATTTGAGCTAGTAAGCTATAATTATACCTTTAGTAATTATTTATACCAAAACAACCAAATTTATATGTATCGAAGATAAAGTGGTAGATTCTCTAACATTATGACCATTATAAGCTCTCTTTTTATTTAGCTTTTGCTTTAAAACTAGTTAATATATTTTGATTCAATATCAAATATTAATTATCATTAAAATTATGGTGCGTCCTATATTACAGTTTCAGGCTACCAACTAAGTTTGTTACGTCACCTTCTATGCAGTCATATCAAAATGTACGCATATGTAAAACTTTATCTTTGGAAATATCAATTCCTAGTCCATTTATACCATTTAGATACCTTTTCGATAGCTCAATAGATGCTCGCTTTGAAGCACCAAAGTCGATAACATCAATTTCTTTTCCAAAATGAATCATTATAATATAATCGCTTAGATTCAATTAGTAAGTGCAACTCTTAAAATTTGGTAAGTGAGTAAGCTGGTGTTAAATTCACCTTATTACTTTCACCGACCAAAGTTAGAGGAACACGATGAATTACACACAGCTTACTCAGGAACAAAGATACCAGATTTATGCCCTTATGAAAGCAGAACATACAAAAACTGAAATATCGGCCATTATTGGTGTCCATAAATCTACGATAAGTCGAGAGCTTAAACGCAATCATGGCTTGAGAGGTTACCGCCCTAAACAAGCGCACTCGTTTGCTCTGGCGCGTCGTCAAACCAAATGTCAGCCACGTATCAGTGATGGTGTATGGCTTCAGGTTGAAGAGCTCTTGCAAGAACAATGGAGTCCTGAACAAATAAGCCTTTGGCTTCACTCTGAAAAGTCGATTTGTATTAGCCATGAGTGGATTTATCAATATATCCTCCAGGATAAAGAAAATGGTGGTGACTTAT
>Ga0316204_10008730_pt1 | contig 13872 bp, 13 predicted proteins | sample 6monrhotite_MG_2_FD_205661 | JGI IMG/M metagenome (GOLD analysis project Ga0316204, IMG submission 205661) | Microbial mat bacterial communities from mineral coupon in-situ incubated in ocean water Damariscotta River, Maine, United States -... | ecosystem: Environmental > Aquatic > Marine >... | reverse complement strand
ATTTTTGAGCAAGATTTGGGTAAGGGACCCGCCAATTTTATCCCCCAGACTCCGCTGGGGTTTCTGGACTGGGCGGCGCATACGTACCCCGAAAAATGCGCGGTTGTGCATGGTGAACGTTCGTTTTCCTATCGGGAATTCCGTGCCCGCTGCCTGCGGCTGGCCTCGGCCTTAAACCGACGAGGCATCGGTAAGGGCGATACCGTCGCCGTTATGGCACCCAACTCCCCACCGATGCTGGAGGCTCATTATGGCGTGCCCATGACGGGTGCCGTTTTGAACGCCCTGAATTTTCGGCTGGACGCGGACACCATCGCCTTCATCCTGGATCATGGCGAAGCGTCGGTGTTGATTACGGACCGAGAGTTTTCTGCTGTGATCAGAGACGCGCTGGAAACCCTGGGGCGTGACATTCTGGTCATTGATATTGACGATCCGCTGGCTCCAGAAGGCGACATGCTTGGTGAGTTGGAGTACGAAAATTTCCTGGACGAAGGTGACCCCGATTTTGAATGGGTCCTGCCCGATGACGAATGGCAGGCGATCTGCCTGAACTATACGTCAGGCACCACCGGCAATCCCAAAGGGGTGGTTTACCACCACCGCGGCGCTTATCAGAATGCCATGGGGGCAATAGTTGTCTCCGGGCTCAATCGCAGCACGGTCTATCTCTGGACCCTGCCGATGTTTCACTGCAATGGCTGGTGTTATACCTGGGCCGTCACCGCTGTTGGCGGCACCCACGTTTGTCTGCGCCAGGTCGACCCTGCCCAAGTGTTTGCGCTGACCAAAGAGCAGTTTGTTACTCACATGTGCGGGGCGCCGATTGTCCTCAACATGCTGCTCCATGCCCCCGCCGAGGTAAAAACGGTTTTCGATCAGACGGTCGAGGTTTTCACCGGCGGCGCGGCGCCACCATCAGCCGTTATCGCCGGGATGGAGCGCCTGGGGTTTCGCGTCACCCATCTTTATGGCCTGACCGAAACCTACGGCCCGGCCACGGTCTGCGCCTGGCAGGATGACTGGGATGATCTTGATCTGGAGGCCCGCTCGGCCAAGATGGCGCGCCAGGGTGTACGCTATCCGACCTTGTTCGAGCAGAGCATCAAGGATCCGGATACCATGGAAGATGTTCCCGCCGACGGCGAAACCATGGGCGAGCTGATGGTTCGCTCCAATACCGTGATGAAGGGGTATCTTAAGAACCAAACCGCCACCGAGGAAGCCTTCCGGGGGGGCTGGTATCACACCGGGGATTTGGGCGTTCTGCATCCGGATGGCTATGTCGAGATCAAGGACCGCTCCAAGGATGTGATCATTTCCGGAGGCGAAAACATTTCCAGCCTGGAAATCGAGGAGGCCCTATACAAACACCCGGATGTCATGGAAGCTGCCGTGGTCGCTAAAGCGGATGAGAAATGGGGCGAGGTGCCTTGCGCTTTTGTCACGCTTAAACCCGATGCCGGTGAGGTGGATGCGGCTAACATCATTGCCTTTTGCAAGGACCATATGGCTCACTATAAGGCCCCGAAATCGGTGGTATTCGGCCCGTTGCCGAAAACATCAACCGGAAAAATTCAAAAATTCGCATTGCGCGAACAAGCGGAGAAAATCTGAATGACTGTACTGGATTGTTTTTCCATGGCTGGGAAAACCTGCCTGATCACCGGGGCTTCAAGCGGCCTTGGACGACATTTTGCCCTGACTCTGGCGGAAGCCGGTGGCCTGGTCGTGGTTGCCGCCAGGCGTCGCGAAAAGCTGGCGGGTGTTGTCGAGGAAATCACCTCAGCCGGTGGCAAAGCGGTGGCTGTTTCCATGGATGTCTCCGATAGCGACAGCGTTACTGAGGCTTTTGATCAGGCAGAGGCAGAGGTTGGAACTATCGACGTCGTGCTCAACAACGCCGGAATTGTTTCGCGGGGTAGTTCTCTGGATATGACGCCCGATGAATGGGATATGGTCATGAATACCAACCTGAAAGCGGTCTGGCGGGTATCGCAGGAAGCCGCCAATCGCCTGATTTCCGCCGGCAAGCCGGGCAATATCATCAACACAGCGTCGATCCTGAGTTTCCGGGTGACGGCATCGAACCTGACCTATGCCGTCTCGAAAGCCGGGGTGGTGCAGATGACCCGTGCATTGGCGCTGGACTGGGCCCGTCATAATATCCGCGTTAACGCCATCGCTCCCGGTTACTTCGAAACCGACCTCAACCGCGATATGTTGCAGAGCGAACACGGCCAAACCTTGATCAAACGCATCCCGCAGCGCCGGACGGGAGAAATGGACGAATTGTCGGGGCCTATCCTGCTGCTGGCGTCAGACGCCTCGAGCTTCATGACCGGCGAAACCATTACGGTTGATGGCGGGCATCTGGTCAGCAGTTTGTAGGGGCAGATCAATGCCGTTTGCGGACAGCTCTGGTATCAGACTTTACTATGAAGAGACCGGGCAGGGTGAGCCCATCCTGTTCCTGCACGAGTTCGCCGGAGATCACCGCAGTTGGGAAGCGCAGGTTCGGTATTTTTCCCGCACGCACAGATGCATTGTCATGTCGTCGCGAGGCTACCCACCGTCTGACGTTCCTGAAACTGAAGCAGACTACAGTCAGGATATTGCCATCGCTGATGTGATTGCCCTTCTTGATCATCTCGACATCAAGCCCGCCATCATCGTCGGTCTGAGTATGGGCGCCTATACGGCGCTCAGGGTCGCCTTGTCTTACCCGGACCGGGTCCGCGCGGTTGTCGCCGCCAGTGGCGGGGCCGGGTCATATCCCGAACACCTTGAGACTTTCCGCGCCGACGCTCATGGCATGGCCGATAAGATGATTGCCACGAACAGCGTTCCCGCCGATGGATTTGCAAACGGCCCGACCCGCATTCAGTTGAAACTGAAGGACCCCAGGGGGTGGCAGGAATTTCGTGATCACCTCGATGAACATTCACCGCTGGGCTCGGCGATGACGCTGCGCAAAGTTCAGGCCGGTCGGCCATCGCTTTTTGACTTCAAGGCAGAGTTCAATCAACTCAAATGCCCGGTGTTGCTGATGGTTGGTGACGAGGACGATCCATGCCTCGACGTCAACCTGTTCTTGAAGCGCAACATTCCCCGCGCCGGTCTCGCGGTTGTGCCGAAATCAGGACACCTTTTGAACCTTGAAGACCCGGCTAATTTTAACCACATGCTTGCGAATTTCCTGACCATGAGAGAGCATGATGCCTGGTCTGCCCGCGCCATTTCCGAGACGCCTTTCGCCGGTGTGGGTGTTCGCCAGGAAACTGAATAACGGAGTCGTTTGTTATGGATTTTTCCCTGCCCCCCGACGTCGAGGAAACTCGCCTTAAAATCCGGGCTTTTGTAAATGAGCGCGTTCTGCCTCTGGAATCTGAACCGGAGTCCTATGACGCCCACGAAAACATCAACGAAGACGTATTGAGTGAGCTTCGTCGTCAGGCAAAAGCCGAAGGCCTGTGGGCCCTGTCCATGCCGAAAGAGCGCGGCGGCGGGGGTTTCGGCACGGTCGGCATGGCGGCGTGTTATGAAGAAATGAACCGATCTATCTTCGGGCCTCTGGTGTTTAACGCTGCTGCCCCCGACGACGGCAATATGGTCGTCCTTAACAAGGTCGCGACGGAAGCCCAGAAGGATAAATGGTTGCAGCCGATCATTGATGGTGAGGCCCGTTCGGCCATCGTCATGACCGAACCGCATCCCGGTGCCGGGTCGGACCCGGCGGGTATGATGAAGACGACGGCGGAAAAGAAGGGCGACAAATGGGTCGTCCATGGGCGCAAATGGTTTATCACCGGAGCCGAAGGGGCCAGTCATTACCTGCTGGCCGCACGCACCTCAACCGAGCCGCGTCGCGAACTAACGACCTTTATGTTTCACAAGGATCAGCCCGGATGGCGGATCATCCGACGCATTCCGATCATGGGGCCAGAAGAACACGGCGGACATTGTGAAATGGAATTCGACGGGTTGGAAATTCCCGATGAAGATCGCCTGTTTGAAGTCGGGCGCGGCATGAAGGTTGTGCAAACCCGATTGGGCACCGCACGGTTGACCCACTGCATGCGCTGGCTCGGCATGGCCAAACGTGCCCTTGAAATCGCCGATGAATATGTGGCCGAACGGGAAGCGTTTGGTAGCAAACTGAAAGACCGGGAGTCCGTGCAGTTGCTGCAGGGAGATGCGGCCCTGAATATCATGATTGGTCGCTTGCTGGTGATGCAGGCGGCATGGAAACTGGATCAGGGCGAGTTCGCCAAAAATGAGGTTTCCGCAGCAAAGGTCCATGTTGCCGATACCCTGTTTCAGGCCATTGATACCTCGATCCAGCTGTGCGGGGCCAAGGGATATTCCAAGGATACCCTTCTGGAATGGATGTATCGTTATGCCCGTCAGGCCAAGCTGGTGGATGGTGCCTCGGAAGTTCACAAGATGGTTTTGGCCCGGGCTTTTCAGAAAGAGGGACTCGATTTCTGGTCATGGGGTTAGACGCGGCGACGATCACCGACGGACTGACTGAGTACCTCAGCGGACGGACCGGCGGCGAGGTAGCCGTTTCCGGTGTGCATAAACTGTCGGGCGGGGCCATTCAGGAAAACTGGGCGCTGGATGTGGTCGTGCAGCAAGGCGATTGGGCGGGGGAACATCACCTGGTGCTGCGTTGTGATGCGGCATCGACCGTTGCCACCAGCCACAGCCGCGCCGATGAATTCGCTCTGCTGAACGCCGCCCATGAGGCGGGCGTTATCGTGCCCACACCCTGCATCCTGTGTGATGACGAGCGGGTACTGGGGCGCAGGTTTTTCCTCATGCACTGGATTGGCGGCGTTGCCGCCGGACATAAGCTTGCACGGCTAACGGACATGCCGGGTCTGGCCGGTGAACTGGGCGAGAACCTCGCCCGTATCCACAGCCTGAAACCGCCCCGTGATGACCTGAAGTTTCTGGGCGAGCCGCCAGACAATGCCTCAGCCGCCGCCATTGCCATGTATCGGTCCTATCTTGATGAACTTGACGTCGCCCACCCGGCCATCGAATGGGGCCTGAGATGGCTTGAAATTAATGCCCCCGACCCTTGCGATGTGGTGCTCTGTCACCGCGATTACCGCACCGGCAATTACATGGTTGAAGACGGTCACCTGAGCGCCGTGCTCGACTGGGAGTTTGCCGGATGGAGTGATCCGCTGGAAGACATTGGCTGGCTGTGTGCCAAATGTTGGCGCTTTGGCGCCAATGACCGAGAAGCCGGGGGCATTGGCTCGCGCGAAGATTTTTATGCCGGTTACGAAATCGCTTCGGGTCGAACCATCGACCGCGATGCCGTTTATTACTGGGAAGTTATGGCTCATGTGCGCTGGGCGGTGATTGCCTGTCAGCAGGCAGCCCGTCATGTCTCCGGGGAAGAACGTTCGCTGGAACTGGCACTGACCGCCCATGTGGTTCCCGAGCTGGAGCTGGAAATTCTCAACATGACGGAGCCCGCAAATGCGTGAACAGCCCAGCGGCAAGGACTTGCTCGACATCGCCCGCGACGTGCTCCGAGACGACCTGATCCCCGCATTGCCCGAAAACAAACGCTACCCCGCCCTGATGATCGCCAATGCCATGGCAATTGTCATGCGCCAAATCGAGACCGGGGAGGAAGGCGGTATTGAAGAGCAGAAAACCCTCGGAGACCTGCTCGGGGAAGACGGATCGCTGAACGATCTGAACATAATTCTAGCCAACCGTATCCGCGAGGGTCATGCGGATGGTGTGGAAACTTGGCAAGCGCTGCGTGGGGTGGCCGTTGGCAAGGTGGCTGAGAGTAACCCGAGATATCTCATTCCGAGAGATGAGAGCCCTTCATAAGGACTTACACGAAATGAACACGGCTACGGTCAACTTTATCGGCAAGATCAGGACATCTTATAATACGGTCGCGGATTGTCCCGGTCAGGCGCGATCAAAAAACGGTGTGTCCCGGATCGAACTGGACCCGGAAATGTTGCCGGCGCTGAAAGGCCTAGAACTCAAGAGTCGTATCCAGATTCTGTACTGGTTCGACGAAGCCGATCGCACCGCCTTGCAGAGAGCTCCCAAATGGTCGGAAACCAATGAAAAATTCGGTGTTTTCGCCTTACGTTCTCCCATGCGTCCAAACCCGATCGCCTTGAGCACCGTGGAACTCCTGAAAATCGACGGCAATGTGCTGACCGTGAGCGCTCTTGATTGCCGCGACGGTACCCCGTTGCTGGATATCAAACCTTATATTGAGCATCAGTGACGGCCCGGAGATTGTGCTATCCTTGTGACGTTACTGACGCATGTAATACCAAGTTGCAGTGATAATGACCTATAGAGACGGCATACCAAGGTTTTCGGTAAGGAGCGTGCGGCGTGGCGATGCGGGGTATCGCAAGCCGTGCGCGACGCTATCCGGAACCCTTGGTATGCCGCCGTTGCGGTCGTACATATGGCTCGTCGGAGTGCGTCAGAAATGCTTGGCGATGCCCCGCATCGCCTGCACCTTTCTTCCTGCCCGACGGGCCACATGCACGATCTCTATAGGTCATTATCACTGCAATTTGGTATAAGGGCAGGTCAGGGATGTTGCGGAGCTGGCGGGTATGGGGTGTGTTGACCGTCGCCCTGGTCCTTGTCGCCGAGGCGCTCAATCTTCTGGTGCCCGAACAGGAGCTCATTCAGTGGCTGCTGTTTGTCCTTGCAGTGGCTTGCTTCATCATCGCGATCACCACCTGGGACAGCCAACAGCGGTCTCGCCGCGCCGGTCGCTGAACGTCCTACTCTGGCGGGACCGGGTGAGTATGCCAAAAGGTAACAAATTTTGATGGTTTCGTTTTATTTTTGGTTGGTTTTGTTCTGCCGTGGTGAATGTGATAAATATGACCTAATTGACAGTTGTGCGTGTCGACGTTGTGTGAATTTTATTTGTAGTTCTAGAGATATATTATGAGGTTGCGCTCCATATTATTTGTTGCCTTGGTTTTGGTTTCGTCAATCCCGGTAATAATCCTGGCAATCTGGGAACAGCGCGAGTCCCTTAATCAGGAGATCAGAGCAGTCAGCGAAAAGCATCTTCTCGTGGCAAAAAACCTGACTGCCGCTTTAGACCGCTACGTTAAAGATGTAGAGATTACGTTCGCAACTGTGTCGAAATTTTTACGAGATATTGACCATCCACATGACCATAAACAACTGCTGTCTGCGCTGGGCTTCAGGCATGTGAGTACAGTGGATAGCAACGGCTACATTCAACGACTCCAATGCGCACTGAATTGCCCAACGGCAAATCGTTTTTCACCGACTGTGTTCAAGGCGTTAGCCGTCGAGCGGCAAATGGCACTGGATAATCCAGGAAAACTCTTCATCAGCAATTTGGTGAAGAATCCCAAAGAGACGCCGTCAATATACCTGATAAGGTCCGATCAAAAAGATCAACTGACGATCGGTGAACTCAGCACACAGTACCCGCAAAAAATCCAAAAAACAATTTCGTTTGGGCGTGGTGGACATGCGGCTATCGTCGACAAAAAAGGACAACTCATCGCTCACCCCTTGCCAGAATGGGTAGAGCAGATGAGGGATTTGTCGAAGCTCAGCATTGTGCAAAAAATGATGAACGGAGGATCAGGGGTTACTCAGTTTTACTCTCCAGCGGTTAAAGCAGAGATGGTCGCCGGATATAATGTGGTCGCCGCGACCGGATGGGGCGTAATGGTCCCTCAACCGTTCCAGGAACTGATCGACAAATCCAGTGAGCTTAGGTTGGCGGTTCTGGGCATTACGTTATTTGGTATCTTGATTGCGGCTTTAATCAGTTGGTGGTTGTCGGGCTTGCTGGCCGAACCGCTGCGAAAAATGGCAACCACGGCGATCAAAGTATCAGAGGGCGATTTGTCGGTCCGCGTCACCAGCGCGCCTCGATTGCCGCTTCGGGAAACCAGCGAACTCGCTCAAGCCCTTAATTCCATGCTGGAACACCTTCATGCCTCAAATAAAGAAATTCTGGAGGCCTCAGAACAAGCGCGAGTTGCGAATTTGGCTAAATCAGAGTTTTTGTCTGCTATGAGCCATGAATTGCGAACACCACTTACATCAATCAAGGGTGCCCTAGCCCTTATGAATTCATCGGTTTCAGGCCAAATTCCCGATCAGAAAAAAGAGCTTTTTGAAATATCACTGCGAAATTGTGACGCGATGATGCTGTTGGTCAATGAATTGCTGGACTATGAGAAAGTCATTTCAGGTGCGTTGGTTATTGAAACTCACCCTCATGACCTTACTGCCTTAACTTCACAGGTTGTCAGAGACAATCAAGGTTACGCGAGCACACAGTCAGTGACATTCGATTTCATCGATCCCGAATGTCCAATATTTGCAAGAGTTCAGGAACATCGATTTGAACAGGTGTTGCGTAATCTATTGTCCAACGCTGCTAAATTTTCAGATCCTGGTAGTGATGTCAAAATCTCCGTTTGCAGTGACAACGGGAGGGTTGTTGTGAGCGTTGAGGACCATGGGGAAGGAATTTCTGAAGAGTTCAGAACGAAAATATTTGAGCAGTTTACACAAATCGATTCTTCAGCGACACGCAGTCATGCCGGTACGGGCCTTGGCCTGGCGATCAGCAAGTCTTTGACCGAAGGCATGGGGGGAACGCTGACATTTGAATCTGAAGAAGGGGTCGGGTCAACGTTCTACGTCAGTTTTCCAAAAATAGATTTTCCTGAGTCAGGAAGTGCCGAATTGGCCTCTGGAACCGCTTCAGACACTCTGTAGAAAAAATGAAAACTACTCCGACGGGACCGGGTGATAGTCTCCATCCAGCCCGAGGAACTCGGTTCCGCCGTTGCGATAGAAGGTGTCGACACCGGCATCTTCTAACACGCTCAGCATCTTGGCCATGGGCAGGCCGCTGGTTTTGAGCTTTTCTATGAATTTTTTTGGTCCCAGCGCGTCCAGCATCTCAAACGGGCCCCGGCCCCAAGCGAAACCCCAGCGCATGGCGCGATCGATGTTAACGACGTCATCGGAAATCTGTCCAACCAGATCGGCGGCGTACCACAATGTGCCACCCATGGTTCGCCAGGCAAATTGGCCCTCTGCGTCGTCACCGAGCAGAAGATCAATGCCACGATGTGCGTCATCCAACTCGATGGTCAGGGAATCGCGCCAGTCACTGGATTTAAGATCAAAGGTCTCTTTCTTTTTTGAGCCATCCTCCAGTTTCTGCATACGGTAAAACCCGCCACCCGACTTGCGGCCCAGTTGGCCACGTTCAAGCATGGCGTGCTCAGCCTCAGGGAAGGCGGTGAAATTGGCGCCAATGTCCCCGGCCGGCAGGTTGATGGCGAGGTTTTTGCCAACAAAGTCCATGACATCGAGACCAATCAGATCAATCAGGCCATACAACCCGGTCGGCGGCAGGCCGACGGGACCGGACATCAGGGCATCGATGGTTTCCATATCGAGGCCCTCATCAAGAGCCATCTTCGCATAGTGCAGCCCGGTCAGCATCCAGTAACAGCCGATGCGGTTGCCGATGAAGTTGACGGTATCCTTGGCATGTACGACGCCCTTGCCCAGTTCCTTGCCACAAAAGGCGGCCAGCGTCTCGACGACGTCCGGATCGGTATCACCACCGGGCACGATTTCCAGCAGGCGCATGATCTTGACCGGATTGAAAAAATGAGTGACGACCATGTCTTTGCGCAGGCGTTCAGGCATGCCGTCAGTAATGTCTCGCAGCGGAATGCCTGACGTATTGGTGCTGACCACAGAGCCGTCTTTGCGTAGTGGCTCGAGGCGTTCGAACAGGGTGCGTTTGGTCGCCGTGTCTTCAATGACGGCTTCGCAGATCCAGTCGCAGTCGGCAATTTTTTCAAGATCATCAGCGAGCGTGCCAAGGGTGATGTTGGAGGCTTTCTCAGGCGTATCCAGGGCCGGTGGGCGACCGTTGAGAATACGGTCCAGGGCTTTTTCAGCAGCCTCCATGGAGACATCAAGAAGGAGAACCTTACGATCCCGTTCGGCGCACAAACCGGCGATCCCGGTGCCCATGGTGCCCGCGCCCAGAACCGCAACAGAATTGATTTCACGTGACATATCTTGGTCTCCTTCATTGACGGGGTTGCTGGCCTTGCCTAAAGAGTGAGGAGGGATTTGTAAAGAGGCCGAACAAGGGCCGGGAGGAAACAATGGTTAAGCCGAATTTTGCCAAGTTTGACACGCTGGCGCTGCATGCAGGCCAGCAACCTGATCCGGTCACCGGGGCACGCGCCGTGCCGATCTATCAGACCACATCCTTTGTCTTTGATGACACGGACCACGCGGCATCACTCTATAATCTGGAGCGCCCCGGCCACATTTATACGCGGCTGTCGAACCCGACGACGGCGGTGTTGGAAGAACGCGTCGCCGCACTTGAAGGCGGGGTCGGCGCGGTCGCCACGGCAAGCGGTATGGCGGCGCTGTTTCTGGCCGTGGCAACGCTGATGGACAAAGGCGGCCACATCGTCGCCTCGGGGTCATTGTATGGCGGATCGCACAACCTGTTCACTTATACCCTGCCGCGCTTCGGCATCGAGACGACGTTCGTCAATCCGCGCGACCCTCAGGCTTTTAAGAACGCCATCCGGCCGGAAACGCGTCTGGTTTTTGGCGAAACGCTGGGCAATCCAGGGATTGAGGTGATGAACCTGCCGGTCATTGCCGAGATCGCCCACGAGGCCGGCGTGCCGTTGATGATCGACGCCACCTTCACCACGCCCTATCTGATCAACGTGTTTGATTATGGGGTTGATATCGCCATGCATTCGCTGACCAAGTTCATGGGCGGACATGGCACGGCCATCGGCGGCGTGGTTGTCGACAGTGGACGTTTTGACTGGGAGGCCAGCGGCAAGTTCCCGACCCTAACCGAACCGTATGCTGGATACCATGGACTGGATTTCGCCGAAGAATTTGGAACGCAGGCGTTTGTCATGCGGGCTCGGGCCGAAGGCATGAAGGACTTCGGTGCCTGCCTGAGCCCGACCAACGCCTTCTATATCCTTCAAGGCATTGAAACCCTGCCGCTGCGCATGCAAAAGCACGTCGCCAATGCCGAAGCCGTGGCTGAATTTCTGGACGGATGTGACGAGGTTGAGTGGGTGAATTACCCGAGCCTTAAATCGCACCCGGATCATGAATTGGCGAAAGACCTGTTGCCCAAGGGTGCCGGGTCAATCCTAAGTTTTGGCATTCAGGGAGGGCGTGACGCGGGCCGCAAGTTCATCGAATCCGTCAATCTGGCATCGCATCTTGCCAACATTGGTGATGCTAAGACTCTGGTAATCCATCCCGGTTCGACGACCCACCAGCAGATGAGCCCCGCTGATCTGGAGGCCGCGGGTATTGGTCAAGGTATGATCCGGCTGTCCGTCGGGATTGAAGATGTCGCTGATATCATCGCTGATTTGAAGCAGGCGCTTCGCGTCTCGCAGAAAGGGTAAGGGGCTCGCCATGGAAGTGACAGTAAATGGCCTGAAGGCCCATGCGGCGACCGGCAGCCGTGACCTCAACGCTGATGAGCCCGCCGTAATTCTTGTGCATGGCGCCGGGCTGGACCGCACCGTCTGGCAATTGCAAACCCGCAACATCGCCTATATGGGGCGGCGGGCCTATGCGGTTGATCTGCCGGGCCACGGTCGTTCGGAAGGTGAAGCGTTGAACTCAATTGTGGAGATGGCGGATTGGATTGCGTCGTTTATGGATGCGGCGGGCATCGAAAAAGCCAAACTGATCGGGCATTCCATGGGGTCATTCGTGACATTGGAGACCGCAGCGAGGCATCCACATCGTGTTGAAGGTTTATGTCTGATGGGCGTATCGGACAGCATGCCGGTCCATCCCGACCTGCTGGCGGCGGCCGAACGAAATGAGCGCCTCGCACCGGAGTTGATTATCTACTGGGGGTTAGGCGAAAAAGCCAAGGTCGGTGGCCACCCCCATCCGGGCCTGTGGGTCCATAACGCCAGCCAGATTCTGTTTGAAAACGCGCGAGACGGCGTGTTGTTTAATGATCTCGCGGCCTGCAATGTCTATACCGGCGCCTTGAATGCGGCTGGCAAGGTGAAGTGCGAAACCCTGTTTATCCTGGGCAAAGATGACATGATGACACCGGCCCGTAAGGCCAAGCCGCTGGCCGACGCCATGGCAAATGCCAAGACCACTGTCGTCGAGAAATGTGGTCACATGATGCTGCTTGAGCGCCCCAATCAGGTCCATGACGCGTTGAAAGGCTTCGTTTAAGTGATCCATTAAGTATGGATCACTGCCCCGCAGGGACGGTTGAATCGAAAACAGCCTTTATTTGGAGGGTCCCCCACATAAAGTGGTTATAGCAATATGGTTTCGTCCGAAGACGAGGAAGCCGGCCACGCGTGGCCTGTAAAAAAGACCAACCTTTTTCACGACTCCTTAATTTAATCAGCGGCATAATCAGGCCATGGAACATCGTGCCAACACAGACGCCAACCTAGACATAGATCACAAGGTGTTCATGGCGCAGAAAAATCAGCGTGAGCGCGATGAGCATGAAAAGACGTCAGACAAAACCAACATACCAAAGTTTGAGGGCCTCGTCGTACATCCTGAACTTCCTCAGTGGCTGAAAGATTAGAAATCCACGTTATCATCTGCTTTAGGTTTTAGAGCAGACGAAACCGGGTCTTAGGGATTTCGAGCGAGTTGTGCCAAAAGCGTTCCTCAGACCTCAGAACGGCTGAACGTATAAACTCCATTTTTTTTGCCCAATTTGGAGAACAATTCGGATCGAAGGATCGACTTTGGTACCCAGAAGTGTACAAGAGGGGGCCACAACCACACTGCCAAAGTGCCCTCCTTTTTCAATACCCTGTGCATTTCAGGTAATAGTCGGTCCAGTGGCAAGGTCGGAAAAGGCAGAACGCCATACAACAATGCCAAATCAACGCTTGCGGATTCCAACTTCGTGTCCAAAGCGTCACGTTTAATCACCTCGACATTACTTAGCCCCGCATTCCTTGCTTTCTCGGCAACTCTATCGACAAAGACCGATAACGGGTCCATGGCAATGAGATGTCCACTTTCGCCGATCATTTCTGCAGCGGGTAACGTGAAAAATCCAGAGCCGCAACCTACTTCAAGAACGGTCTGTCCGGGTTTAACATCAGCCCCTTGTAACGTTTTCTGCGGGGGCATCAACCAGCGCCGTGCTCGGCTTTCCATGGGCGCACCAGCAGGTTTAAAAATAAAATTCATGAACCATGATTGACCAAGTCGTTCAGTGTCCATTTCCGTCTCCTCGTGCAGAAATCACACAATTTATTAAGCGAGAAACCGTTCAGAATTTTACGCTCCTTTTTGTTGATAATGAAGGAGCGTTTTGTCCGCCTTGGGTCAAACTGAGCCAAAATGGGCACCAAAAAACACGCCTGTTAAGCCCCCTACAGCGGTCATTGCCCATCGCTTAACCCCTACGCCATCCCAGCCTGCCGCAAATACGAAAGCGCCATGAACACCAGAAAGGCGGCAATTGTTCCGGCAAAAACATTGCGTTTGAGCAGGAAAAACAAAACAAAGCCAACAATCATGGCTGCCGTTCGGTCGGTGGTTTCAGTCTGTTCCAAGGTGCCGACGGGGAACACCAGAATACGTGTGATCAGCCCGGACAGCATGGCGTAGGCGACACAACTGAACCACTGAAACAGCGCGCCGTTAGGGTCTATGCGTGCGGCGACCCCAACCCCCAGCGCCCGCCAGATGAAAGTCGCGGCAATACATAACGTTAGGACAAACCACGGTGTCTGTTCGATCATTGTGGGCCAGTTGTGT
>Ga0316204_10008729_pt1 | contig 13872 bp, 16 predicted proteins | sample 6monrhotite_MG_2_FD_205661 | JGI IMG/M metagenome (GOLD analysis project Ga0316204, IMG submission 205661) | Microbial mat bacterial communities from mineral coupon in-situ incubated in ocean water Damariscotta River, Maine, United States -... | ecosystem: Environmental > Aquatic > Marine >... | reverse complement strand
GCATTACCAGAATAAGCCTCAATTGCTTTCCGCGCCAATAGTTCAGGGTCACGATCTGCAATGCCAGCCCCGCGCTGTCTTTGATCACTGGACGGGCTATCTTTTGAAATGTTATGTGACTCGCGCCTTAAATGCTCGTGGCGATTTAACCAGCTATCAATTTTGTTTTCTTCGGTGTCATTTTGTTCAATCGCCGCAACTTCGATTTCTGTGAGCATATGGCGAATTTCTTCCACCGATTTTCCTTCAAGATTATAACCATGCTTTCCAAGAAACGCACTGGTATCACCGTTTAATTTTCCATCCGCATCATAAAGATTATCCGTATCAAGACCCCGTATGAAGTCAATATCCGCTTGGTTATTTGCGATTATTTCGCTGCTGTCCGCAATTTTGGTTTCAAGGTCAATCATTTCAGTTTCAATTTGATTGAGTCTATCTGATATTAACCTAATGGCACGTTCGAGTGCTTCTTTATTCCGCTTCTTGCGGTCTGTCTCTATGGCTGATTTATCAGATGCATTGTTACGGGCAATTCGACCAGCACTTACCAAATCAGCACCATCCCCCATGCCAAGAAATAGCGTGTCGCTTTCCTGTGACTTAGCAAGTGCTGTTGTCACATGTAGATCAGGACTACCGACAGACTTTTGAAACCCGTCTCTGAGAGTTGAAGGTGTCGTCATCGCGGCCCCATCCGATTTTGCGAAAAACCGCAGGCAGCTACACCTGCCTGAAAACAGGATTTAACTGTGTTAAATCCTGTACTATCGATAATAGCGAAACGCCCTGATGTCCCACCAACCCGAAATTGCCTATTATATGATAAAGCTGAAATTTTCTCCAACACGCCCCCAATGATGGTAATTAAAGTCCAGTATTATTTTACCAAGGCTGGATTAAAGAGTTCATAATTATAGGTAAAATTTGAGCTAAATTCGAAATAGTTGAGCGGGGCTGAAGCAACCCCGTTTCAATTGGCTTATCTATCATTTGCAGCCCGAACGCCCCATAATTCAGCATTTACGCCAACTTGCACTCGGAGGATGCTCAGAAAAACACGCGCTCGTTCTTTCGTGGTGGCATATAGCACAGGCGGTATATTCGGGTCAGGTTTTCTATAGGCAAAATCCCGAAACCAAGTGCGAATATTTTTCAGTTCGAGTTGCGACGTATCGAGTGGAATTTCGCTATCTTTATTGTCCATGAAACGTCCCTGAAAATCCCGATACCAGTTTGTAATCTGCTCATGCCATTGGTCAGGTTTGATACCGAGATCAAACGCCGCCATGCGACCATCAAAGATGAAGTCAGGGTTTTCTAATTCCTCATCTGAAACCAACGCATATTTTAGCTTGCGGCAGTAACCTTGAGTATAACATGTGGGGCAAAGTTTCATGTCTATTTCCTTCCGTTTTCGTTGATTTGAGAACAGAATGCACAAAAATTTTAGTACGTCCCAAGGATAGAAAATGTACTTGTATTGAACGCACTTGGTACGCATTGAGCACCACTAAATCCAGTGCAACGCCTTGTTATTTATATGTAAAATATATTTATGTGGTTTTTGAATCATGGAATATGTTATCATAACTGCATGGGGCGATTATCAGAATTTGGAGCGTATGAAGTAGAAATATCCGACGAAGGCGAATATATCGCTGAATTTTGGTCGCGTGGTGGCGTTCTCCACAGAATCGGAAAACCCGCGATCATTCACTATGACCCTAAAACCCGCGCTGAAATTTTAAGGGTCTATAAGTTTGACGGATTAACCCACCGTAAGGATGGCCCCGCTATCGAAGAAATTGACCCAGAAACAGGAATTGTTTCACTCGAAGAATACTACGAAAAAGGTCAAATGCATAGAATGGGCAAGCCTGCAAAAATTACATATAATCCGAAGACGGGTAATTTATCGAGTATTGAACATCATGAATTCGGACAATGGATGAAATTACCGAGCAAGTTCAATCCTGAGCCATGAATTTTTGATCCAAAAACACCATAGCTAAATTATGTGTTGTTCGCTATCTTTTGTTTATGACAAACAAAAATTACGAAGATGATATATTGATATTTTGGGATCATCGAGAACTAATCAGTGAGTTTAAAAAATGCATAGAGAGAGTTCGAGATAAAAAATATGGGTTAACATCTCATAAGCGCGCCGAAATGGGAGTGGAAATTGTTGTTTTTTTTGAAGCTCTAAACGTAGACTTGTCGCCCACACGAAAGCTTATGATCAAAGAAGGGAAGCATGATAAATTTCTGACAAGCATTATCAATGGGATTAAGCCACAGACTAGTAAAAAAGTTAAATCTTCTCCCAGAGGTCTTGAACTATGTCGCGTTTTCTTAGCGTGGATGTCACATTATCACTCTGACAAGGCAGATGGTTTTTGCAAGCATGTTAGTGATAAGCTAAAAGAATCATCCAATGGTGAAAATATTGTCGAGTTGAAGTTTCGTAAGTTTGATGTGCGCGGAACAAAGGTACCTGAAAACACCATCCTTGCAGCTACACATGAGGTAGAAGCCAATCCCACAATAAATGACAACATTCATAAACCAAGAAATTTTTCTGCCTTAGCGGATGCTCCTACAGATTCATTCCTTGGCGCAGGTTTGTTGCATGTAGTAGAAACAGATGGGGTCACAGTCATAGAGGCTATAAAAAAATTCTTCGTAGAAATAATGTCTATTACCAAGGAACAAATTCAAGATTTGCACATCGCTGTCTCTGACGATTATTCTGGAATAATTGATTACAGCACGAATGATAGTTATATTAAAATAACTGGTCTCGGCACCATTCTTATCACCCAAGATAAGTTAGAAGCCGCTCTCATTGCAAAGATGCCTACTTTCGCGAATAATTTCCAAATGGCAGGCATTGGGTTTCGAGATAAGCCTTATCCCCATAAGAAAACAGAGGCTCAGTTTCCACCTATCGAAGACTGTGTTATTTCTAACGTCTTCGTTCGAAAGCTAGAGCAAATGACGACTAATCAGTTGCTCCCCTTATTGCAGCAAATATTTTGGACTGATGCCTGTTATAAAGATAATTTCTGGCATTCAGAGGGAGTAGCTCAAAGGATAGTTGAACGGCTGATAAAAGAAAATAGAGGCGACTTAGTATTGAAGATTGTTACTGATCTAAGCCCAAGCTCTATGATGACTGTATGGAATCAGCTGAATGATGTCGGATGGTATTTAGTCAAAACACAAAGTAATTGGATGAAGCAACATGGTGAAGATGTTTGCACCGCATTGCTTGAAAAAAGTAATGACTTAAACGGGCCATTGATTGCGAAACTCAAAGAAATTTTGACCCAGTATTGAGTCTGAAACTGAATCTTCGTTTGGTCGCAGCATTAGTCAGACTGATTATCGGAGCACATTGCGCAAGGCTCAATATGAAACCGCGCCTTTTTTAAGTGACGAGTAAAATGTAATGGTGATTCTAGATTTGTTTCGCTTGTCATAATATAAAGCTTGGGGGTTTCTTTGAGAAGTGCGCCGACGAAGCGACACTCTTCGCCATCATATAATGATTTTTGCCGCACCTTTTTATACCCAAGCCATCTCTCTTGTGGCACTTCACCTGATACTAGAGTAAATACTTCTGATGCCACTATTTCATAGGTTGATTTATCAGGTTCATTTGAAGTGTTATTTGTCATTTTAATTTCATCCCTTTGGTGGTTTTACAGGTTCTTTAATTAAGTCGTTCAGTTTCAACCTAATAACACAAGAAGATTCTGCACTGGGGAAATGTCATTATAAATTCGACTGTCTGGATAAAGAATGTCGCTTGTTAGATAATACGCAAGATGTGGTTTGTAGGACAAACCCACTTGGCAAGGGAGACACTAGCGTTCTCCCGTTGCATCCCTCTCGCCATTTGGTGCAAATCCTAGACCCTTTGTGATATCTGATAAATCAGATTACAAGGTCATATTTACGCCAAGCAAAACGTATCGCCGTTTCATCACTCGCATCTTGTGAAAGCTGTATCATCAGTCAAGGGCTATCGAGACCCTGACAACCACTCGCAGGAGATTTCGGCTCTCCCTACACCCATCGACTTAAGGCGTTCCTGCCCTTAAGAAACCTGACCATGTTCATGGAGACGCTTTCAGCGCGACAATGCCATTGAGGTCAACCGTCCGTCGATTGAATGCCGCCAGTGTGCTGATATCCTACACTACACAGCCAATCGGCAAGAATACGTTGAGTAGTTGCTTATGATTTAAGCCCCTACTACAAAGCTTAGCATTGCAGTATTCACAATCAACTGCATTTCGAGTAATTCGTGGATATATAAAATACCTCTTAGCCTTGTTTTGCTCAATCGCTAAGCGATTATGCTGCGTCTTTCTGAAAATGCTTTTGCAAGTGTAGAATAATTCCTTGGCTGGGTGTAATCTCACTGTTGAAAATGTTGTCCGCTTTCCAAAGTTCCAATAGTGTCAGTATATCTTTGCCATTTTTGATCTTTTTTGCCTGCGCTTCAATCAATAGCGCCTGCTGTGTATCAAGTAATTGCGCTTGCTTAACAGCAACGGCTTTCCACTGTTCGTCCGTTTCCTGTACTCTGTCAGAATATTCAAACAGTTGTAACGATATGATTTTGTATTCGTCTAATATATTTTCTATTGTGCGTTGTTTTTTTGGCGTCGATGGATTTTTGTTGTCTCTTGTATTTTGTATGTTCTTAGGTGCCATGATATTCCCCAATGTTAATAGTTTTTGCTGGGAACTTGTCTGCCGCATGCAAACTGATTTGCTCCCCTCACATAAATAGTAGGAATATGGTGAGTAAATAAAAGTACGGACAGGTATAATATTTGTAAACAAATGGTTAATACCGCTTCACGAATCAAAATAAGTGCTCTACATCTATCTCTTGTGGGAGTTGGGATGGCTGAATGAATATGAACCGCAGTGTTCAAGAAATAGTAGACCAAATTTACGCTACTGGCTGTTTAGGTAAAACTAAAAGGCAACGAGATTTATTAACATATCTGCTTAAAGAAAATCAAAATGGGCGGTTAGAAAAAATAAAAGAATATAATATTGCTGTGGATGTATTGGGCCGAGCAAAAGATTTTAATCCTGCCACAGATAGTATTGTTCGTGCTGAAATGCGGCGGTTACGAAAAAACCTAATACAGTTTAACGGCCAACATCAAGGTTTTTGGGTTGAAATACCCAGAGCAAGTTATGAAGTGGTCATTACAAGTAAGGCCACGGGCAAGCCGTATTCACCTATAAAGTCATTTGTAAAGCCTATAGTTTATGCTTCATCTGCCGTGGCGCTTGTTGTAACATTATCATTTACCAACTACCCTCAAAAATCAGGTACTGTAATTGCCTCTAATTGCTCATCCACAATTCCGAATGTTGGCATGGTTAATTCTGGTAGCTTGTCAGACTTGCAACTATATGCCAGCAAAATCATCCAGTCATCATTAACACAATATTCAAACATCCAATTTGTTGATAACGTCCAAACCTGCTCAGAAAGTGGCACACCATCATTTACTTTGGATTATATGGTGTTTGAAAAAAATGAGACGTATCGCGTTGCTCTAACAATATATAACGAGCAACCGTCCAAGGTCGTAGGGTTTACCAACATTAGCGGGGTTATTACTGATCCAAACAACAAGGATGATCTATATTATTCAATAGTAAAAGCTGTAGGTGATTTTGCCAAACCTTATGGGGAAATTCCTCAATACGCGGTAACTAAGAATTGGGATATAGAAGAGGTTGCAAGTAATTATAAATGCATACTGACCATGTATGATTCATACGCATCAGATTCAAGTGAAGATTATTCCAAGGCTCTATCTTGCCTAACGGAATCATCTCAATCTAAGTTTGCAACGCTTGATAACAAAGGAGGGTTAGCGATAAGCTATATACTTCAACACCGAAAAACCCGCAATAGTAGCACTGATACTCCCATGTTGGAAGCTCAAAACCTTATCGACAGTTCTGGTGAAGAGTGGATACAAAGTGCTGAAATGACCATGGCTAAAATATTATATGAAGTAGATCGTCCTGATTATAATGCAGAACGCCTCAAGGCAGTGCTGCACATCGCAGAGAAAAACTACAGTGAAAATCCTCATATACTAATTACCATAGCAAGTTATGCAGGCTTTAAGTTAGGCGATTGGGAGCGAGCAAATCAGCTGTCAAAACTAATTCCTCTGATTCACAGCGAGACTGATAACTCTGTGTTTTTAGTTAGTGCGGCATTTGAATTAACGAAAAGTCTATCAGATGTTGATTTGCCTGTCTGCCTATTGGCTTATTCTGAAAATTCGTTGTTTTCAAATTTACTAGTTAATAGCTGTGCTCGCCGCACACAAAATGCTGAGTGGGTTGAAAGAACTGATAATAACCTCATTAGATTGAACTACTCCGATACTGATAAGAGAGTAAGTTATATTAAATCTCGACAATATGACCAAGATTTTTCTAATATACTTGTCTCTTCATTGCAGCTGTCCACAAACTAGCTTCATAATTAATTAACTACGTTCCTTTAGGGCAAAGTTACTACCTACAACTTTAACCTAAAGGAACGTATTATGAGAAAATTATTAGCATCAACCGCAATGTGTTTAGTCTTTGCATCCGGAATGCATGGTATCGCTAATGCCAGTGAACCTACTGCTTCCGTTGTTTATGAAAATGCTAGTACGGCAATAAGTGCATTAGAAGTAGCACCAGATTTATTTCACGGTGACTTTCAAAAATTAGCCCTTACCTCAACACCAAATGGTATGTACTCTGGTTGGGGTTCAAGAAAAATGAGCTCAGTTGCGATGGAACGGTATTAGGAATTTTTCTTACACATGAAAACTAATATTGATGTTTTTATCGACTGACACCATTAGTTCCTTTGCCGTTAAAAGGAATGACAAGCTGAGCTTTGCCTATCTTAAAGAGAACGGTGAACTATTATCTATTGCCGCAAGTTCTGGCTTATTGTTAGAACCTGCGGCACTTGAGCATTATCGTAGCTTCTACGCCAATGCCCTCAAAACCTGTAAATTTTTTCCGCAATATTTCAGATTTATCCTCGGCATTGTCTTGGACTTGGAAGACCTTGGATATCAGGGAAATACAGGAAAACAGATTTGTGACTTTGTGGTGTCACAAGGGTATCTTGATTTTGAGACTACTGACTTAAGACGTTTGGAAATACTTACCCTACTTGCCCGACGTAGAACTGATAGTGCTATCGAACGCAAGTATCGAAAACAAATCATAGAAAATGTCGATAAGTTTATTAGTAAACCTGATCACTTCGTAATATTTAATAAGCCATTATTTTACGAACTTACTCATTTCATTTTTTTCCTCACGAACTATGGTAAAAATGAATCACCGCTCAAAAACTCACTTATTGAATGCCTTACCAACGTTGGAATATTGGCACTCTTGGATGATGATGTGGATTTGCTCGCTGAAACCTGTATCTGCTTTACATTCCTTGGCAAAAACCCACCTGCATTCTGGGAACACTATGTAGAGGAGTCACTAAGCAAAGTCACCATAACATTTGATACCAGTGTTGCGTCGGCCATGAACAGTGCAACCGATGAATATCATATTTATTTTATGATGAATTGGTTGCTAGCCCTGCGTAAACTTCCTACCTTTACAGAGCGGTTTAATGGGCGCACCCCATATTTTTCCTTACCCCAAAATAAATCATCGGTTCTTTCCATCCTTTCAGACGTGCTTTACAAAGCGCAAGTTGCAAAAATTATTTCTCCGCAAGAATGTGTTGGGTCATTAGTGAATTTATCGGAAGCCAATCAAAAGCTTTTATCAAACACGCTCGCTTCAACGCCTCAAGCGGAGGTGCTTTTATCAAAGTATTCGCAAGGCATTTTTGATGAAAAAACATTATCCATTATTGGTGGTTAACCGTAATTTCAGTATTCGTTTTCATAAAGGTCTGAACTCTGGTATTGGTGGTGGGGCATTTATTGAATAAGGTCTGATTGGTGATAAATAGCGATAATTATGATAAGGGCGCGGCGCTTGCTGTGCTTTATTCACGGGAACATCAAATGGCACGATGTATAGTGCAACTATATCATAGCGGCATAGGTATTCCTGAAGTTTGCAGAAAATTAGAAGTCAGCCAAGAAAGAGCGCATGAAATTCTTTTATAAATTATTCCACAGCTATGAAAAATTTATTACACGTTAGCACTAGATACGGCAAGAATTAGAGTAAATGATGGTAACGAGCAACTCTCTCTATTTCTTTCACGGCTTTACGCATTTTGAAAAAATCGTTTAAAAAATGATACACCATGACCGCACCAACCATGCCACTACCTATGCCTACATACTGGTTTGTGGATAGGAATGAATAGAGAATAAGGCACAATCCAAGCAAGATGCATAATGTACACAACATATATAAAAGTACCTTGTATGCCCGTATACTTTCCTGCGCTGAACGTGGCGATTTGGCCAAAGCGCGAATGAAGTCAGAATCAATAGAGTATTTAATTTGAAGTTGTGCCAAATCGCCATCAAGCTCCGTTGAATATGGCATATTGCACCTTCAATATAATAGCATCCAATTTCCTAAACGTCCATGTTATGGACGATTAAATATATTAAATCAAGTCACACATCCCCTTTAACGAGTTAAATCTTAAATATACTACCTATAAGAGAATTGATAGATTTGTGCTGTGATTCAAGCTTCGGATTTTCCTTTTGTAATTATCAGGTGTTGGCGACAGATAGCCCATGTGGCATCCTAAGTATTAGGCTCTGTAATTCCTACCTTTTTATCATTTTACGGCAGGTTGTTAACGATGCCCATGCTTAGTTTGCGTTAGACCACGACAAAACATGTTCTTGCAGTATCTAATCTGCGTATAGACGGTCTGTTCTACCGTCGTCATCGTTTCGCCACTCTCATCCAGACCTTTTTTATTACATCAATGGTAACTAAATTGACGCTTTTTATGTGGCGCAAGACAAGTCCACGCTTTTTACTAGGCAAAAATCATGGAAGGGTGACTTCCTTCAGCGCACTTCGATAAAAATAGACGAGGCCGTGGCTCCGCGCTTTGCTTGTGCGCCCGTACCAAAACCTCGTCGATTTTCCTCTGCCGTTTGCACACCCCGATTTCGGCAATAGCCAAGGGTTCATGCCGAACCCTCTAACCCACAGAAAAGTAATTTTTTCCATTTTTCAAACTTTGTTTACAAACACACAAATTGCATGGTAGTATAAAGTAGTATTGATAAATTTATTGTTTGGAGAAAAATATGGCTACCGTTAAAAAGAGCATCACTGTTACAGATAAGCACGCCGAGTGGATACAGGCGCAAATAGCCACTGGAAATTACGCGAGTGATAGTGAAGTCATTCGTGCTGCCATTCGTTTAAAACAAAGCCAAGTTGAGGAAATTGAACTCCTTCGTGAAGCCCTTGAATCTGCTCGCGCTAGCGGTATTACGAAGATGACACCCGACCAAATTCTTTCCGAAGTAAAAGAAGAATTACGGAGCGAAGGTGAATTATAAACTTACCGAAGACGCAAAAGCGGATTTGAAACGAATTTATAGGCGCGGCTTTATAGAATTTGGAGAAGCTCGCGCTGACCAATATTATTTAGATATTATAGAGCGCTTTGAACAACTATCAGAGCATCCAGAATCCTACCCTGCGGTTGACCATATCGCAAAGAGCATGCGTAGAAGTGTTTGCGGCAGGGATACAATTTATTACGAAATGGTAGATACAGGCATATTGATTTTATTCATCCTTGGCAGCCAAGATATTAAACGCAGATTGAAACAGCTTCGGACTTAGAAGCGTAGTCTCGCAAAATATTGCGTTACCGTTCAGGCCCATCACGAGCTTGATCGGTGTGAGAGCGATCTTTGCTTGCGGGTTTTTGTGGTGGTTCTCGCAAGGCTTTGAGCCGTTCCACATCTGATTTCAAATCCATTTGAACCGTTTTTGGTTTCTCAAGTCTTTGTTCTTGCAGGACTTTGAGCCTTTCTTTGTGGTCTTGCTGTTTGAGTATCAAAGTATCCCGCTGTTTCTGGTCACGTTGTGCATTGCGGAAGGCTTCGAGTGCATTCTTTTGCTTTGTTTTGCTGTGTACACCAGTCACACGATCAACCACGCCCCGCACGCCCGTATTAAAACGCTCTTTTTGTTGGAGTGCTTCTTTTTGCTCGCGTTGTTTCTGCCACTCTTTTTGTAAGCAGCGTTGAGCGTCCGCTTTGGCAATAGCAGCCGCACGTTCTTGCTCCTGTCGTTTTTTGAGTGCGGCGAGTTTTTCTTGTTGTTCTCGCTGTAGGCGTTCCACCGCAGGAGTCAGTCTATCAGCAAGGCTTTCTTTCGCCTCGGTTAATGATGGTAAGCCTTTGGCGTCACCAAGGCGAGCTTTGACCTCTTTGGGCTTAATTCCGACCCAGCGCGAGATGGGATAGACTTTGCCGTGCATGTCAGTGGCAACATAGCCGCGCCGATCACCACGAGCCAGAACAAGGCCATACTCTTTGAGGGCATGGCCAAAGGCCGCTTTACTATCCGAGCGTTTCCAACTGTCTTGGAAAACCGCTTTGACCTCGCGTGGGTCTTTGCCGAACCGTTTGGCTTGTTGCCATTCTGCTAAGGTCAGATTTTTAGGATCACGCAGTTTAGGGTCAATGAAACCCTTTGGCATATCCCATTCATGCTCAAGATAGAGGTCTTTTGCCAACTCTTTGAGTTTGAGCTTTGGATAGCTGATAGGAATAGCTTTCATTGCTTCCGTATCAATGCGGCTCCAAACGACATGGCAATGGCGGCGGTTTTCTTTTTCATGAAATACGACTGCGCGGGGTTGTCCCGTCAGGCCAAGCGTGATTTCAGCGCGGGTGATAGCATTTTCAAACATATCAACACCGACATTTTCATTTGCAGGTGGGTTGAGGCTTAGCGAATACAGATATTTCTTGCATTTTGTACCACGGCTATAGGCTTCGGCTTCCTTGAATGCGCCGTGTAGATCATCGGATGCAAAACCATCAACACCATGCACGGTAACGCGCTCATTATCAGGACTCATCAAGTGACGTGCTAAATCTTGACCACCCGCACGGACATTGCCGACCAGTATCATGTGCCACCGTCTTTAAGGCCAAGTGCCTTAATCAGGTACATACGAAGACAAGCAATATCATAGGCCGCTTGGCGTAAATCTTGAGCTGTTTTATCGTCCACTGACATTGAGCCAGTATTAACTGCCTTTGCAAACTGATTGACGTTGTTGGGCAGTTGAGAACGTCCAAGCATTCCCAATACTTGAGATAGAGTTTCATAGTCTTTGACGGGACGTTTGCCGCGTGTACGATGAGCAGGAGCAATATCGCCAATACAGCGAGAACGCACATAGGCACTAAGCGTTAAATCACCTGCCTTGCTTTCCAGTTCCGCACGTTCCTTATTTGTGAATCTGATAGATACAGGCTTTTGGAGCAATTCAGAAATCTATATTCATCGGCAGATATTAGACAGAACCCAAACACTGGTGGATAGCCAAAAAGAACTATTAAACGAACAATCCAAAAATAGAAGCTGGAAACATATTCTCGATCAACCAATTCTAAGCGTACATTTTTTGTTGATTTTGAAAGCAGATGTCGGAACAAATTGGGTTGATGAAAATTTAAAAAAAATTGGCATATCATGCCAATCTGATAAGAAACCGTTTTATTTGGATACGATATTACAGGAGGCTCCCAAACCCAATACGGTGGAGGAAACCGCTAAGAACCTTGAGCGCCCTATCTTTTCTTATTATGAAACATATGACAAAGAGCAAGGCTATTGGGTGAGTAGAATATCGAAAAAAGCAATGCCACTTACAAAAGTAGCGGGCTTTGAAGCACATGTTCCATGGTCTATGACGAGCAAGGAGAGAATAAAAAAAGTGGCGGATTTTGGGTCAATAAGAAATTTTTTGATGATTTTACCCCCAAAGCTTTATCAGGCTGGAATTGAAGAATTTGAAATAACTTTTAGAGGAGATATTTTCTCTTTCACAATTGCGCTTTCAGACCATGCGTTAGACGGACTACATGACTTTGCTTCCCAAACTCATCAATTAGGCGGGAAATCAGGCTTCGATTCAGTTGGGGCAAGCTTCAGTGGTCAACAATTATTGGATATGTTTTATAAACAAGGGGGGGGGACGCTAAAAAGGTTGGAAGAAGAGGTGCTTTTCAAGGACAAACAGGTCCAAACGGTAACGCAATTAACTTTTTTCCCGAAATGCCTATAGGGTTTCAAAAAACGGATGAATCAAAAATTTATTCTTTTTCAGTTACTGTTCCAGAAAAATCCCCCGATTTTTCCCCAGTACGAATTAAAGAAATTGATGAACAGTTGTTGCAATTTCCAAAAGACGCGCAACTTTATGTGGATAAGGCAGCGATATATGCAGTCCAAGGTCAATTTTTTGAATCAATTAGAACGCTAGATGAATCTATAAAAAATACTGATCCTACAATGGAAATTCACGGGTTAATGGGAGAAGTCCTTTCGAAGCTAGATAGGCATGAGGAAGCCTTAGATCATTTTCTTCTAGCGGAGAAATTTAATACTTCTGATGCAAGAATTCAAAACGACATGGCTATATGTTTGTATAATACGGGAAAGCATGAACAAGCAGTGAAGCGACATGCTAAGGCCATTCAACTTGAACCAAAAAACGGCACATGGTTAACTAACTTTGGTAGCACCCATATGTATATGGAAAACTATGATGAAGCGATAGAATGTCTCCGAAAGGCGTCTGAAATTCAGCCTGAGGACGATGATATTTTTGTTCGGTTAGGAATGGCATATTTATTTAAAGATAAATTTGATAATGGGTTAAAGTGTTTTCGAAACGCTGTTCGTATTTCTCCTGAAAATATAGAAAACCATAAACTAGTCGCTAGCTGTCTTTCTGATATGAAAAGAAATAGTGAAGCAGTTGAAAGCATAAAATGTGCACTACAGATTAACGAAACGGCAGAGTTATACTTTACGTTGGGAAAATATAAGAATGAGCTCAAATTATGGAAAGATACCGAAGATGCCTTTCGGAAAGCAATAAAGCTTGGCTCAGACGAACCAGATATAAAAGTATATCTAGCTGTAGCAGTATCTAATCAAAAGCGTCCTAAAGAAGGATTAGAAATCCTGAAAGAATTATTAAAATTTGAGCCTAATCACAAATTGGCCAATGAAATTTACCTTCAAATTGAGTCCTTTAAAATGAAGTAAACCTCCATCAATTTTTAGACCTATAGGCGCTGTCATTTAAAGCAGTGAACTATCCAACTGAATACCAGAGCAAGACAAAGTGCTTTTGGTTTACCGTTAGCTCGACCGCGATTAGCATACGCCTTAAAGCGGTTCATTCATCAGATAAGCAAGCATGGCCGAGATATTTAGGCTTGCCAGACATCTTATCAATCAGGTTTCAACCGCCGCCAATATCAGCAGTCATCATTGGTAAACGCTATGAAAGCCTAGCTATTCATCATCCATTTCGTAATCATTCGTGCCAATACTGAAACGAAATTTCCAACCAAGAACCCAGTTCTTAAAAATGACCATCCGCGCATTGTCATACACAGCCGATCACTCGCGCAATTTTATAGCCCCCAAGTAATATCAAACGAAGTGACGAAAAGACCTGTCTTCCTGCTGTCTGGGTGGTGACCTAGCCCATGCCAAAAGCCTGCATAAGATCAGTTTCAAACTATTTTCCTCTGGGCTGTGCCCATTCATCGCGAAGCGCGCTACGCGCTCAAAATAGATTGA
>Ga0316204_10008728_pt1 | contig 13872 bp, 13 predicted proteins | sample 6monrhotite_MG_2_FD_205661 | JGI IMG/M metagenome (GOLD analysis project Ga0316204, IMG submission 205661) | Microbial mat bacterial communities from mineral coupon in-situ incubated in ocean water Damariscotta River, Maine, United States -... | ecosystem: Environmental > Aquatic > Marine >... | reverse complement strand
ACTTCATTAGATCCGGACAATCCCAGCCGAGAAATAAAATTGAGTTTGACGGGAAGCATGGAACGCTATGTTTGGTCATTTAACAATAAAACATTATCCGAGAGTGACAGAATACTCGTCAGGAAAGGTGAGAATGTTCGTTTTATTCTTAAAAATGAAACGATGATGCACCACCCTATCCATTTGCATGGCCACTTTTTTAGAGTCATTAATGGACAAGGTAAACACTCGCCTCTGAAACATACTGTCAATGTGCCACCATTTGAAGAGGTCATTATTGAATTCTACGCGAATGAAGAAAAAGACTGGTTTTTTCATTGTCATAATTTATACCATATGAAAAATGGAATGGCGCGAGTCGTTCGATATGAAAATAATAAACCAGATAATGATTTAAATGCTGCGTTCTATCAGCAGCTGAAAACTAATGGCGATCCCTGGTATGGTTTTGCAGACACCTCATTTCATTCAAACATGATGGCTGGTGAGTTTTGGTCTATGAATACACGTAATAGTATTAGACTTCATTATGACTTTGATTATGAGAATGAATATGATGTGGATCTGTTTTATATACGACATCTAACACGTTTTTTTGGTATTTATGCTGGTGTCAATGTAGAGCGAGAAGATAGCGAAACAGACAGCGCTGTAATAACCGGCATTAATTATACGTTACCGTTCTTGATTGAATCAGATATTCGTCTTGATTCAGATGGGGCTTTTCGTGTTCAGTTACAAAGTGACTATCAATTAACCAAACGTATAAAATTTGACTGGCTTTGGAATAGTGATGATGAATATCGGTTTCAGATGGCTTACGACGTTAATAAAAGACTAAGCGTGGTAATAAATCACGACTCTGATTTTGATTTTGGTGCAGGTATAGAGATACATTTTTAAACTAAAACATTGATTCTAGTCAATATAACGTTTTCCTAAACGTTTATGGTTTCTTTTAATTGAACAGCCGAGGTGAAGCATAATCGTGAAAGAGTGTTGCCATAGCCATGAAAATAAACCTGGTTCTGCTAATAAATCAGCTTTAACAGGTAATTATTCCTGCCCAATGTGTCCGGGAGTTGAGCAAGATCATCCGGGCGATTGCCCTAAATGTGGTATGGCATTAGAAGGTCCAAGTGAGATGCTACTGCAATCAAAAACTCAATACACTTGCCCGATGCATCCAGAGGTTATGAGTGATACCCCGGGCGATTGTCCAAAGTGTGGTATGGCACTTGAACCTGTCGTGGTCGAAGTTGAAGAGGAAAATCTTGAACTGCTCGAAATGACAAGGCGTTTCTGGATTAGTCTCAGTTTAGCCTTGCCCGTTTTTATTAGTGCCATGGGTGCAGATTTCTGGCCTGATTTGTTTTCACAATTCATGGGCGCCCGAACTCGACAATGGTTTGAATTGTTACTGGCGACACCTGTCGTTTTATGGGGTGCAAAACCATTTTTTATTAAGGGATGGTCATCACTTGTTTCACGACACCTAAATATGTTTACTTTAATCAGTCTCGGCGTTGGTGTTGCCTGGACTTATAGTCTTGTTGCTACTTTATTCCCAGGGTGGTTTCCAGTATCCGTTCGAAATGAGTTGGGTGTTATTCCTGTTTACTTTGAAGCCGCTGCTGTTATTACAGTCTTGGTCTTGATGGGGCAGGTGTTTGAACTGCGTGCTCGTAGTCAGACTAATGCTGCTATCAAAATGATATTGGGTCTGGCGCCAAAGACAGCGAGGTTGATTAACGCAGATGGTGGTGAAAAAGATATTCCATTAGAGCATGTTCACATTGGCAATCACTTACGCATCAGGCCTGGAGAAAAGATACCGGTTGACGGCAAAGTCATTGATGGGAAAAGTACTATTGATGAATCCATGGTAACCGGTGAACCTGTCCCGGTTAGCAAACATATCGGTGATAAAGTAATCGGTGCAACGGTTAACAGTACGGGCAGTCTGATTATTGAAGCAGAGCACGTGGGTAGTAATACATTACTCGCACAGATTGTTCATATGGTGTCCGAGGCACAGCGTAGTCGAGCACCGATTCAAAAAGTAGTCGATGTTGTCTCGAGTTATTTTGTGCCCGTTGTTGTTATCTCATCAATCATAACGTTTATTATCTGGAGATTATTAGGTCCTGATCCACAACTAGCACATGCAGTGATTAATGCTGTTGCTGTTCTCATTATTGCTTGTCCTTGCGCGTTAGGTTTGGCAACACCTATGTCGATTATGGTAGGCACGGGGCGAGGTGCTTTACTTGGGGTTTTAATAAAAAACGCTGAAGCACTCGAAACCATGGAAAAGGTCGATACCTTGGTGGTTGATAAAACTGGAACGCTGACGGAAGGTAAACCTATGCTGATAAATGTTATTGCATCAGATGAGTTTGATGAAGAATTAGTTTTACGATTAGGCGCAAGTCTGGAATCAAATAGTGAGCATCCTTTAGCAGAAGCAATTGTATCCGGGGCAACAGAAAAAAATATTTCACTCTCAACAGTTCTTGAATTTGATTCGATTACTGGTAAAGGTGTTTCCGGAATTGTTGAAGAACGAGTGGTTGTTATCGGTAACTTAAAGATGCTGGAAGATATTAATGTCGATGCCACAGATTTGATTCAACAAGCAGAATCACTACGCCAAGAAGGTCAAACTGCAATATTTGTTGTTATCGATAATACATTGGCAGGTATATTGAGTGTTGCTGACCCTATTAAGCCATCGACAGTTGAAGCTATTGACGCACTACATAAAGACGGTATTGAGATAGTTATGCTGACTGGAGATAACAAGACAACGGCAAATGCAGTTGCATTAAAATTGAATATTGATCGTGTTATAGCAGAAGTTCTTCCTGAACAAAAAATGGAAGCGGTGAAGCGTTTGCAATCTGAAGGACGAGTCGTCGCAATGGCTGGTGATGGTATTAATGATGCGCCGGCCTTAGCTCAGGCAGATGTTGGCATCGCTATGGGGACGGGAACAGATGTCGCGATAGAAAGTGCAGGGGTTACCCTTGTTAAAGGCGATCTTCGTGGTATTGCTAGAGCACGTTCATTGAGCAGGGCAACAATGCGTAATATTCGCCAGAATTTATTTTTTGCATTTATCTATAATGGTTTGGGAGTACCAATAGCTGCTGGTGTCCTCTATCCAGTGTTTGGTCTATTATTATCACCTATGATCGCAGCTGCTGCGATGAGTTTTAGTTCTGTATCAGTGATTTTCAATGCATTGCGTTTGAGAAAGGTTTCGATATGAATTATTTATAACGATAAGCAATATGAAAGTGAAGAACTCATATCGTTCTAATGGTTTTTTGTTTGATCAAAGAATATCTTTACTGTATTGGTTATATTATTCATATTAAAAATATTGAATCTCAATATCTGATCATATTTATTCATAGATACTCGGGGCTAAAAGATAATGACAACGGATATTATTGAAAAACTCCAGCGTGCTACTTTTTTTAATGGATTGGATGAGGTTCAATTACAAAAGATATGCAGCAAGTCGAAGATACTTTCTTTTAATAAAGATGAGCTGATATTTTGCCAGGGAAATGATGCGGCTGCATTTTTTCTTATCATCCGCGGATGGGTGTCGATCATTAAAGAAAATAAAAATGCTGAACAGTCAGTGTTACATGTTTTTAAGGATGGTGAGAGTTTCGCCGAACCGGCTGCATTGGTGATAGGGCGTTATCCTGCCAGTGCGTATGCTGCATCTCCGTGTGAACTTCTGGAAATCAGGAGTTCTGCTTTAAAAAGTATGATCACAGATGATCCTGGCATTGCTTTACGCATGATTATCCGTTTGTCTAGCCAATTAAATACCTTGGTCAACGAGTTTGAGCAATATAAGACTATGGGCGTCACGAGACGACTGGCACTATTTTTAAAAGAGCTCTCAGAGAATAATTCAAATAAAAAAAGCGTTGATCTACCATTTAACAAAACAGTATTGGCGGCCCACTTGGGCATACAACCAGGCACACTTTCGCGCGCTTTCAATAATTTAGCAAAACATGGCGTAGTATCTGATCGTAGCAGTCATATTCTTATTGAGGACATCGAACGTTTACAGGAATATATTAACAATTCGACTTAAGGGAGGTTATTTTTTTGCACGCCTTTTTTATATCCAACGTAATTAATCTACCTTATCTGTTCATTCTGAATAATTTCGTATAAATTAAATAATTTTTTGAAATTCGCTTCTATAAATTCCAGCGTTATTAAGTCGTCATTGTTATATTATATGAGCATAATATTATAGATAGAAAAAATTTTAATGAGGTAAGATTAGTGACTATGGATTATATGTCATGAAGTATCTTCCAATATTTTTGGATATAAATAAAACGCCTTGCCTCGTTGTCGGAGGAGGGCCAGTCGCTGTGCGTAAGGTAGAGCAGTTACGAAAAGCCAATGCGCAAGTAATAGTAGTTGCACCTGAACTCTGCCGTGAATTATCAGTATTGGCGGATAAACAATTAATTGAATATAAGTGTAGTGACTTCAATGAAAATTTTCTGCAAGAAAAAATATTAGTTATTGCTGCCACTGATGATGCCGCGATTAATAAACTCATATCTGAGCTAGCTAATGAAAGAAATTTGCCGGTCAATGTAGTTGATAATCCAGAGCTGTGTAGTTTTATTATGCCATCTGTTGTCGATCGCGATCCGGTGCAAATTGCAATTTCAACAGGAGGTGCTTCACCTGTTTTAGCGCGACTATTACGTGCACGTCTGGAGTCTTTGATTCCTTCATCGTATGGTAATTTGGCTAAGATGATGCAAAAATTTCGTACAACTATTAAAGCGAAGTACCCCGATATGCAACATCGTAGGCGCTATTGGGAAAATATACTGCAAGGCCCTATAGCCGAAATGATTTATGCCGGGCAGCAAGAATCAGCGATGAGCGCACTCGAAGATACACTCTCTGCAGACGCTGATGAAATTAATAAAACAGGAGAGGTCTATCTGGTTGGTGCCGGGCCGGGCGATCCAGATCTATTAACATTCCGTGCATTGAGATTAATGCAGCAGGCCGAAGTTGTGCTCTACGATAGATTAGTTGCGCCCGTCATTGTTGACTTATGTCGAAAAGATGCGGAACGTATTTATGTCGGTAAAAAACGAAATCAGCATGCCTTGCCCCAAGAAGAAATAAGTCAATTAATGGTAGACTTGGCTAAGCAGGGTAAACGTGTATTAAGGCTTAAGGGAGGCGATCCTTTTATCTTTGGCAGGGGCGGGGAAGAAATAGAATTACTCGCTGCTGAAAACATTCCATTTCAGGTGATTCCAGGTATCACTGCCGCTTCAGGTTGTGCGAGTTATGCGGGTATTCCGTTAACACATAGAGACTATGCTCACACTTGTGTCTTTATTACAGGTCACCTAAAGGATGGCGGCATGGATCTTAATTGGGAAACTTTGATTCAACCCAGACAAACAATTGTTGTATACATGGGGTTCATGGGTTTGGAGTCGCTCTGCGGAGAATTGATTTTCAGAGGACTACCAAAAACAATGCCAATAGCCTTGATTCAAAGAGGGACTACATCGGAACAGAAGGTTTATATTGGCGATTTGATAACTATGCCCGAGATGTCCAAGCAACATGAGATTACCCCCCCGACAATCATTATCATTGGTGAAGTGGTTAAGTTACACGAATCCCTCTCATGGTTTAAGCCTGAGGAATGATGTCAGGTTTATAAAAAGACACTATCATAAAGACATTGAAAATTTACTCTGAAAGCGAAATAAATGAGAGAAAAGGAATGTGAAGATCATAAAGAAGACCGTGAACAACTACTAGACAGTATTAGAGATATAATAGACGAATCCGAAGAAAAAACTATACTAGACGAAGAAGAATTCAGTGAACGATTGAAAGATTGGTTCGTAAATCATTTCAGCACAAGAGATGCAAGACTGCATAAATTTTTACAACATTAATTTGTTAAATTAAAGTGGAGGAAGTAAAACGATGAAAATTAAATCTATAATATTATTGGCCTTGATAAGCAGCCTACCGGCAATGTCTTATGCTGGAGATGCAGCAGCTGGCAAAGCAAAGGCTGCGGCATGTGCTGCCTGCCATGGTGCAGAAGGAGTTAGTGCGATGGATATCTGGCCAAACCTAGCGGGACAAAAACCAGGCTACCTTGTTAAACAGATGAAAGCCTTTCGTGATGGTGGTAGAAAAGACCCTATGATGTCACCAATGGCTGCTGCGTTAACGGATGAAGATATTGATAATCTAGCGGCGTATTTTAGCGGTTTATAATCATCAGCATCAAACGGAAGAAGGGTGTGATTAAAAACCCTTCTTTTTTTTCGTCTATATTTTATGTCTTACTTAACCGTGAGCAAGTCGAGCAAAAGAAATATATGAGATAACAGTAGAGGTTCAATGATAAGTAGAGTTTTATCTAGAATTTAAAGAAGTAATCCAAAACAATTACGCGCATGCCGGAGATTATGGATAAAACAAACACAGCGATTCCAAATATTGCCTTGTTCAACCTGGGCTTCAGGGTTTTCTTCCTTGGTGCTACTGTTTACTCAATAGTGACGATTCTATTCTGGATGGGGATATTTGCATTTAACATGCCTCTGCCGCTATCTGGCCTTTCAACTTTCCAATGGCATGCCCATGAAATGATATTTGGCTATGCTATGGCGGTGATAGCCGGATTTTTATTAACGGCAGTTAAAAACTGGACAGGTATACAAACAGTTCATGGAATACCTTTGGCGTTTATATTTTGTTTATGGTTGATTGCAAGACTGCTGTTTTTATTTGGTTCAACGTTCATTCATATTGCCGCAATTTTTGATCTGCTATTTATTCTTTCGGTCATTGTTGCCGCTGCGTACCCTATTTTTAAAGCGAAAAACTGGAGGCAGCTCGGCATTCTCTCAAAGTTAGTGTTACTTGCGTTTGCTAATGTATGTTTTTACCTGGGATTTATAGGGTGGCTTGAACAAGGGCTCTATTGGGGGGTATACGGTGGTTTGTATCTGGTTATAGGTTTAATACTCACCCTCGGCGGTAGAGTCATTCCTTTCTTTATTCAAGGCGGTGTAGAAAAATCGGTGCAACTTTACAATCCAAAATGGATAACGCTACTGGGCTTAGTCATCTTCCTTGTTTTTTTTATATCTGAATTATTTCTTCATGATAAAAATATTACAGGAATAACATCAGTAGCTTTGTGCATACTTTATTCTGTCCGGCTTGTCGGGTGGTACACATCCGGTATTTGGAAAAAACCATTGCTATGGAGTTTGTATTTGGCAATGTTATTTATCGTCATCGGGTTTTTGTTATTTGCTTTTAGCGTCTATGCAGGTATTCCAAAATATTTAGCCATACACGCACTTGCCTATGGTGGTATCGGAGTAATGACGATGTCTATGATGGCCCGAGTCTCATTAGGTCATACTGGCCGGAATATAAATGAGCCACCGGAGATGGTGAAATACATGCTTGCCATGCTGATAGCAGGCACAGTTATACGGGTGTTTTTACCAATGATTGCGCCTGACAGCTATCTGATATGGATAATCTCTTCCCAGTTGTTCTGGCTTATTGCATTCATCATGTTTCTTATAGCGTATGCTCCCATCTTGATTAAACCTAGGTTCGATGCTCAGTTTGGGTGAAGGTGTTTAATTACAGTTTTTTAACGCTGTATAGGTAAGGTAAGCGCCTTTTGAATTATGTAGAGTAATTACAATCTACTGAAAGTACTGACTTTATTGAATATGCCTGGTTGCGGAATTTTAATGAAAATGGCGTATTGATCTAGGTCAAGTATATTTCCCCTTTTTTCAAGTATTCTCCTGCTTATGAGAGGGAAATGTAAATGAGTAATAAAATAGCAAGTCTGGTTTTTTTCGTATTCCTCGCGGTAATCTTTAGCAATGCAAATGCTGGGGATTCATTCTTCGATGCGTTATATGGCGGTAAGATTGATTTAAATATCAGTACTCGTTTTGAGCATGTTGATGATGACTCAAAGGCATCAGGTTCGCGGGATGCGGATGCGGTAACAATACGAAGTGCATTAGGTTACAAAACCGCTGATTTCTATAAAATGTTTGCCCATGTCGAATTTGAAAATGTATCCGATATTCTTGACGACACTCAATACAATGATGGTGAAAATGGTTTAAGAACATTACCTATTATTGCGGATCCGCGAGGCACTGAAGTTAATCAGCTTTATTTAGGTTTTAAATTCATTGATAAAACCGTGATTAAAGCGGGACGCCAGATAATCACGCCGCGTAAGGCACCCTTCCATCGTTTTCTAGGCACCGTTCTTTGGCGCCAAAACTGGCAGACACAAGATGCTGTCACTGTAAGCAATACATCGATTAAAAATACCGAACTGATGGCCGGTTATATCTGGAAGAACAATACTATTTTCGGTTCGGACCGAGATATGGAAGCACCGATATTTAATGCTAAATATAACGGTTTTAAATATGCCAAGTTGGAAGCTTATTACTACGATCTTGATTTTACCGAGACTGCCGATCTGGCTAATGCGACTGAAACTTATGGTTTCCGGGGCAACGGTGCAATTCCTGTTATTAATGACAAAACTAAGTTTATCTATACAGGGGAATTTGCCAGCCAAAGCGATACAGGTTCGAACCCACGTGATTATGACGTGAATTATTATCTAATCGAAGGTGGTGTTAAGTTGAAAATAGATAGTTTTGTTAAGAGTCTCGTGGTGAAGTTTAGTCATGAGGTGTTAGAACATGATATTGGTACTCTTAATGCAACAGGCGCCGCCTCCGGTGCTGTCTTCAGAACACCATTAGCAACGGGTCATGCCTTTCAGGGGTGGGCAGATAACTTCCTTACCGCGCCAGGTACAGGTGCGACCACGGGTGGTGTTGAAGATAACTATTTCACGATGGTGGCTACCGGTAAATATGATACCAAGTTGATTGTTTCCTATCATATGTTAGAGGCAGAAACAGGAGGCTTTGATTACGGTGATGAACTTGATATCTGGTTTACCAAGAAATTCTTAAAAAAATATTCCGTAGGCCTGAAGTACGCTGCTTACGATGCTTCTTCTGATGCGGGAAATACTAAAGCTACAGACTTATCCAAATATTGGGTTTATTTTACATATAAATACTAAGGCATTTAACGTGCTTTCTTTTTTGAATCGATGAGATTCGGGAATCAAATTGTTATGACTGATGAAATAAACGTCCAGAAAAAAAAGGAATTACACGCGTTCTTCTTTCTGACAGGAGTGATCGCACCGCTAATGTCTGTAGCAGTAGTAGGCGGTTATGGTTTACTCATCTGGCTATACCAGATGCTTGCCGGACCACCTGTAGGATGACCCAATAAGCCATGAGTCAGAATGCGAGCGCAGATGTCAGTCGACGATCCTTTTTGCGTGGGAATTGGTCTGGAGAGACAAGTATTACTTCCTCTTGTCTGAATAACATGGGTGTTTACTGCCAATCTTGTAAAGATGTCTGCACCACGAACGCCATAAGTTTTAATCAAGCACAACAAGGCATTCAATTGCCTTCGATTATTTCTTCACGCTGTACACACTGCCAAGATTGCGTTGAATGTTGTCCTGTCGATGCAATCACGATAAGTAAAAAAGAGGATGTTATTGATGAGTGCTGACGTTCATATTGTTAGTTTAATTATTCATGTGCTTCCTGAATATAAGAATGTGGTATTGCGTAAGGCGAATAATATGCCGCAAGCAGATTGCCATTCCAATGAAGGAGAAAATAAATTCGTGCTTGTATTTGAAGCTGAATCAGATGCTGTTCTTTCTTCCAGTATGGATGAAATAAATAATTGGCAGGGCGTGATGTCGGTACAACTCTGTTATCACCATTGCGAAACCAACGAATCATTGCAAGAGGAAATTCAATATGCAAATCAAGCGTCGTGACTTTATAAGAGCAAGCGCGGCAACTACTGCTGCTGCTGCTGCGGGGATTTCACTACCCTTAAGCGCCACCAATCTGATTACTGATTCGGAATACACCAAGCTAAAGTGGTCCAAGGCAGCATGCCGTTTTTGTGGTACTGGTTGCAGCGTTAATGTTGCGGTAAAAGACGGCAAAGTCGTTGCAACACATGGTGATATTAAATCTGAAGTTAATCGTGGTTTAAATTGCGTTAAGGGTTATTTCCTTTCCAAGATTATGTATGGCAAGGATCGGTTACAAACACCATTACTCAGGATGAAGAACGGCAAGTACCATAAAGAAGGTGAATTTACCCCAGTTAGCTGGGAGAAAGCCTTTGATGTTATGGAAGAAAAATTTAAGAAAGCACTAAAAGAGAAAGGTCCAACAGCGGTTGGCATGTTTGGCTCGGGTCAATGGACAGTCTGGGAAGGTTATGCTGCATCGAAGCTTTATAAAGCAGGTTTCCGTTCAAACAATATTGATCCGAATGCGCGGCATTGTATGGCCTCTGCTGTTGGTGGTTTTATGCGTACCTTTGGTATTGATGAACCGATGGGTTGTTACGATGATATTGAGCATGCAGATGCGTTTGTACTCTGGGGTTCAAACATGGCAGAGATGCATCCTATACTCTGGACCCGCTTAACTGATCGACGTTTAAGTGCATCGCATGTCAAGGTTGCCGTGTTATCAACTTTTGAGCATCGCTGTTTTGAATTAGCAGACATCCCTGCGATTTTCACACCACAAACCGATTTGGCCATTCTTAACTACATCGCCAATTACATCATTAAAAATGATCGAGTTAACAAATCATTTGTTGGCAAGCATGTGAATTTTAAGCGGGGTAATGATGATATAGGCTACGGATTACGACCGGAACATCCATTACAAAAAGCAGCAAAGAATGCCGATAAGGCTGGTGGGTCAACACCGATCAGTTTTGAAGAGTTTGCTAAATATGTTTCCAAATACGATGAGAACTATGTTGAAAAGCTCTCTGGTGTGCCTAGAGATAAATTACAACAAATCGCTGAGCTATATGCTGATCCCAAGATTAAAGTTACATCGTTTTGGACCATGGGTTTTAATCAACACACGCGTGGTGTGTGGTGCAATAATCTTATTTATAACATCCATCTCCTCACGGGTAAGATCTCAACACCTGGAAACAGCCCTTTCTCTTTAACGGGTCAACCATCAGCCTGTGGTACCGCGCGTGAAGTTGGAACCTTTTCGCATCGATTACCTGCCGATATGGTTGTTAAGAAAAAGGAACATCGCGATATAGCAGAAAAAATCTGGAAGCTTCCGGAAGGTATTATTCCTGCAAAACCGGGATACCATGCAGTCTTACAAAATCGTATGTTAAAAGACGGCAAGCTCAATGCCTATTGGGTGCAAGTGAATAACAATATGCAGGCTGGCCCGAATATAAATGAAGAGGGTTTACCTGGTTATCGTAATCCCGAAAATTTTATTGTGGTTTCTGACGCCTACCCGACAGTAACGGCACAGGCTGCAGACTTGGTCTTACCAACAGCAATGTGGGTAGAGAAGGAGGGCGCCTATGGCAATGCCGAACGCCGCACACAATTCTGGCATGAAATGGTCGATGCGCCGGGAGAATCGAAATCAGATCTATGGCAGGTTGTGGAATTTTCAAAACGTTTTAAAACAGATGAGGTTTGGCCAAAAGATATTCTAGATGCGAACCCCGACTATAAGGGAAAGACCTTGTATGAAGTCTTGTTTAAAAATGGACAGGTTGACAAGTTTCCGCTATCCGATATCGAAGAAGGTTACGCTAACCATGAATCTAAAGATTTTGGTTTTTATCTACAAAAAGGTTTGTTTGAAGAATATGCAACGTTTGGTCGAGGGCATGCCCATGACCTCGCAGACTTTGATGTCTATCATAAGGAACATGGTCTACGTTGGCCGGTAGTCGACGGCAAGGAAACTCGCTGGCGTTTTAAAGAGGGTAGTGACCCTTATGTAAAAGCGGGTACCGATTATCAGTTCTACGGAAATAAAGATAACAAAGCAAATATCTTCGCTCTGCCATACGAGCCAGCTGCTGAATCACCTGATGATGAATATCCGTTCTGGTTATCGACAGGTCGTGTGTTAGAGCACTGGCACTCCGGTTCCATGACACAACGCGTGCCTGAGTTATACAAGGCATTTCCTGATGCAGTCGCGTTTATGCATCCTGATGATGCAAGTGACCTTGGCGTACGCAGAGGGAGTGAAATAATTGTGGCATCCAGGCGCGGAAACATTCGTACCCGAGTAGAAACGCGTGGACGCAATAAACCGCCACGTGGTTTGATCTTTGTTCCATGGTTTGATGCGAGCCAATTGATCAACAAAGTAACACTGGATGCGACTGATCCTATCTCCAAACAGACAGACTTTAAAAAGTGTGCTGTGAAAATAACGGCTGTATAAGAGGTTCATTATGAAACCATTACTTTTTATATTATTACTTCTGCCATTCCTTGTGATTGTTGAGCAAGCACTGGCAGAAGAAAACCTTGCTACTTTACGCTCATCAGAGATAGGTGTTGAGCCCGAAGCACCACGTATGGGGAATGAAGAAAACAAAGATATAAAGCGAAAACGCAATTACCCAATGCAGCCACCGACAATTCCACATAAGAGTGCGAGTTATCGTATCGACCTGAATAGTAATAAATGCCTATCATGTCATAGCAGAAGACTAGTCACTGAATCTCAGGCACCAATGGTGAGCGTCACGCACTACATGGATCGTGAGGGCAATTTTTTGGCTGAAGTTTCCCCGCGACGTTATTTTTGTAATCAATGTCATGTGCCACAAAATGAAGTGAAGCCATTGGTTGAAAATATCTTTCAAGATATTGACGAAATTTTAGATAACAGAAAGAAATAATTTATATGCTAAATAAAATAAAAGAAATTTGGGGGACAATTAGTTCGCCCAGTCGCTATTTTAGTTTAGGTATTTTAATTATCGCTGGTTTTGTTGCCGGGATTATCTTTTGGGGTGGTTTTAATACAGTCCTTGAAGCGACAAATACGGAGACCTTTTGTATTAGTTGTCATGAGATGAACGATAATGTTTATCAGGAATTAAAATCCACCATTCATTACACCAATAGATCAGGTGTTCGCGCTACTTGCCCAGACTGTCATGTTCCCCATGATTGGACAGATAAAATCGCAAGAAAGATGCAGGCATCGAAAGAAGTATGGGGAACGATATTTCAAACCATTAGTACACGTGAGAAATTTTTAGCAAAACGTAGAGAATTAGCAGAACACGAATGGGTTAGATTAAAGACAAATAATTCACTTGAATGTCGAAACTGTCATGATTTTCAATATATGGATTTCACGCGACAAGGAAAAAGAGCTGAAGCAGCACACTCAACCGGTTTGGCTACAGGAGAAAAGACCTGCATCGACTGTCATAAAGGGATAGCGCATGAATTACCTGATATGGCTGGCGTTGAAGGTTGGCAATAAAGTATTAATAAATGGCTTGCGAGAATCATTTAAACCATTAAGCTAACGCGTTCCTACACAGGTCCTTAGCGCTCGTAGCTCAACGGACGATGTGCAGGAAGCACAAGTGTCGCGATAGGCGGAAGCCGATAGCGACGAGAGTAAGCAGTGCAGAGCGCTGCCAGTGAACTGAAAGATCTTAGTGTAATAGGGTTTCCATCACGCGCTCGTAGCTCAACTGGATAGAGTATCGGGCTTCGAACCCGAGGGTTGGGGGTTCGAGTCCCTCCGAGCGCGCCATCTTAATAATTCAAAATCTGCCTCTCTATTTTTAAATTTGATCAGAACTATCCTTTAAACTTTGCAT
>Ga0316204_10008727_pt1 | contig 13872 bp, 6 predicted proteins | sample 6monrhotite_MG_2_FD_205661 | JGI IMG/M metagenome (GOLD analysis project Ga0316204, IMG submission 205661) | Microbial mat bacterial communities from mineral coupon in-situ incubated in ocean water Damariscotta River, Maine, United States -... | ecosystem: Environmental > Aquatic > Marine >... | reverse complement strand
CGACATCAGGAGGCAAGACCTTGCGAACACGTGGACGGTTTTCGACGGAGCCCAGGTGTTGCTCTTCTGCCATCCCACGCTGTAAAACCGGTCAGGTTTCGCAATGGATGCAAACCCAAGTGGGCATGCCAGACGACCCGAGAGTCACTGCACAGGGGAGTGAAGGGCGACGACGACGAGGAACGAGGAGGAGAACTTGCCCGAGAGGGGAAGCGCAGGTTCCCCTTTAGAGACAACGCTGGTTGGCAGCGGCGAATCCGTCAAAGTGGCCGAAAGCCCGCACTAACCGTCACGATCCATGCGGCAGCCGCACAACCACTGACTGTCACGATCCATGCGGTAGCCCAAACCCACCCGGGCCTACCCGGGCCTACCCGGGCCTACCCGGGCCTACCCGGGCCTACCCGGGCCTACCCGGACCTACCCGGGCCCACCCGGGCCTACCCGGGCCCACCCGGGCCCACCCGGGCCTACCCGGGCCGGGTTCAGCCAGGCTCTGCTCGCCAGGGCTCACCCCCTTGGGCGAAACGCTCGTGTCTTCGGGGGCGCTCATCTCTGCTGGGCTGGTGGGGCACGGGGTGGGGCTGCCGCAGGGATCGTGACGGTCACTGGGGGCTCGGCTGCCGCATGGCTTGTGTGACTTAGTTCAGGTCTTCAGCCACTTTGACGGATTCGCGGCTACCAACCAGCGTTGTCTCTAAAGGGGAACCTGCGCTTCCCCTCTCGGGCAAGTTCTCCTCGTTCCTCGTCGTCGCCCTTCACACCCCTGTGCAGTGACTCTCGGGTCGTCTGGCATGCCCACCTGGGTTTGCATCCATTGCGAAACCTGGCCGGTTTTACAGCGTGGGATGGCAGAACAACAACACCTGGGCTCCGTCGAAAACCGTCCACGTGTTCGCAAGGTCTTGCCTCCTGATGTCGCCTTGCGGCGAGGCATCTGACGTCGCAACACCCTCTCGCCTGAGACGCTGGGACGTCACGTTCCTCACAGGTACCTCTTCGCAGTTGGCGCGCGCCTGACGGCGCGTTCTGGCGAAAGATGTGGGGTTAGCGAGAGGGTGGGGATGCGGTGCGGTTGGCGCCGCTGGAGTCGCTGTGAAGCAGCCGCTGGAGTCGCTGTGAAGCAGCCGCTCTGAAGCCGCTCTGGAGGAGAGGAGAGGAGAGGAGGAGGAAGGTGGGGACTTGGCGAGGCCGCGTCATGATCCACAACGGTACGGAGTCGAGGTTGGTCCGCGCCGTGCGGCGCGATCTCGGGGTTGGTGTTGGGGTGGGGGCTCGGGGCAGCGGGCTCACGCGCTTGGTGATGCTACCCGCCGGGCAGGCCTCGCACGATGTAGTCCAGCGGGTCCAGCACCGGGTAGCTACGGTTCGTGAGCCCCACAAAGTTGACCTCGCGACCGAGGATGGCCTCCCAGCGATTCGCGAAGGCCTGCAGCTCCGGGAACACCTCATAGGTGTGCCGCGTCTTGTAGATATGCGGGAGCTTCGGATGAGCCGCCATCCCCGCGGCCTCCATCTTCTCCACCATCTGCGGGCTGGCGATCCCCAGATCGATGTCCGCGATCTCATCCGCCTTGGCGTCGAAGTGGTGCCCCAGCGGCTTGGAGGGGTTCTCGGAGTAGAAGGTCGTCGAGGTGCCCTTCAGATCGATCTGTGCGTCATCCAGCCCCATCTTCTTCAGCACATCATCCAGCTCGTCCTGGAACTTCTGGTACTGCTCGGGGCCCTCAAAGCTCAGCGGCGACTGCTTGCTCTGCATCCACTGGATGCGCTCATCGGAGATACCGCGCGCCTTGAGATCAGCGCGGAACAGATCCGACTCGCGCAGCGCGCTGGAGTCGACCTGGCGCTGAAGCACGGTCTCCCGCCCCTGGAGCTGACGGAGCTTGCCCGCGTCGTCAAAGCGGTGGTGGTCGCGGAAGCGGCTGCGGATCGCCAGCTCGTCCAGCTCGGTGTCGGGATAGACGCCGCGGTACTGCCGGACGAAGTCGTCCTCGACGGTGGTGGACCGGTGCAGGAAGCCGGCCTCGTCCAGGTGGGCGAAGTCATCGACGACGTCATCGACCAAGCCATCGAGATCATCGGCGATCCGCGCGAGCTCGTCGGCGCCCTCCACCACGTCGTCGAGGAGCCTCGCCCCATCGTCAATAAAGCGCGCGCCGCTGCGCAGCTTGCTCACGGCCTGGACGCCGGTCTCGGCGATCCCGAGCGCGCTCAGCGGGAGGGTGGCGAGGAAGAGCCCCGTCTCCAGCTCGGTCTGCTGGGCGAGCTGCTTGTAGCGGTCGTTCGCCTTCGAGTGCGTGTTGTTGAGCCCGTGGATCGTCCGCAGGCGGTCCATGGCCGACTCGTGGCGGCCGTAGATGGCGTCGGTGGTGACGCCGTCGCTCAGCGCGTCGACCTGCTCCCCGATGTACTTGGAGCGGTTGAGGTTGATCTCGGCGCGTCGGCCGATCCAGCGATCACTGTCCTTGCCCTTGAAGATCCAGCCGGGGAAGTCCACCACCTCGACGGTGCGGTTGAGCCAGGTGTTGTCGAACTCCTCGGTCAGCTCGGTGAAGCTGCGCTCACCCAGGGAGCGCTTGAAGGTCATGCTCCCGATCGAGAGCAGATAGTCCTGGCGCTCCGCCATCGGCACCAGCGCGGCGAGGTCGATGGCGGCGGGGCGATCCCGGATCCAGTCAGAGGGGCGGTAGCGCTTGACCTCCTGGTTCAGGAGGAGGCGCCCGTCGTCAGTCAGGAAGAGCCCGCGCTTGTCCTGAACGAAGCGGTCGAGCTCAGGCCCCTCGCTCAGTCCGAGCTCCTGTCGGAGCCAGGGGCTCATCTCGATGTCCGCCGGCGTGAGCCCGCTCTGGTTGCCCTCCAGCAGCTCCAGGGCGTCCTTGACCCGCACCAGCTCGTCGAGCTGATCGCCGGTGAGGCTGGGGGTGTCCGGCGAGATGGGGGAGGAGGGGAAGAAGGTCAGGCGGCCGTCGAGGTTGTGCGTCTCGTAGCCCCGGCTCCCGGGCCCGGTGATGGGCGCGCCGCGCCAGGTGTCCTTTGGGATCTCGCCGACGCTCCGCTCGCCGTCTTCAAACACCGCCCCGTAGGTCATGGGGAAGCCGTCCAGCCGCTCCTGGAGCGTGAGGCCGGCCTCGGCGATCAGCCCGTCCAGGCGCTGGAGCTGCTGGAGGGTCGCGTCCAGCGACGGGGTCTCGGCGGCGGGCAGGCCGGCGTCGGCCAGCGCCGCGTTCAGGGCCCACCGCTCGCGGGTGAGCGCGTCCAGCTCGTCGGCGACCCGCTCGGCGTTGGGCAGGGTCTGGGGGAGGCCCTCCTGCTTGACGGCGTCGGGCAGCCAGCCGCGCTGCCGCCAGTCCCACATGACCTGGGCGCCGCCCTCCTTGTCGCGGAGGTGGTGGCTGATGACGTCGAAGGCGGCGGGCTGGGAGCGGGGGTCTGGGGTGACGCCGCCGGTGAGGTTCTGGAGGCCGCGGACGTCGGTGACGGAGGCGGGGCTGTGGCCACGGAAGTTCTGGGGGAGCTCGTGCTGCTGGAGGAGCTGATCGATCCGCATGGCGGCCAGCGCGCTCTCGGGCGTGCCGCCCACGGCCAGCGCGCCCGGATCCAGCGGGGCGCTGACCTGGCCGGCCCGGATGTCTTCCCGGAGCTGCTCGGTCGCCTCCCGGGCGATCTCCTGGAGCAGCCTGCGCTGGTCGTAGGAGATGTCCGACCAGTCCTTCGCCATGTACTCGGCGAAGGGGTTGTTCTGGTACTTCGACCAGGGCGAGTTCAGGGTGGCCGCGTCAGCGAGGCGGCCGAACATGGCGTAGTTGTAGCCCGCCACCTTGTCCATGAGCCGGGTGTAGGAGGCGGCGTAGGGGGCGATGAAGTCCGCGCGATCGTTCAGCGCGTCCACCCGGGCCTGGAGCGCCTCGGGGGTGAGGTCGGCGTAGTCGCCGGGGGCGGGGCCCGGGGAGAGGCTGTCGCCCAGGATGCTGCTGATGTCACCGATGACCGGGGCGTTCGGATCCGCGCAGTGGTTGTCCTGAGCGGCGGCGGGTCCGAGGGCGGCCAGCAGCAGTGCGGTGACGATGGACATCGGGTGCTCCAGTGCCGGACAGAGGAGGAGCCGCCATTCTAACGGCTGTCCGGTGGAGGGAGGTGCCTTCCCTGAGCTGTCGTACGGCGCGAACCACCAGTCGGATCACCCGATCCTTCAGTCGGTCCCCTGCGCCGCCTCCGGGGCCGCGCACCAGCAGAGCGCCTGGCCGTCGTAGATGCCCGTCTCGCTGGAGCCGTGCTGGTCCCCCGTGCAGGTCAGCGCCAGCGCGTCGGGGCAGCCCTCATCGACGGGGCGACCCGCGCAGGTCGGGGTGCGCTCGGCCGCCGCGCGCAGGGCGGGCAGGTGCTCCAGCAGGACGGCGTCGGGGCAGCCGTCGATCAGAGCATCCAGCAGCGCCCCCCGATCCTCGATCGCTCCGCTCAGATCCCGGGCGTGGAGCCCGCAGAGGAAGCCCGCCGCGAGCGACGCGTCGAGGCAGTCGTCGCCCTGACAGCCGTCCTCCGCCCGGAAGAAGACAGCGGGCTCGAAGAGCCAGAGCGAGGCTCCGTCTTCGCTCGAGTCACAGGCTTCGTCGACCCGATCGAGCCAGCGGTCCGGCACCCAGTCCAGCGCCATGCCCGTCGGCGGCTCGTCCAGCAGCGGCCGGCGGTCGTCGCAGAGCTTCGGGGCGTTGATCTTGGAGAGGCCGCAGGCCGCGCCTTCGGGGAGATCGTGGACGCGTCGGCCCACCTCGGGGCCCGACCCGCCCGCCGCGCAGGAGGCCCAGGTGCTGTCGTCGCCTTCGTGATCGGAGGTCGTCGAGCGCGCGAAGTTCGCCGGGCAGGGCGCGTCGGCGCCGGTCTCGTTGGTCGCCTCGGTGTTGACGTCCAGGAACGCCGGATCCCGCCAGACACCATCCGCGCCGCAGCTCCCGCCGGGGTGCCGCGCGGTCAGCGCGCCGGCGCCTGGGTCGTAGACGAGGCCGCAGTCCATCCCGGACGGGGTCCACAGCTCGCAGGGCTCGAAGTGTCGGCAGTCCGTGGGGTCCAGGACGCAGGACAGCGACAGCAGCGAGGGGATGAGCAGCAGGGGGATCATGGCGTCACCCCCACGAGCAGCCGCAGCTCCCCCCGGGCCGCGTCGATGTGGAGGTCGTCGGGGAGCCGCGCGACGGTCGGCGTCCAGAGCGCCTCCGCGCTGACGCTCAGGCGCGCGCCCTCCCTGAGCAGGCTCCCGCCGAGCCCCGCCGGGACCACCAGCGCCCAGGAGGCGCCCTCCCGATCGTCGGCGCGGGTCAGCCGGAGGGCCTCACCGCCGGCCTCCATGAGCAGGCCCGCCCGGTGGGGGTAGCTGCCCCAGAGGCCGAGGTCCGCGCCGAGCGTCAGCCCCGCGCCGGTGAGGTCACCGGGTTGATCGTGGAGGGTGTCCCGGACCGCGCCCGCGCTCACCTGGAGCCGCAGGCGATCGGCGGCGGCCCAGCTGCCGCGAGCGGCGGCGCCCAGCTCCAGCCCGGTGCGGTCCAGCAGCGGGGAGCGGGCCCGCGCCGCGATCGAGAGCGCGGGGCGGCCGTGCCAGTGCAGCGTGTTGGAGGGCGCTGCGTCCGCCGGCAGCGGCGCCACCGAGGTGACGTGGCGGCGGATGGCCTCCGGCGCCAGCGGCGCGGTGACCTCCCGGTAGCTTCGGAGCGAGACCTCGGACCAGCCGCAGGCGCCCACATCCAGCGTCTCGCCAGCGCTCAGGGTGAGCGCGCAGGCCGCGGCGCCCTCCGCCGTGACCCGGTAGAGCTGGTAGTCACTGGCGGGCAGCCGCGAGGCCGCGGGCGCCTCGGCGGTGGTGCGCAGGTCGTTGACGAGCACCACCCGGCCGCCGTCCATGGGCACGCTCAGCAGCCAGCGGGCGTCCCCGGGGTGATGCAGCAGCAGGCCCGCCGGCCCCTCCAGCGGCGGCAGGCTCGCCGCCGAGCGACCCTCCGGCGCGCGGATCACCGGCGAGAAGCCCTGGAGGAGCGTGGCCGTGAAGCCAGCCACGTGATCGGAGAGCATCTGGGCCGCGAGGCGCCCGTCCTCGCCGCGCTCTCCGGCGGAGAGCGCGCTCAGCAGCCCCAGCGTGAAGGCGCCGCCCTCGAACTCCTCCGCCTCCGGTGTGCGCTCCCTGACGGAGGCCTCGACGTAGTCGCCGGCGCTGCGCCCCACCCGGGAGAAGCGCGGCTCAACCGGCGCGGGCTGGCCGCGCATCTTCGCCGAGTGGCAGACGTCCAACATCACCAGCTGGACGACGCCGCCCGAGCTCTCCTCGATCGCGGCCAGCAGCGCCCCGCGGCTCACCACCCCGTCGCCCAGGTGGACGCCGCGATCCCGCTCTCCGTGGGCCGCCACGTACACGATCACCGACACGGACTCGTCGCGCGGCAGCGCCGAGAGCGCGCGCTGGATGGCGTCGAGGGTCGGCGCGGCGGGTGGTCCCCCCGGCCAGCGGCGGCCCTGGCTGGAGTCATCCGGGGTGGTGAAGGTGTAGGTCTCATCGACCGCGCCCACGCCCGCGAGGTACCAGCTCATCCTCCAGGCGTCGTCGTCGGCGAAGCGGAGCACCTTGTCCGGGGCGTCGCTCTTACACTCAGCGACGTAGCCCAGCTCCTGAACACAGGGCGCCTCCCACCACGCCGCGGCCCCGATGACGACCCCGATCGTGGACGCCCGGGCATCGGTGAGCAGCGCTGCGCCGAGCACTGCGCCGAGCATTGATCGGAGCGTTGATTGGATCACTGCGCGGGCTCGATCTGGAAGACGAGGAAGCGCACGCCGCCGAAGCCGTTGATGGGCAGCAGCTGGCCGTCCCCCACGAGCGCGGGCAGGCGCTCCGGAGCCTCCGTCGGTGGGCCTTCGGCGACCACCAGGACGTCACCGGGGGCGAGCTCCAGGGTCCACGGCGCGGCGTCCAGGCGGACGGGGCTCGGATCGGCGAGCGTCCAGGCCCAGGCGTCCAGCTGGTCACCGCCCTCCCAGAGGAGCTCCACCCTGCCCGATGGCATCCTCGGTCGCGCGCCCACGCCGAGGGTCGTCTCCCGCCACTCGACACCGTCGATGAACACACGCAGCGTCCCTGGCGCGTCCGTCGCCGCCTCACCGCGCCAGCCCTGCTCCGGGGTGGTGTCGGTGTGATCGACGAGCCCGGCCTCGGGCGGGAGCAGCACGCCGATCAGGAAGCCGGCGGCCAGCAGGCCCGCCCCCGCCGTCAGCCAGGGGAGGTGCAGCAGCCGCCCCGCCGGGCGCTCCTCGGGCGCGGCGTCCCCCGCGATCCCCGCGGCCCCCTCCATGTCGGCCAGCACGCGCTCCACGGCTTGATCCTGCGGCACCCCCTCGTCCACGAGCTGCTGCGTCAGGAAGAGCGCTCGGGTGCTCAGCGACGCCTCGGAGCCCGGGTTGTCGGCCAGCACGGCGTACCAGCGCTGCCAGTGCTCCGCTTGCTCCAGGAAGCGCCTCACGGGAGCGCCTTCGCGCCGAGCTGCTCGCGGATCCAGCCCAGCTCCCGCCGGTCGCCACGATAGCTTCGGTTGCCGGGCCAGGGCGCCTTCAGTGCCCAGACAGCGGGGGCGAAGCGAGCCCGCCACGCGGCCCGGGGGCGCCCCTCGCGCCGCTCATCCAGCGCCTCATCCAGCTCCGTGACGCACCAGAACCACTGGGCGTCGAGGGAGGTCTGCGCCTCCTCGGAGCGCAGATCGCGCTTGTCCGGCGAGGGATCCAGAGCCCAGCAGAGGCGCACAACGGACCAGGCGCGGGCCTTCTCGGGGAGCAGGCCCGCGGGCGGCACCCAGCGGCGGTAGAGGAACCGCGCGCCGGACTTCCAGGCGCCGAGGGCCCAGATCAGCTGGCGGATCGGGCGCGGGTGCCGGCCCACGCAGATCGCCAGGAGCAGGCGGTGCGAGGGCTCCCCGAGGAGGTCCAGAGCGAAGGCGCCGGCGCCGCGCTTCGGCCGCGGCGTCGGCGGCGCCAGCGCCAGCTCGCCGGCCTCCCGCAGCCAGTCCCGGAGCGCGCAGAGGAAGAGGCGGCTGCGTGAGAGCGTGAGCGCCCGCCCGTTTCGATCCCGCAGCTCCGCCGCCAGCGCGGACAGCCCCGCGCGCAGCCGAAGCAGCGCGTACCGGTGCAGCAGCGTCGTCCACGAGTCCAGCCAGCGCTCGCTCGCCGCGCTCTGGAGCGCCTCCTCGTCGACCTCCGACAGGAGCGGGTGGGTGTCGCGGGCGGCCCACGCGTAGGCCCGCAGCGCCTCGACGTGGCGCGGCGACGGCGCCTCCCCCGAGCCGCGGTAGAGGAGGTACTCACAGGCTTCGAGCAGCGCCGCGCGCTGAGCGTCGGGGATCTCGGGGGCCGGCTCGGGTGCGCCCGAGAGCATCAGCGGGGCCCGCCCGGCGTCCAGATCCCTTCGGCCCAGCGCGGCGTCCCGCAGCGTGTCCAGCAGGCCGTCCCCCAGCACCAGCAGCGGGGCATCCTCCAAGGCCGGCGCGGGCTCTACGGGGCTGTGCGTTACACCAGCGGTGCTCGGTGTGTTCTCGTCCCGCAGCTCCTGCACCATGAACGCGCGGGCGACGGGGCGCGCCTCGCTGGCGAGCCTCGGGAAGCGCACCCCGCGGACGGCGGCGTGGCTGCTGTTGGCGTCGCCCAGCCGCTCGCTGAACAGCCCCTCCCGCTCCGCGAGCTGACACCAACCCACCACCGACTCCGCCTCGGATGCCCCGCTGAACCCGCCGGCGCGAAGCGTCCTCAGGTGCTCCAGGTAGGCGGCTCGCAGGGGCTGCATGGGGCCTCGGTAGAGGGGGGAGAAGTGCTGGAGGGAGCGCCGCCGGGGGTGAGCGATGAAGGCGCGCTGGGCGGCGAGGCGGTCGGGCTCGGGCATGGCCGCCGCGACGGCGAGGACGAGGGCGGAGGGGACTTCAGCGGCGGTCACGCCCCGATCCCGATCCAGGGCGAGGCCGAGGCTGTGGGTGATGAGCGACGTGAGCAGCTCACCCCGGTGGAGGGCCAGCCCGGTGAGGCCGAGCGCCTCGGCGCCGAGGGCGATCGCGCTGTCGTCTTCCAGCTCCAGCCACGCGGCGGAGCTTCGCCAGGGCCGCTGGTCGGCGCGCGCGCCCGCCAGGTAGACCTCGCGGATGCGCGCCGCGTCCCCGAAGCTGGCGAGGGCCTCGACCTCTCCGGGGCTCGGGGGCCACCCGTCGAGGGCGAACAGCTCCCGAGCGCGATCTGCCCACCGTTCTGCTGACATACGTGCATTTTATCACACTCAGAAGAGCACAATCCTGAAGCTGTCGACGTGGTCGTCGAAGTCTCCGTAGCCGTCGCCGTTGCTGTCCTCGCAGTTCAGGTTCCAGCCCGTGCCGCTGCCGGAGCAGGTCACCTCGAGCGAGGTGTCCGTCCCCGTACAGTCAGCGCCCTTGTAGATGGTGACGAGCAGTGTCATCCCAGCGGGGCAGGAGGTGGCGTCGGGCACGATGTCCACCTGGGCGGCGGCGTCGGGGCTGGCCAGGTTGTAGCAGGCGCCTTCGGCCGCCTCGATGCTGTCCAGGGCGCCGCTGCCGCTGCCCACCGAGCAGTTGGTGGGGCAGCCGGTGTTGCAGTCATCGTCGTACCAGCTGACCGTCGCGACTGTGCAGCCCGCGCCCTCGTCCACGAGGTTGTCGCAGTCCTCGTCCACGTCGTCGCAGCTCTCGGTGGCGCCGGGCTTGATCGAGCTGTCGCCGTCGTCGCAGTCGCCGGAGGTGCCGGAGTATCCGGAGGGCTGGGAGCAGGCGTAGACCAGATCGGTGCTCACGCCGTAGTCATCGCTGTCATCGTCGGCGTACCAGGTCTGGAAGGCCGCGTCCTCGTCGACGGCGCCGTCACAGTCCTGGTTGGCCCCATCGCAGGTGTCCGAGGCGCCGGGGTTGTACGAGGCGTCGCTGTCGTCACAGTCACCCGCGCAGGTGGTCCAGCCGTCTCCGTCTCCGTCGAGCCCCTCGTCGGTGTAGGTGTCGCAGTCGTTGTCGCGATCGTCGCAGGCCTCGGTCGCGCCGGGGTAGGAGGAGGCGTCGTTGTCGTTACAGTCGCTCTCGCAGGTGGTGTAGCCGTCGAGGTCGGCGTCGAAGCCCTCGTCGGTGTAGGTGTCGCAGTCCTGATCCTCCCCGTCGCAGTCCTCGGTCGCCCCCGGGTAGATCGTGTAGTCGCCGTCGTCGCAGTCGTCGTAGGAGCCGGAGTAGCCGTCCGGCTGCAGGCAGGCCATCGTCGTGACCCCGCTGGCCGCGCCGTAGTCATCCCCGTCCCCGTCCCAGTACCAGGTGAAGCCGGTGGAGGCGTCCAGGGAGCCGTCCTCGTCGTCGATGGCGCCGTCGCAGTCGTCGTCGTCCCAGTTGCAGATCTCCGTGATGCCCGGGTTGATGTTGGCGTCGTAGTCCACACAGTCGCCGCCTACGGCGATGTAGCCGGTGGGCGCCGCGCAGGAGTCGACCGTGTCGTCCTCGGAGCCGTAGCCATCGGAGTCGAAGTCGTAGTGCCAGGTCGTGAGGGCGCCCTCGTCGATGAGGTCGTCGCAGTCCTGATCGATGTCGTCGCAGATCTCGACGGCGGTGGGGTAGATGCCCCCGTCCGAGTCGTTGCAGTCGTACAGCGTGGAGCCGGCCGAGACGTAGCCCGGCGGGGCCGCGCAGGCGGTGGTGAGCGTGTCCTCGTCTCCGTAGAGATCCCCGTCCAGGTCTTCGTAGTAGGTGGCGCCGTCGATGGGGTTGTTGTCGATGACGTCGTCGCAGTCCTGGTCGACCTTGTCGCAGATCTCGTCGGCGTCGGGGTTGATGTCCGCGCGGCCGTCGTCGCAGTCCTCGTCGTTGAAGACGTAGCCAGCGGGCTGGTCACAGGACACCGTGGTGTTGTCGGGATCGCCGAAGCCGTCCCCGTCGAAGTCCTGGTACCAGGTCACCCCGGTGGTGCTGACGATGGCCGCGTCCGCGCTGTCGATGTCCCCGTTGCAGTTGTCGTCGACGCCGTTGCAGACCTCGTCCGCGCCGGGGTTGATGGCGACGTCGCTGTCGTCGCAGTCGCTGCCCGTGGTGATGTAGTCCGAGGACGGCGCCACGCACTCATCCTCGATCGCCGTCGCCGGGTCACCGTAGCCGTCCGTGTCGGCGTCCAGGTACCAGATCCCCGTCGTCACGCCCTCGTCGATGAGGGTGTCGCAGTCCTGGTCGGCGCTGTCGCAGATCTCGGCGGCGGTGGGGTTGACGCCCGAGTCGCTGTCGTTGCAGTCCGTGTCATCGAAGACGTAGCTGGTGGGCTGCTCACAGGCAGAGAGTGTGTTCTCGGCGTCGCCGTAGAAGTCGCCGTCGAAGTCCGCGTAGTAGATGTCGCCGTCGATGGGATCGTTGTCCGCGGTGCCGTCGCAGTCCTCGTCGACGTCGTCGCAGGTCTCGTCCGCGTCGGGGTGGATGTCGTCGTCGCCGTCGTTGCAGTCCAGGGCGTTGTCGGTGTAGCCCGCTGGCTGCACGCAGGCGGTCACGCTGATGTCGGGGTCGCCGTAGCCGTCCCCGTCGAAGTCCTGGTACCAGACGGTGTCGGGGTTGATGTTGGCGTCGGTGTCGTCGCAGTCCTGGTAGTCCGTGACGTGGAGCGGCGGGGCGGCGCAGGCCGTCACGTAGATGTCCGGGTTGCCGTAGCCGTCGCCGTCGGCGTCCTCGTAGAAGCTCGTCGCGGAGAGCCCCTCGTCGATGTCCCCGTTGCAGTTATCGTCGGCCCCGTTGCAGGCCTCGCTGGCCCCCGGGTTGACGTCGCCGTTGCTGTCGTCGCAGTCGCCGTCCCGGCTCACGTAGCCGCCAGCGGGCTCGGTGCAGTCCTCCACCGCGTCCCCGGAGTCCCCGTAGCCGTCGCCGTCCCCGTCGTAGTACCAGTCCGTCAGGCAGTCCTCGACGCTGAAGCTCACCCGCTCGGTGTTGAAGTTGTCGTCGCTGTCGACGACCGTGAGGGTGAGGGTGTAGGCCCCCTCTGGGAGATCATCCCGGTCGAATCGGGTGTCGCAGTCCCCGGCGTAGCCCTCCCAGAGCACGTCTTCGGTGTCCGCGAAGGTCCAGGTGGTGTAGAGGTCCGCGCAGTCGCTGTCTTCCACGTCGCTGAGGTCGGCGGAGAAGAGGATGGACTCGGCGACGCCGTAGATGTCGCCCTCCACGGGGGAGGTGATGGCGATGCCGGGGCCGCCGCCGACGGTGTAGGTGATGGTGTCGCTGCAGGTCGCCTTCGCCTCATCGAAGACCTGCAAGGTCACGGCGTGGGTGCCCAGCGAGAGCTCTCGGGTGGTGAAGCTGATCTCGCCGTCGCTCCCCGGGATGGAGTCCGCCAGCGCGCCGTCCCGGTCGCTCTGCCAGCTGACATCGAGCAGGTCGAGGGGCGACTCGGGGTCGGCGACCCGGGCCTGGAAGGTGACCGAGGCGCCGTCCGCGCCCACGGCGCCGTCCGCGGGCTGGTAGATCTCACAGTCAGGCCCGGCGTTGGGCGGGCCTACGTCGATGGTGATGTTGTCTTCATCGTAGGCGCCGACGAGATCGTCGACCCGGAGGGTGAGGGTGTGGGTGCCCTCCGAGAGGAAGGCCGTGCCGTAGAGATCCCCGTTCGCGTCAGGGCCGCTGACGTCCTCCATCTCGAAGAGGCCGTCCACGCTGCTGGTCCAGGTCGTCGCCAGCGCCTCGCTCGGGTCTTCTTCATCCGTGACCTGCCCTTCAAAGATGATGCGGCCGTTGGAGACGTAGTCGCCGATGGGCACCGGCGATGTGATCACCGCCCGCGGGGCTGTGTTGGGGTACAGCGCCAGGTCGGCGATGTACTCACCCAGCGCGCCCTGATCGTCCCAGACCCGCAGGCTGAGACGCAGTGAGTCCGAGGTGCTGGCTGATGGGAGGGTGACCGAGCAGGTCGTGAACCCATCGTCGTCTGGTCGAAGCAGAGTGGCTGCGTCGACGTCGCTGCTCCCGCAGATCTCGGTGAGCTCACCCTCCGAATCGTAGTGGGACCACGCCAGCCGGAGCGTCTCGAGGGTGTCGTCTTCATCCTCGTCGTAGACGCTGCCGTTGAAGATGACGGCTTCACCGCGGATGTATTCGTTGCCCTCTACGCCTCCGACGATGGTGGCTATAGGGGGCAGGTTGGGTGTCGTCTCCCCCCAGAGCTTCTGATCGCTGCAGCCCATGTAGAAGAGGGTGATGGGGAGCGCGAGCGTGAGCAGGAGCGGGCGGGTGATGGGACGCTGGGACATGGGCGTCGCCTCCGTGCGAGAGGGTTCTGCCTTGTCCAGGGCCCCAGCGGGCAAGCGTTATGAGGTCATCAACGCCGCGGGGAGCAGAGCAGCTGCTCGAAGTGGTCCGCACGGCTGCCGCTGAAGCCCTCCCCCTGTCTTCTGTCTTCTGTCTTCTGGCGGCTGGCGCCGCGAGGGTGCGAGCCCCCTGTGACCCCCCACCTTTCACCAGACCGCGCCGCATGGCGCGCGCCAACTGCGAAGAGGCCCCTCTGAGGAACGCGACGTCCCAGCGCCATACGGGAGAGGGTGTTGCGACGTCAGATGCCTCGCCGCAAGGCGACATCAGGAGGCAAGACCTTGCGAACACGTGGACGGTTTTCGACGGAGCCCAGCTGTTGTTGTTCAGCCATCCAAATCTGTAAAACCGGCCAGGTTTCGCAATGGATGCAAACCCAGGTGGGCACGCCAAACGACCCGAGAGTCACTGCACAGGGGGGTGAAGGGCGATGACGACGAGGAACGAGGAGGAGAACTTGCCCGAGAGGTGTGACAGGCATGAACAAGAAACCGGAGGTGAGCGACATGTAGCAAATCCTGACCTGGGGCCCTGACAGAGG
>Ga0316204_10008726_pt1 | contig 13874 bp, 11 predicted proteins | sample 6monrhotite_MG_2_FD_205661 | JGI IMG/M metagenome (GOLD analysis project Ga0316204, IMG submission 205661) | Microbial mat bacterial communities from mineral coupon in-situ incubated in ocean water Damariscotta River, Maine, United States -... | ecosystem: Environmental > Aquatic > Marine >... | reverse complement strand
GCCGGGCTCAAGGGCTTCAAAAATCTCAGGGTGCAGAAGCGGCCCACGAGATGTGTCGCCAAGCGTTTCATCGAGATCAAGACGGAACCTCTGCCCGGCCTTCAGGTCGACGGATCCCCCCTCAAAATCACCAACCCGGAGTTTCGGTCCTTGCAAGTCGAGCAAGATGCCGACCGGGCGTCCGAATCGCTGTTCAAGCGAACGGATGATATCGTAACGTTCCTGATGTCCCGCCTTGTCGCCATGCGAGAAATTCAGGCGAAAGACATCGACTCCCGCTTCGAACAGAGCGCTGATTGCCTCTTCCGTGGATGAAGCCGGGCCAAGCGTGGCAATGATTTTTGCGTTTCTATACCTTCTCATCCGCAGACAATAGAGCTAGAGCTTTGAATTCACCAGAAAAATTGGAACAAAATGATGTGCCAATATGGAACAAGCCGTTAGTATAATGGCGCTTACCCCAGAAACGCTGACTAGAAACACTGAATTGCGGAATTTGCTCCATGATTAAGAAATTCGTATCGAATGCACTGCTTTCCGTTTTCATGGACAAGCGGGCCCGCGACAAGCTGCAGGCGAAAAGTAAGCCGAACGCTTCTCCGCGACCGCAACCTCAACCAGAGTCCCCTGCGAATATTACAGATCTGGAAAATCAGATGATTGGCAATGATCCGCTGGAGAACATGAACAAGGATGAGGTTGCCGCCCTGATCCGGGATTCTCTGGATGAAGCCGAACGCGAAATCGTCAGCAACAAGGCCAGACGCACCGCCAATCCCGACCGTCAGGCATTAATCGATCAGGCGTTGGCCATTCAACGCTCCAAACGACATATCGTCGATGACCTGCCACCTGACCAGCGCGAGAAGCTGATGTTCATGGCTCTGAAGACACTGGGTGATCCGGATGACCGCGGTGGCAAACACTGACGCATGGTGAAAGAACAGTCCGTAACAGCCCAGGCCCAGGCGATTCGAGATGGTGACCGCCGCGCCCTGGCGCGCGCAATCACCCTGATTGAATCGACCCGTGCAGATCATCGGGCACAGGCTGAACTGCTGATGGCCGAGCTCCTCCCCTATTCAGGGAACTCAATTCGAGTTGGAATTTCAGGTATTCCCGGTGTCGGCAAGTCCACCTTTATCGAAACCTTTGGCCTGAAAATCATCGAGGCCGATCATAAAGTTGCCGTTCTGGCCGTCGACCCGTCCAGCCCAAAGACTGGCGGCTCCATTCTGGGTGACAAAACCCGCATGGAAGACTTATCGAAAAGCACGTCGGCCTTTATTCGCCCGTCGCCATCGAGCGGGACATTAGGAGGTGTCGCCAGGCGGACACGCGAAGTCATGCTGGTTACGGAGACTGCCGGGTTTGACGTCGTAATCGTCGAGACCGTGGGAGTTGGACAATCAGAGACTGCCGTCGCCGGACTGGTGGATATGTTTGTCTTGTTAATTGTCCCGGGTGGCGGAGATGAACTTCAGGGTATAAAAAAGGGGATCGTCGAACTCGCAGACCTTATTGTGGTCAACAAGGCAGATGGTGACTTGCTGGCAGCGGCTGAGCGGGCTAAACGCGACTATGGTGCTGCACTTCATCTGTTGAGAGCGACAAGCAAGGACTGGCACCCCAAGGTCATGACCTGTTCATCCCTGCTCAAAAGCGGAGTCAGTGAAATCTGGGAAACAGTGGAAATATTTCGCGAATCTGTGAAAACGTCAGGCGAGTTTGCAAAGCGCAGGCAAGAGCAGGCAAAGGCCTGGATGTGGGACGAGGTCAATGAAACCGTCGCCTACGCACTTCGACATGATGAAAATATCGCTGCCATCCTGCCTGAACTTGAGACTCTGGTAAAGAACGGAGAGCTCGCTCCGACCAAGGCTGCCCGAACGGTCCTTGGGAAATTTGGTGTATTGAAAGATTTTGAAACATAACAGATACTTCATTACCCAGATGATTCACTGTAAGGTGATGTTCCTGATGAATCGCGGCAAGGCGAGATAAAATTATCATGCAAGAAAATGAAAAGCGACTGGCGGAACTAGCGGAGTCGGACATGGATACCAGCTTATTGAAAAGTGAACTAGATGGGTTGCTGCGTTACCTTCACCGGGTGCGGACTGAAGTCGCCTCAATTGACCGGCCAGCGGACGAAGAACATGATATCGGATCGATGGGTGAGCAACTGGACGCCATCGTTGAAGCCACAGAATCCGCGACCAATACAATCATGGAAGCTGTCGAGCGCAATGATGATATCGTAGAGAAAATTCGCGGCAAAGTATCTGATCCTGATGTCAGCGCATTGCTAGACCAAATTAATAACAACTCGGGCGACGTTTTTCAGGCCTGCTCCTTTCAGGATATTACTGGTCAGCGGGTCAGCAAGGTCGCCAAATCCATCATTTACGTGGAAGAGCGGGTGGATTCACTGATCAATGTCATGGGCAGAGACGTCATTGAAAGTACTGAGGTCCTGCAAGAATCAACTAAAACCGAAGATGAAAAACTTCTGGATGGTCCTCAGCTTGAGGGTAAGGGACTGTCACAGGACGATATCGACTCACTTTTCGACTAAACTCAGTTAAACAATCTTTTCTACGGCGGCAGGATCAGATATGGTCCTGCCGTATTTTTTAGAGAGAGGCCCCCATGCGATCCTTTTCTTTTCGTCTGTTCCTGTTTTTTGCACTGACAATAATGAGCGCCCAAACCATGACCAATACTGCCGATGCCGCCGACCCCGAAAACACTCTGTACCTTGAGCTTGAACATGGCCGCGTGGTTATCGAAATGCGCCCAGACCTGGCGCCAAAACATGTGGCCCGGATTAAGGAGCTGGTTCGCCAAAAATTCTACGATGGTCTGACGTTTCACCGTGTGATCAAGGGTTTTATGGCGCAGGGTGGAGATCCTGAGGGAAATGGAACTGGTGGATCAGGCCAGAATATTCCGGCTGAATTCTCTGACGAACCTCATGTTCGAGGCACCCTTTCCATGGCCCGTTCCTCCAATCCCAACAGTGCGGATTCACAATTTTTCATTGTTTTTGCCAAAGCGGCTTACCTTGATGGTCAGTACACTGTCTGGGGCAAAGTGGCCGACGGCATGAAATACGTGTCGATGATCAAGCGTGGTGATGACCGGGACAACGGCAGCGTCACGGACCCCGATAAAATCGTCACCATGCGGGTTGCTGCAGACGTCGACTAAGACCGGCGTCGATTAATACCGCAATCTAACGACTGAGCTCCCGCATGGCATTGTCGAGCCCATCGAGGGTGAGTGGAAACATACGGTTGTTCATGAGCTGACGCATCATGCCGACCGACTGGGTATTCGCCCACCATTTCTCAGGCACGGGGTTCAGCCACACGGCATGGGCGTAGATATCGAGCATACGCTCCATCCACTGTGCCCCGGCCTCTTCGTTCCAGTGCTCGACACTGCCCCCCGGATAGACAATTTCATAGGGGCTCATGGATGCATCACCAACGAAAACCACCTTGTAGTCAGAGGCGTAAGTGTGCATCACATCCCAGGTGTTTATGATCTCTGAATGTCGCCGTGTATTATCTTTCCAGACCCGCTCATAAATACAGTTATGAAAGTAAAAATACTCCAGGTGCTTGAATTCCGTCCGTGCTGCAGAAAATAGCTCTTCCATTACTTTCACATGCGGGTTCATGGAACCACCGGAATCAAGAAACAGTAATACCTTGGCCGCATTATGCCGTTCCGGCACCATTTTCACATCAAGCCAGCCCTTCCTGGCCGTCGACGAGATGGTATCGGCGAGATCAAGCTCCGTCTCTGCCCCCTGGCGGGCAAATCTGCGCAATCGCCTGAGGGCAACTTTGATGTTGCGGGTGCCAATTTCAACGGAGTCGTCCAGATTCTTATATTCGCGCTTGTCCCAGACCTTAACGGCACGATTATGACGATTTTCGTCCTGGCCGATGCGAATTCCTTCCGGGTTATACCCATATGCCCCGAAGGGAGATGTACCGCCGGTTCCAATCCATTTTGAACCACCCTGATGGCGTTTTTCTTGTTCCGCGAGGCGTTTTTTCAGGGTTTCCATTAATTTTTCCCATCCGCCCAACGCTTGGATTTCGCGTTTTTCCTCTTCGCTCAGGAACTTCTCAGCCAATTTGCGCAGCCATTCCTCAGGAATTTCGTGCGCCTCTCCTTCCGACCCCGGCTCAAGCCCCTTGAAGACTTCGCCAAACACCATGTCAAATTTGTCGAGATTGGTCTCGTCTTTCACCAGAATCGCCCGGCTCAGATAATAAAAATGATCAACATTGTGATCCGCGAGCCCGTTGTCCATGGCTTCAATCAACGTCAGATACTCGCGAAGCGATACCGGCAGCCGGGCTTCTTTCAATTTAAAGAAAAAGTCAATGAACACGGGTTTTAAGTCTCTCCTCCGGCAGACTCCGGCGCGTTGACAACTTCCTCTGCCACTGGCCTCTATAAGATGACCTTACCCTGCGGGAAAGGGAAACAAATTTTGTATTCAAGGAACAAATCCCAGATCATCGAATTTTGTCACTGGCATGGTTCTGATTGTTCACAAGTTCAGAATAGGACACTCGCCCCCAACAACCAAACAACTTGAATTGAATGAGACAGATAACCGATTGCGTGATAGTTCCTGAAACTGCATCATAGACTGGGATTGATACCAGACTTCAAGGTGCCTGATGTTTCTTCACCTGCTCACCGAAGACCAAAAACGAAATTTCTTCGCTTTGGCGATCCGCATGATTTTGACAGACGGCGAGATCAAACCTGAAGAAATCTCGTATTTGAACCAACTGATCGAAGAATCCGGAATTCCGGGAGAAGACAGCCTGGTACAATCAGTTGAAACACCAGATCTTTCCATTTATCAGAGCCGCGCTTGTCGACTGGCTGTGGCTACGGAGTTGATGATTATCGCCGGGGTGGACGAACGCTTTCACGCCCTCGAAACAGCATTGTTAGCCGCCATTGAAACGGAATTTCATCTGACAAATTCGGATATTTCTAAGATCCAATCACTCGCCAAAGATTGCGCTGAACTGTTTCGTGAAGGTTCCGCCATCGTCGACGCCTGACACCACCTAGCCTTTTTCTCGGCGGTGAAGAAAAGCCAGGCGTTCAAGCAAATGAACATCCTGTTCGTTTTTCATAAGTGCCCCATGCAAAGGTGGGATAACGGTCTTGGCATCATCCGATTTCAGGGCCTCAGGCGGGATATCTTCGACCATCAACAGTTTCAACCAGTCCAGAAGCTCGGATGTTGACGGCTTTTTCTTGAGCCCTGGAACATCGCGAAGATTGTAGAAAACGTTGAGGGCTTCGGAAACCAGGCGGTTCTGAATATTGGGGAAGTGAACATCGATGATGCTTTTCATCGTCGCTTCATCCGGAAAACGGATGTAATGAAAAAAACAGCGGCGCAGAAAAGCATCGGGCAGCTCTTTTTCATTATTTGACGTGATAATCACGATGGGACGCGCCTTGGCGACGACGGTTTCCTGGGTCTCATAAACATGGAATTCCATACGGTCCAGTTCGAGCAGGAGATCGTTGGGGAACTCAATATCGGCCTTGTCTATTTCGTCAATCAGCAAGACCGGCCGGGCATCCTGTGTAAAGGCTTCCCATAATTTGCCTTTAACGATGTAGTTGTTGATGTCGTGGACCCGGGCGTCCCCCAGTTGCGAATCTCGCAGACGGGCAACCGCGTCATACTCGTATAATCCCTGTTGGGCCTTGGTCGTCGATTTAATATGCCATTGGAGCAGCGGTGCATCGAGCGCACCGGCAATCTCCTCGGCCAGAACCGTTTTCCCGGTTCCTGGTTCCCCCTTGATCAGGAGTGGGCGCTGCAACTGAACGGCAGCGTTAACCGCAATTGTCAGGTCTTCTGTTGCGACGTAAGTATCGGTGCCTTCAAATTTTTTTGTCATAACTGAAGTTTATTCCGCTGGCACCGGTTTCGCCAGAGGGTGGGAGAAAGTAGTTTCGTTTCCAGCCTCGGGGTTTCGCGGGATCAAAAACGCAAACGCCAATGATACACCTGCCATGGCGGCACCTGCCAGAAACACATAAGAGGATGAGGCTAAATAAAGAAAGCCGAACGCCGCTGGTATGACAATGGCAACGATATGACTGATGGTGAAGCTGACCCCCGATGAAGATGCGATATCCGCAGGGTCGGCGATTTTCTGAAAATAGGTCTTAATTGCGATCGCCATAGCAAAAAAGATGTGATCAAGGATATACAGAACAACCCCCATCCAGGCCTCTGTCGCCAGCGCATAACACGTAAACACCACGACCAGTCCACTATACTCCAGGATCAACGCTCTGCGTTCACCAAACCGGGAAATCAGTTTGCCGATTTTTGGGGCGAGATAGATCGTCGCCATCATGTTGACCATAAACATCAAGCTGACCTGGGCGGCTGAAAACCCAAACTTCTGGACCATCAGGAAACCCGCAAACACGACAAAAATCTGCCGACGTGCCCCCGACATGAACACCAGCACATACCAAAGCCAGTAGCGACGCCGCAGAACGATTTTTTTATTCTGGTCGGCCTTGGCTTCAAACCGTGGATAGGCGAGCCAACAATACAAACCGATCAGCACGCTGACTCCGCCTCCGGCAAGATAGACCCATTTCATGTCAACCAGCCCGACCTCCAGGGCAAGATAGATCAGGCCGAATGAAACCAACGCTGCAAAAGACCTGGCACTGACAATGCGTCCAAAAACGATTGGGGCATTGTCTTTTTCCGTCCATTGCAGGGCAAGGGATTGATGCAAGGCCTCAAAGTAATGAAAGCCCGTCGACATCAGAACTGTCGTCAGGTAAAGCCCAATAACGGTGGGGAAAAAGCCGGTGATCGCTGTCCCGATGCCGAGGATTAGAAGTGAGAACAATGTCAGGGGCTGCTCACGAAAAAAGATGAGCACAAACACAATGGTGAAGCTCAAAAAACCTGGAATTTCGCGGATACTCTGTAAAAAACCTATCCGCACGCTGTCAAACGCAGCTTCCTCCACTGCAAAGTTATTCAGCAATGCTTGCCACGTTGAAAAACTTAGTGGCATGGCAATCGCCATCAAAATCAGCAAAGTTTCACGTGAGCGCCAATCGATGCGGGACAGGAAGGAGGGCATTCGGTAAATCCAGACGAAAATGTATCAACCAGCGCAGACTTTACCTCAAACCATATTTGGCGTATATGGGCTAATAAGACAAATTATATCGAATTTCCGCCATGCCTACTGTTCAAAGTATACTGACCCCACCGGACACGCGCCTCCGACCGGATGATCATGACCTTGATTCGATTCCGCGGGCCGTGGTTTGGCGGGTCCGGGACTATGAAGGTGAGTTGGTTGTTGAGCGCCATCATCATCGCCGCGCCCAGCTCCTGTTTGCGTCAAAGGGTGTGATGACGGTTGAAACCGATCAGGGAATCTGGGTAATCCCGCCGAAACGTGCAGTCTGGATTCCTCCTTTCATGGAGCATGCAGTGTCGTCAAAGGGACACCTGACCATGCGTAGTCTTTATTTTGATCCGGCGCTGGTCAAAGGCCTGCCAGCGACCTGCATGGTCGTGACCGTATCTCCCCTGTTTCGCGAGCTGTCCCTGGCTGCGGTGGCGCTGCCTCCTCTCTATAACGAAAATGGTGCTGAAGGTCGGGTGATCTCGGTGTTGATCGATCAGTTGCAAACCATATCAACCACCCCTCTTCACTTGCCGACGTCGACTGATCGTAGATTGCAACCGATTATTTCGGCTCTGTCGCGCAACCCTTCTGATGGCCGAGACCTTGGCGCATGGGCAAAAGAGGTCGGCGCCAGTGAGCGAACCTTATCAAGGCTGTTTACCAGCCAAACCGGCATGACGTTCCGTCAATGGCGACAGCAGGTGAAATTATTGGAGGCGCTGGGCCGTCTGGCCAATGGCGATCCGGCCGCCAGCATCGCCTTTGATCTTGGTTATGAGAGCCAAAGCGCCTTTATCGCCATGTTCAGAAAAGCGCTAGGGACCACTCCTGGCAAATATTTTGCCAACATCACAGAACGTGTAGTGAGTTAGTCGGCTTCTCCAAGCAGCGCCGCAATCGCGTCCAGCGCCGCTTGGCCATTTTCTCCTTCCGGCCCGCCGGCCTGAGCCATATCCGGGCGTCCGCCACCGCCTTTACCGCCAACGGCAGCCGAACCGGCGCGAACCAGATCAACGGCGCTGATTTTTTCGATGATGTCTTCGGTCACGCCAACAACGACGTTAGCCTTGCCGTCCATATTGGAGACGACGGCAACGACGCCTGATCCAATCTGGCTTTTCAGATCGTCGACCATACCCTTCAGTTCTTTCGCCGGCACACCATCAAGCAGTTTAGCCGCCAACGTCACACCACCGACATCCGTAGTATCCGTGGAGGCGCCACCTCCTCCCGTCGCCAATTGGCGCCGCGCTTCTCTCAGTTCGCGCTCCAGTCTGCGGCGGTCTTCGACCAATACCTCGACCCGATCCGGGACATCTTCTGGTTTGCTTTTCAACAGTGATGCCGCTTTCTGTAATGTCTGTTCAGTGCTGGCAAAATACGCCCGTGCGCCCTCCCCGGTCAGCGCCTCAATGCGCCGCACACCGGCACCCACGGCGCTTTCATGCAGAATTTTAAAGACACCAATTTCACCCGTGCGCGAAACATGTGTGCCGCCGCAAAGCTCTGTCGAGTAATAGCCCAGTTTATCGTCTGCCCCCATGGACACGACGCGAACTTCGTCACCGTACTTCTCACCGAACAACGCCATGGCTCCGGCCTTGACGGCAGCATCCGGTTCCATCAGACGGGTGGTGACTTCCGCATTGGCGGCAATTTGCCGATTGACGTTATCCTCGGCTTCCGCCAACTCGGCCGCCTCTACAGGTTTTGGATGCGAGACATCAAAGCGCAGCCGATCTGGCGCGACGAGAGAGCCTTTCTGGGTCACGTGATCACCCAGCAGGCGGCGCAAAGCCTCGTGCAAGAGATGGGTGGCTGAGTGATTACCTCGCAGGCCTGAGCGCCGGTCAACATCGACTTGCAGCGCCACATCATCGCCAATTCTCAGCGTTCCCCGGTCAACCTTGACCATGTGGGCATGAACGGTTTCGACCCGTTTTTTGGCATCTAAAACACGTGCCGAGTTATTGTCTCCCGCCGTGATCAGGCCGCTATCGCCCATCTGCCCGCCGGATTCGCCATAAAACGGGGTCTGGTTGACAACAATTGCGCCTTCTTCCCCGGCCGTTAGTTCGTTAACCCTTGCGCCATCCTTGATAATCGCCGTGATCTGAGCTTCTGCGGTTTCGCTCTCATACCCCAGAAAATCCGTGCCCCCAAGTTCGTCGCGAAGGTCAAACCAAATGGCGGATTCAGCCTCAGAACCGGACCCTGACCAGGCCTTTCGCGCCTCGGCGCGCTGGCGTTCCATGGCTTCATTAAAACCATCCGTATCAACCCTCATGCCACGGTTACGCAACGCGTCCTGGGTCAGATCTAACGGGAACCCGTATGTGTCGTAAAGTTTGAACGCTGTTTCACCATTGAGCTGACTTCCCTCATCAAGGTCGCCCGTCGCTTCATCAAGCAGTTTGAGACCATTTTCGAGGGTTTTCTTAAACCGGATCTCTTCCAGTTTAAGGGTTTCCGATATCAGCGCTCCACCGCGAACAAGTTCCGGGAAAGCGGCCCCCATTTCATGGATCAAGGTTGGCACCAGCTGCCACATCAACGGCTCTTCACATCCCATCATATGGGCATGGCGCATGGCGCGGCGCATGATCCGTCGCAGCACGTAACCTCGTCCTTCGTTGGAGGGAAGGACTCCGTCCGCAATCAGGAAACTTGTGGCCCTGAGGTGATCGGCAATGACCCGGTGCGAAACATTGTGCTCATCATCCGAAGATACGCCGGAGGCCTCACTGGACGCCGCAATCAGTGAACGCATCAGATCGATTTCATAGTTGTCGTGTGTGCCCTGCATGACGGCAGCAATACGCTCCAGACCCATACCGGTATCGATTGACGGGCGGGGCAGGTCCACCCGTTCATCAAGTGTCAGCTGCTCATACTGCATAAACACCAGATTCCAGATTTCGATAAATCTGTCACCGTCCTCATCAGGTGACCCCGGAGGGCCACCCGGAATATGCTCGCCGTGGTCATAGAAAATTTCCGAACATGGGCCGCAGGGCCCGGTATCACCCATGGCCCAAAAATTATCAGACGTGGGGATGCGAATTATTTTACTGTCCGGGAGACCTGTAATTTTACGCCACAGTTCGGCCGCATCTTCATCAGACGAATGAACCGTGATCAGCAGTTTGTCTTGCGGTACGCCGTATTCCTTGGTGATTAGGTTCCAGGCGAGTTCAATCGCCAGTTCCTTGAAATAATCTCCAAAGGAGAAATTGCCGAGCATCTCGAAAAAAGTATGGTGACGCGCCGTATAGCCAACATTTTCCAGATCGTTATGCTTGCCACCTGCGCGCACACATTTCTGCGAAGTAACCGCGCGGTTATAGTCACGCTGTTCCAGGCCTGTGAAAACGTTCTTGAACTGCACCATGCCCGCGTTGGTAAACATCAGGGTTGGGTCGTTCAGGGGCACCAGTGGAGAGGACGAGACAATTTCGTGACCATTGGCCGCAAAATAATCGAGGAAAGCACGGCGGATGTCGTTGACGGTCTGCATAATTTTTTATCCGGGTCTTCAGGCAAGAAACACAAGCGCACAAAGGCGAACGCCGGTTTTAGCGTTTCGTTAAGGCAGTGTCCAGAATGGCCGCGATATCCCGGCCAAAAGAAAACGCAGCCCCAATGCAGGACCGCGTTTCCATGTTCTAACGATATGCTGAAATGTTATCCTTCGACAGGTGTTTCACCTTCGGCATCATCGGGTTCTTCAGAGGGGCTGTCATCGGAAGGGCCAACCATCATTTCTTCCGCAATAAGGCCTGCATTCTGGCGTATCTGGAGTTCGATCGCATCTGACATGTCCGGATTTTCGCGCAAGAATGTCTTGGCATTTTCACGGCCTTGACCAATGCGCTGGGAATCATATGAGAACCACGAGCCGGATTTTTCAACAATCCCCGCCTTCACACCAAGATCAAGAATCTCACCCATTTTCGACACCCCTTCACCGTACATGATATCGAACTCGATCATTTTGAACGGCGGGGCCATCTTGTTTTTGACAACTTTTACGCGGGTCTGGTTGCCAACCACCTCGTCGCGGTCTTTGATCGCACCAATACGCCGGATTTCCAGACGTACGGAGGAATAAAACTTGAGTGCGTTACCACCGGTCGTGGTTTCCGGGTTACCAAACATCACACCGATTTTCATCCTGATCTGGTTGATGAAGATAATCAGCGTTTTGGAACGGGCCACGGATGACGTCAACTTACGCAGAGCCTGGCTCATTAGACGGGCCTGCAGACCAACGTGATGGTCGCCCATCTCGCCTTCCAGTTCAGCCCTGGGCACCAATGCGGCTACCGAGTCAATGACCAGAACATCGATCGCTCCGGAACGCACCAGCGTATCGGCAATTTCAAGGGCCTGCTCACCGGCGTCCGGCTGAGAGATCAGCAGTTCCTCAACATCTACGCCAAGTTTTCTGGCATAAATCGGGTCCAGCGCATGTTCAGCGTCAACAAAGGCGCAGGTTCCACCGACTTTCTGGGCTTCGGCGACGGCATGAAGCGCCAGCGTTGTTTTACCGGAGCTTTCCGGACCATAAATCTCAACCACACGACCACGGGGCAACCCGCCAATACCCAACCCGATATCAAGACCGATGGAACCGGTAGAAACAACTTCTGCCTGCACCACCTCGTTCTGGCCGAGTTTCATGATCGAGCCTTTACCAAAGGCACGTTCGATCTGGCTGACGGCGGCTTCAAGCGCCTTGTTTTTATCCACTGATTCTTTCTCCACAAGACGTAAAGCATTCTGCGACATGATATGGCCTCTCTTATTTCACATGGGTTGGGGCAATTCAATTCCCACCATATGTACCTATTTTGTTCTTATTTGCAAGAATAAATTTAAGCCATTGTAATTAAACAGAATTTGGATTTATGTTCTGAGAACGTTTCGGGAATATATACAGTTTTTATTTCGACTTCAAAATATTAAGTGATTGCGAATAACTGAAAGTGATTCGCATCCCTTACTATTCTTCAAGAACATCCTTCACTTTTCCGGCGAGGTCTTTCAACGTGAAAGGTTTACCCAGGAAATGAAGGCTGTCATCCCGCCCGATCTCGTCACGGAAAACATCCTCGGCATACCCTGACATCAAAATCACCTTCACATCTGGAATTTCCTGTCTAACCAGGCTGACCAGCGTGTTGCCGTCCATACCCGGCATGATCACATCAGAAACGATCAGATCAATCTTCTGGTCGGTGCCGTTGATAACATCCAGCGCCCCTTCGCCATTATCGGCTTCAAGAACGGTGTAACCCTTGTTGCGAAGTGCGCGCGTCGCGAAGGCTCTCACGGCATCCTCGTCCTCGACAAGGAGCACAACACCATTACCCGTCAAATCCGGAACCGCAGGCGGCATCGATTTTTCGCCCGGTGCTGATTGTTCCCCAGCAGCGTCTCTGAGACCTGCGTCCTCTTCGTCGACATATTCCGGCAAGTAGATACTGAACGTGGTTCCTTCTCCAGGAGCGCTGTCGACAAAGATGAAACCACCACTCTGATGGATGATCCCATAAACAGTGGACAGCCCGAGGCCGGTTCCTGCTCCCACATCTTTGGTTGAGAAGAAGGGCTCAAATATACGATCCAGATTTTCTTTAGGGATACCTTCGCCCGTATCCGTCGTTTCGATTAACACATACCGACCTGCTGGCATCAGGTCATGTCCTCGCTGCACGGCTTGCTCAAGCACAGCGTTTGTTGTCTTCAATGTAATTTGGCCACCCCCTGGCATGGCGTCGCGAGCATTCACCGTCAGATTGATGATAACCTGATCAAACTGCCCCCGATCTGCCTGAATAGGCAGAAGGTCGCGTCCGGGCTCCAGCTTCAATTCAACAGTCTCGCCAATCAACCGCCCCAACAGATTGGACAGATCATTCAACGCCTCGGTTACATCAAGGCGCGCCAGCGTCAGGGTCTGTTTGCGGGAAAACGCCAGCAGCTGACGCACTAAATTGGTTGCTCGGTTGGCATTTTGCCTAATCTGCTGGATATCGCTGAATGACGGATCATCCGGTCCATGGCGTTCAAGCAGCAGATCGCTGAACCCAATCATTGCCGTTAATAAGTTATTGAAATCATGGGCGACTCCGCCTGCCAACTGCCCAACGGCCTGCATCTTCTGGGATTGGGAGAACTGAATTTCCAGATTACGCTGCTCGGTTACATCAATAAGGTGAAGCACCAACCCGGAAACTTCACCATCCGGGTCGCTCATTCGACTGACATAAAGAGCAACTGTCAGCTCTCGTTCGCGCGCTGCCGGAAGGTGAACTTCAAGCTGGGCACCGCGAGCGATCCCCATAACTATTTTTGAAAATCCGGTGGCAATATCCCCGCGGTCTTCCCGGGCAAGCTGGTCAACAAAAGGGCGCCCACAGACGCTGTCACGATGAAAGCCGACGAGCGCCTGAAACGCCCGATTGCAGTCTACGACTACACCTTCAAGATCAAGCAGCACAATTCCGACCGGAGCATCATCAAATAGCCAGCCAGTGGCTCCGGTATGATTTGGCAGTGCCGGTTCATCTGCCGGCTCAGGGGCAACTTCTTCCGGATGGGCTGTTGTAACCTCACTCCAGACAAGATCAC
>Ga0316204_10008724_pt1 | contig 13876 bp, 8 predicted proteins | sample 6monrhotite_MG_2_FD_205661 | JGI IMG/M metagenome (GOLD analysis project Ga0316204, IMG submission 205661) | Microbial mat bacterial communities from mineral coupon in-situ incubated in ocean water Damariscotta River, Maine, United States -... | ecosystem: Environmental > Aquatic > Marine >... | reverse complement strand
AGACACGAACAAGGAGCAACACATGCTGCGCAGGGGTATGCACGGGTTACAGGGAAGGTAGGAGTAGCAATAGCAACATCTGGGCCGGGGGCAACTAATTTAGTAACCGGTTTGGCAGATGCACAGATAGACTCTACACCTATGGTATGTATTACAGGACAAGTACCACGACATTTATTAGGATCGGATGCATTTCAGGAAACTGATATTATTGGAATATCTACGCCAGTAACCAAATGGAATTACCAGGTAACTAATGCGTCTGAAATCCCGGATATAATAGCCAAGGCCTTTTATATTGCCAAATCTGGAAGACCAGGACCTGTATTGATAGACATTACAAAGAATGCACAATTCGATGAACTCGATTTTCATTATGAACAGTGCACCAGTGTGCGTAGCTATAAACCTGTTCCTAAGCCAGATCTCAATGCTATTGAAGCGGCAGCTGATATCATTAACGCAGCAAAAAAGCCATATATAGTCTATGGGCAAGGTGTAATCTTAGGAGCGGCAGAAGAAGAATTGAAACAGCTGGTAGAAAAGGCTGGTATTCCTGCAGCCTGGACGATTCTCGGATTGTCGGCTATGAATACAGATCACCCGCTAAATGTTGGGATGGTAGGAATGCATGGTAATTATGGTCCCAATGTATTAACCAATGAATGCGATGTGCTTATAGCTATTGGGATGCGTTTCGACGATCGTGTAACAGGGAGTTTAGATACGTACGCCAAGCAAGCGAAGGTTATTCATTTTGAAATAGATCCTGCCGAGATTAATAAAAATGTGAAGGTAGATGTAGCTGTCTTAGGGAATTCAAAAGAGACACTAAGCTTGCTGCTTCCTAAAATAAATAAAAATAGCCATGAAGCATGGCACAATAAATTTAAAGAGAAGTATAAGGAAGAATTTGAGGCCGTCATAGAGAAGGATATACATCCTACCAAAGATGGACTTACCATGGGTGAGGTTATAGAAGAGATTAACCTGGCCACTAAGAATAAAGCGGTTATTGTATCGGATGTTGGACAACACCAAATGATTGCCTGTCGGTACGCAAAGTTTGATCAGTCTAAAAGTAATATAACTTCCGGTGGATTAGGAACCATGGGGTTTGCACTACCAGCGGCAATTGGCGCTAAGATGGGAGCCATGGATAGGGAAGTGGTTGCTATTATTGGAGATGGCGGATACCAAATGACAATTCAGGAATTGGCCACCATAAATCAAAACAAAACCCCTGTAAAAATAGTAGTACTTAACAATGAACACCTTGGAATGGTGCGTCAATGGCAAGAACTCTTTTTTGAAAAGCGATATGCCTCTACGGTTATGACCAATCCAGATTTTGTAAAAATAGCAGAAGGGTATCACATCAAAGCACAAAAGGTATCCGAGAGAAAGGACCTGAAAGCGGCAGTACAAGAAATGATTTCCTCAAAAGACGCCTACTTCTTAGAGGTAAGGGTGGAACAGGAAGACAACGTTTTTCCTATGATTCCTTCAGGCGCTTCTGTATCAGATATAAGACTTAAATAATTGTAGATGGAAAATAAATGGTTCACAATTTCTGTATATGCAGAAAACAATGTTGGATTACTCAATAGGATATCAGGAATATTCTTAAAGAGACACATTAATATAGAAGGTTTAAATGTTTCTAAATCAGAAATTGAGCACGTATCAAAATTTACAATAGTTATCTTCACGAATGAAGAATGGACACGTAAGATAGTAGCGCAAATTGAGAAACAGATCGAAGTTATTAAAGCTTTTTATCATGTTGATGATGAGATTATTTACCAGGAATCTGCCCTCTTTAAAATTGCTTCTCATCTACTTTTTGATGAACGTGAAATTCAGAATATAATTAAAGAAAGTAACTCTCAGATTGTAACGGTCTCACGCGACTTTTTTGTACTGTCTAAGACGGGGAGAAGACATGAAATTGATGAAATGCATGATGAGTTAGAGCCCTATGGAATTATGCAGTTTGTGCGCTCAGGAAGAATTGCGGTTACCAAGGCTGCAATGCCAATTACAGCATTATTAAATGAAGTTCAATAAAATCAACTAACAAATACCAATAAAATCAATATAGAAAATGGCAAATTACTTTAACACTCTTTCATTACGAGATAAATTACATCAATTAGGTAAATGTAGATTTATGGAATCTTCAGAATTTTCCGATGGTGTAACTGCGTTAAAAGGAAAAAAGATCGTAATTATTGGATGTGGAGCACAAGGTCTTAATCAAGGACTTAATATGCGCGATTCCGGACTAGACATTTCATATACCCTTAGAGCAGCGGCTATTAAAGAGAAAAGAGCCTCTTTTATGAATGCAAGCGAAAATGGTTTTACAGTAGGCACCTATGAGGAATTAGTTCCTTCTGCGGATCTCCTAATAAATCTTACCCCGGACAAACAACATACCAATGTGGTGGAAACGGTGATGCCGCTAATGAAGAAAGGAGCCACTTTATCTTACTCTCACGGATTTAATATTGTGGAAGAAGGAATGCAGGTCAGAAAAGATCTTACAGTAATTATGGTAGCGCCTAAAAGTCCTGGTTCTGAAGTGAGGGAAGAATATAAACGAGGATTTGGTGTACCTACCTTAATTGCTGTTCACCCGGAGAACGATCCGGAAGGAAAAGGGTTGGCACAAGCAAAAGCTTACGCTGCTGCTACCGGTGGACATAAAGCGGGGGTGCTAGAATCTTCCTTTGTAGCGGAGGTAAAATCAGATCTTATGGGAGAGCAAACTATTTTATGTGGGCTTCTTCAAACCGGATCTATTCTATGTTTTGATAAAATGATCGAAAAAGGATTAGATGCAGGGTATGCTTCTAAACTAATTCAATACGGTTGGGAAACAATAACAGAAGGGCTCAAGTATGGTGGGATTACCAATATGATGGATCGGTTATCAAATCCGGCTAAAATAAAAGCATTCGACCTTTCTGAAGAACTGAAAGACATTATGCGTCCCTTATTTCAAAAGCACATGGATGATATAATGAGTGGTCATTTCTCAAAAACCATGATGGAAGACTGGGCGAATGATGATAAAAATTTATTAACCTGGCGTGCGGCAACCGGAGATACGGCGTTTGAAAAAACAGCCGCCGGAGAACAGTCTATTTCAGAACAAGAGTATTATGACCATGGTGTATTAATGGTGGCTATGGTGCGGGCCGGTGTAGAGTTGGCGTATGAATCGATGACCGAATCTGGAATTATTGGAGAATCTGCCTATTATGAATCATTGCATGAAACTCCTTTAATAGCCAATACCATTGCAAGAAAGAAACTATTTGAAATGAATAGGGTCATATCCGATACAGCGGAATACGGTTGTTATTTATTTGACCATGCATGTAAACCGTTATTGAAAGATTTCATGAAAAAGATAGATGTAGATGTAATTGGGAAGAGCTATGGTGAAGGAAAAGGAAATGGTGTTGAAAACGCTAAACTAATTACCGTTAATAAGACACTTAGGGAACACTCAGTTGAAGTTGTAGGTGCAAGATTACGCGCCTCCATGACAGCAATGAAACCCATTGTCTAAACGTACATAATTACAACCAAGAAAGAAAATAATTGCTAATTCAATTTTATACGATGGCTGCCAACATTCCGAGTGCTTATCAAATTACCAATCCAATTCATCAAAAAACGTATTTGGTCGATGGAGTCTTAAAACAGTGGGAGGGAAGCAGCACGGAAGTGTACTCTACCATTTCTTCAAGCGAGGAATATAAACCCACATTGTTGGGAAGTATTCCGGATATGGGAGAGCCCGAAGCGTTAGATGCATTAGATGGAGCCTTGAAGGCCTATGACAAAGGAAAAGGGGTATGGCCTACCATGAAAGTGAGCGATCGTGTTGAATGCATGGAGAAGTTTGTAGACCAAATGAAGACAAAGAGGGAGGAAATTGTTACCCTTCTAATGTGGGAAATTGGTAAATCGCTTCCGGATTCTCAAAAAGAATTTGACCGAACGGTAGAATACATTCAGGATACTATTGAAGACTATAAGCAGCTTGATCGGAATTCTGCAAAATTCCAAAAGCATGATGGTGTATATGCTCATATTCGCAGAGGACCTTTAGGAGTTGTTCTTTGTTTGGGGCCTTACAATTATCCATTAAATGAAACATTTGCCTTGTTGATACCGGCTATCATCATGGGGAACACTACCATATTTAAACCCGCAAAACACGGAGTACTACTAATTACCCCTTTGCTCGAAGCTTTCAATGCTAGTTTCCCTAAAGGAGTGGTTAATATTATATTCGGTAGAGGGCGGTCAGTCGCGGCACCTATTATGCAAACAGGTAAGGTAGATGTTCTGGCCCTAATTGGAAATAGTAAATCGGCCAATGCGTTACAAGATCAGCACCCAAAGAGTAACCGACTCCGGCTGGTTCTTGGATTGGAAGCAAAGAATCCGGCAATTATCTTACCAGATGCCGATATGGATCACACTATAGAAGAATGTTTGGCTGGCACCTTGTCTTTTAATGGCCAGCGTTGTACGGCTCTCAAAATTGTCTATGTGCATGATGAAGTGGTGGATGATTTTATAACCCGCTTCTCAGCGCGTGTAGATACTATGAAATTTGGAAACCCATGGGATGATGGAGTGAAGCTTACCCCCCTGCCAGAACCAGGGAAACCTAAGTACATACAGGAACTTATAGATGATGCCCTGGCAAAGGGCGCTAAAATAATGAACGAAAGAGGAGGGGAGACTCTCGATAATTACATTTGGCCGGCGGTATTGTATCCTGTCACCAAGGACATGCGCGTGTATCAGGAGGAGCAATTTGGTCCTGTAATTCCAATCCTTTCATTTAAAGATATTGAAGAACCCCTGGATGATATGGCCGAGAGCAACTACGGGCAGCAGGTAAGCTTATTTGGCAGAGATGTGTATGCGTTAGCGCCGCTGATTGATACGCTGGCGAATTTAGTATGTAGGGTAAATTTAAACAGTTCGTGTCAGCGAGGTCCGGATGTGTACCCTTTTACAGGAAGAAAAGACTCTGCTCAATCTACCCTAAGTGTGCACGATGCCTTGCGTTCTTTCTCAATTAGAACGTTCCTTGCATTTAAAGATAATGAACTAAACAAAGAAACCGTAGAGCAACTATTGGAAACAAAACTTTCTAACTATATCAGTACGGATTATATTCTCTAATAAATCAGGCAATCACAGATAGTATTAGATGTGCTTTGCCAACCAATCACCTACTTCACTGGTTTTATAGGCTTTGGCATCTTCTGAAAGGTCTTCAGTAACGATTCCTTCTTCCAGCGATTTGTTCACCACATCACGGATGGCCTGTGCTTCGTTCTGCAAACCGAAATCTTCAAACATCATAGCAGCTGATAATACGGTTGCCAATGGATTAGCAATATCTTTTCCTGCAGCTTGTGGATATGATCCGTGTATAGGCTCATAAAGCCCAATAGATTCCCCTACAGAAGAAGAAGGCATTAGTCCCATAGAGCCGGAGATGACCGATGCTTCATCCGTAAGTATGTCACCAAAAAGATTTTCTGTGATCAGTACATCGTATGAATTTGGCCATTGAACCAATCGCATAGCAACGGCATCTACAAATTCATAGGAAACGGTAACTTCAGGATAGTCTTTTTCCATAGCCTGAACCGTTTCTCGCCATAAACGAGATGATTCTAATACGTTGGCCTTGTCTACACAGCACAATTTCTTTGAACGCTTCATAGCCATTTCAAAACCTTTTTTGGCTAAACGCTGTATTTCTTTTCTTGTATATGTGCACGTATCATAGGCAGTATTTCCATTATCCTCACGTCCTCTTTTTCCAAAATAGATTCCTCCGGTTAGTTCTCTTAAAAAGACAAGGTCTGTTCCTTCAATGCGTTCACGTTTTAAAGGAGATTTATCGATAAGGGATGGGAAGGTAAACGTAGGGCGTACATTGGCAAATAACCCTAATTTTTGACGCATCTTTAACAGGCCTTGTTCTGGCCTTACCTTGGCTGATGGATCATTGTCGAATCGCGGATGTCCAATGGCTCCAAAAAGAACAGCATCCGAATTCTTGCAAATTTCATGGGTCTCTTCAGGATAGGGCTCCCCCACAGCATCGATGGCTGCCGCCCCTGTTAAGGCTGGTTGCCAGTTTAGTTTATGATTGTATTTATGAGCAATGGCATTACATACCTTCACTGCTTGATCTATTACTTCCGGGCCAATACCGTCTCCGGCCAATAGGGCAATGTTTAATTTCATATGGAATATGATATTTGAATATTATATGATGTTCAGCATTTTTTCGGTCGCTTTTATAGCAGACACTGTTTGGTCAGAATCCAATCCGCGTGTGGTGAATTCTTTTTCCGTGCTTTGCCATGTAATAATGGTCTCACAGAGGGCGTCCGAATTACTTCCCGGAGGGATACGCACGGCGTAATCTATTAAATTAGGCAAAACTCTTTTTTTAGATTTGTAAACTTTTCTCAACGCGTTCATAAAGGCGTCAAACTGCCCATCTCCTTGCGCATTTTCCTCATATGAAACTCCATCAATTTCTACAGATACAGTAGTAGATGGTTTAAGACCTTTTGAGTGGGTAAGGACATATGATTTAACGAACACCTTTTGCTGATAGCGATCACTATCTAACACATCGGAAATGATATAGGGTAAGTCTTCTTTTGTAACACGTTCTTTTTTGTCGCCTAACTCAATAATTCGCTCCGTAACCTTTTTAATTTCCTCATCATTCAGTGTCAATCCCAGCTCCTGAAGATTCTTCTGAATATTCGCCTTTCCTGATGTTTTCCCTAGGGCATATTTGCGTTTTCTCCCAAATCTTTCTGGAAGTAAATCATTAAAGTAAAGGTTATTTTTATTATCTCCATCTGCATGTATACCAGCAGTTTGTGTAAATACATTATCACCTACAATAGGTTTGTTAGCCGGGATACTAAATCCTGTAAATGCAGAAACTAATTTACTCACTTTAAACAGGGAAGATTCCTGAACATTGATGTTTATACCTGGCATAAAATCGTTCACCACAGCTACCACGCTTGCAAGAGGTGCATTCCCTGCTCTTTCACCCATGCCGTTTACTGTTAGATGTAACCCATGACAACCTGCTTTTAAGGCTTCCATGACATTAGCCACACTAAGGTCGTAATCGTTATGTCCATGGAAATCAAAATGAATATCCGGATATTTCGAAACAATGGTACCAACAAATTCATAGGTCTCAGACGGCGTAAGCACACCGAGGGTATCGGGTAATAAAACTCGTTTTAAGGGCTGTGTAGCAAGAAAATCTAGAAACTGAAAAACATAAGCGGGGGAATTTCTCATTCCATTACTCCAGTCTTCTAAATATACATTGGTGGCAATGCCTACCTTTTCTGCTTTTTCAATAACTGCTGCAATCTCTGCAAAATGCTCATCAGGAGTGCGTTTCAATTGATGCGTAAGATGATTCATGGAGCCTTTGGTCAATAAGTTCTGAACCTTGGCACCGGCTTCTTGCATCCATGCTATGGAAAGGCCATCGTCTACAAAGGTCAATACTTCCACACGGTCTTCATATCCCATAGAATTGGCCCAATCGGTGATCTGTTTTACCGATTGAAATTCACCTTCAGATACTCTGGCAGAAGCTATTTCTATGCGGTCTACCTTCAATTCATCTAACAACAGTTTGGCCATTGTTAGTTTCTCTGAAGCCGAAAAGGATACACCGGAGGTTTGTTCGCCATCCCGAAGTGTTGTATCCATTATTTCTATAGTTCTCTTCTCCATAGAGGTATCGGAAAATTTATTTTTCCCTTGCGCAGTTGCTGTAGATTGTTCCGATAGTATCATTTAAAATAGTTTTCTTATAAGGGTATATCCTTAGCAAAGGTCTCAATCTGATTTTTCATACTCAATAAGTAATCTATATCATCATACCCATTAAGGATATTGTCTTTTTTGTAATCATTAATATCAAATGATTCATTTGCTCCTGTAGCTACTATAGTAATAGTTTGAGCGGGTAAATCGATGCTCAATTCCGCTTTTGGGTCCGCTTCAATAGCCTCAAATATTTTTTGAAGAAATGATGCACTTACCTGAACCGGAAGTACCCCAATATTGAGACAGTTGTTACGAAAAATATCTGCAAAGAAACTAGAGACTACACAACGAAAACCATAATCATATACGGCCCAGGCTGCATGCTCCCTTGAAGACCCAGAACCGAAGTTTTTACCACCTACAAGAATTTTTCCGCCATAGATTGGATTATTCAGTACAAAGTGCTCCTTCGGAGTATTATCCCCATTGTAGCGCCAATCACGGAATAAATTATCTCCAAACCCTGTACGCTCTGTAGCTTTCAAAAAGCGAGCTGGGATAATCTGATCTGTATCCACATTTTCAATAGGCAGCGGTACTGCTGTGCTGGTAAGTGTATTGAATTTATCGTAAGCCATACTTATATTCTAATAAATGGGATTATACTGTTTCTAATGCTAATAATTCTCTTGGATCTGTAACTTTACCTGTAACCGCAGCTGCTGCAGCCACCAAAGGACTTGCCAACAATGTTCTTGATCCAGGCCCTTGTCTACCTTCAAAATTACGGTTGGAGGTACTAACTGCATATTTGCCGGCCGGAATTTTGTCATCATTCATGGCAAGACATGCAGAACACCCTGGTTCGCGCAATTCAAAACCTGCTTCTTCCAGGATTGTCAAGATGCCTTCCTTTCTGATTGCTTCTACCACGCGATGTGACCCAGGTACTAACCAGGCTGTAACATTAGGTGCTTTTTTACGTCCTTTTACAATGTCTGCAAACGCTCTAAAATCTTCAATTCGTCCATTGGTACAACTCCCTAAGAAAACAAAATCTATTGTCTTTCCAAGCATAGTATCCCCTTCATGGAAATTCATATACTCCAGCGATTTTTTGTAGGTTGCAACACCTCCATCTAACGATTCTGCTGTAGGAATACCCAAAGAAATTCCGATACCCATTCCAGGATTGGTACCATAAGTGATCATGGGTTCAATATCCGAACCACTAAACTGGATCTCTTTATCAAAGATAGCGCCTTCATCGGTTGTTAAGGTATCCCAGTATTCCATGGCCTTGTCCCATGCCGCACCTTTAGGGGTGTATTCTAGATCCTTAATATAGGCCAAGGTCTTTTCGTCTGGTGCAATCATGCCGCCACGAGCACCCATTTCGATACTTAAATTACAAACGGTCATGCGACCTTCCATAGACATGTTTCTAAAAACATCTCCGGCATATTCTACAAAATATCCTGTAGCTCCCGAAGTCGAAAGTTTGGAGATGATATATAAAGCAACATCTTTGGGTGTTACTGCTTGGTTTAAAGAACCGTTGACGGAAATACGCATTTTTTTAGCCTTAGGCTGCATAATGCACTGGGTAGTTAATACCATTTCCACCTCGGAGGTACCAATACCAAAAGCAATGGCACCAAAGGCTCCGTGCGTTGATGTATGTGAATCCCCGCAAACAATAGTAGCTCCCGGTAGGGTAATGCCGTTTTCCGGACCAATCACATGTACAATTCCATTTTTCTCATGACCTAAGCCCCAATAAGGAATTCCGTGGGCAGCGGCATTTTGCTCCAAGGCTTTTAGTTGATTCGCAGATAGCGGATCTTCAACAGGTAAGTGCTGATTCATCGTTGGAGTATTATGGTCAGCCGTAGCAAAAGTACGTTCCGGATATAAGACTTTAGCACCCCTGTTTTTTAACCCCAGGAAAGCTACCGGACTCGTTACCTCATGTACCAAATGTCTATCAATAAAAAGTACATCCGGTCCGTTGTTTATAGACCGTACCACATGCGAATCCCATACTTTATCAAATAGTGTTTTTTTCGAACTCATAAACCAAATTTTGTAAGCCTACAAAACTAAAAATTAGACGCAGTACGCGAAACTAATCTGATACAAAATTACGATGTTCAAGCTATCAGGCAGGCAGGATAATTTGCAGTGGGTTGTAATTAACTAATATAATTCCAGATATTTTTATGCTTTATTAATTGCTCATAAGTTGTTCGTAGTGCTATGTTTTTTTGCATTTGTAACCCAGGATCTTCCTTTAATAATTGGAGGGCATAAAAACGAGCCGTTTTTAGAATATCGTTGTCTTTTACAATATCAGCTATCTTTAGATTCAGTAAACCACTCTGTTGTGTTCCCATCAGATCTCCCGGGCCTCGTAATTTCAAATCTACTTCGGCGATCTCAAATCCGTCATTGGTTCGCACCATGGTTTCCAACCTTGTTTTTGCTTCTGAAGAGAGTTTGTGGCCGGTCATTAAAATACAATAACTCTGATCTGCGCCACGACCTACACGGCCCCTAAGCTGATGCAGTTGTGACAGCCCAAAGCGTTCCGAACTCTCGATGATCATAACTGAGGCATTGGGTACATTAACACCAACCTCAATTACAGTGGTAGCTACCATAATATGTGTCTCTCCTTTTACAAAACGGGCCATTTCATATTCTTTGTCCTCCGATTTCATTTTGCCATGCACAATAGATATTTGATACTCCGGCAACGGAAATTCACGTACCATGCTTTCATAACCATCCATCAGATCCTTGTAATCCAATGCCTGAGATTCCTGAATGAGGGGATATACCACATAGATCTGCCGTCCTTTTTGTATTTCATCTTTTAAAAACCGGAATACCTTTAATCTATTCGCATCAGACCTATGAACTGTCTTTATGGCTTTTCTGCCGGGAGGTAATTCATCTATGACAGATATATCCAGATCTCCATATAAACTCATCGCTAAGGTCCTGGGAATAGGAGTAGCGGTCATAACCAATATATGTGGTGGGATGTTATTTTTATGCCATAGTTTAGAACGTTGGGCCACTCCAAATCTATGTTGTTCATCTATAATAGCGAGTCCCAGATTTTTAAATTGTACTTTTTGTTCAAATACAGCGTGAGTGCCAACCAAAATATGTAGCTCTCCATTCTCTAACTGCTCGTGTATGATTTTCCGAGCAGATTTTTTAACAGACCCGGTTAGTAAGGCAATGTTTACGTTCATACTCCCCAACAATTCTTTGAGGCTAGTAAAATGCTGATTGGCCAGTATTTCGGTAGGGGCCACAAGGCACGCCTGAAATCCGTTATCCATAGCTAGCAGAATGGCCATTAGGGCTACAATGGTTTTTCCTGAACCCACATCCCCCTGTAAAAGTCGATTCATTTGTGCGTTGCTTCCTAGATCGCCCCTTATTTCTTTAATTACCTTTTGCTGTGCCCCGGTAAGTTGAAAGGGGAGATGCTCTTTGTAAAAAGTATTGAAATAATCTCCAACCAATTCAAAAGGGAATCCTTTGATCTTTTGTTTTCGAAGTATTTTTTTAGATATAAGCTGTAGCTGAATATAGAAAAGCTCTTCAAATTTTAATCGAAATTGAGCTCTGGCTAACAATTGCGGGTTCTTTGGAAAATGAATATTAAATAGCGCTTCATTACGAGAAATAAGCTTAAGTTCCTCCATGATCTGTGGCGATAACGTTTCCTGAAAACCACCCTTTATTTCTGAAAACAGCTGTTGTAGCAGCTTGTTGATGACCCGGTTGGTAATACCGCTATTACTTAACTTCTCCGTAGAAGGATATACCGGTTGCATGGTAATTCGCAATCCTTGTTCATGACTTGCGAGCAACTCCATATCCGGATGGGGCATAGAAAACTTTCCATTAAACCAATTAGTACGTCCAAAAATTACATAGGGAACATTTAACTGAAGGTTCTCGCGTATCCATTTTTGCCCGCGGAACCATATCAATTCCATTTCCCCTGTATCATCAATAAATGTAGCAACCAGTCTTTTTCCTTTTTTCTGTTCTACTGTTTTAAGATGGATGATCTTACCTTTAATTTGAATATCAGCAGAATTGCGCTCTATCTGATTTATTTTGTAATACTTGGTCTTATCTATATAGCGGTTAGGAAATAGATTAATAAGATCCTGATAGGTGGCAATACCCAATTCCGATTGCATGGTCTGGGCCCGGTTAGGTCCAACTCCTTTTAGATAGGTAATAGGTGTTTGTAATAAACTATTATTCACACGACTAAATTAACGGTTACCAAAGCTAACTGCAACAGATCAAAATACTAAATTTGATATATGGTATTAAAGAGGTCGTTTATAAAAGGTATTTTTCTTGTTATCATAGTATTTTTTCTTTCTAATGGGTCAGCGCAGACACAGACAAGTGTAAATTTCACCCATGCAGCGCTGGCTATTTCTATGGAGAGCTCGGATCAAAATATTGATGGAAAAGCCACTTATTTGTTCACTATTACAAATCAAATAGACTCCATTTTTTTGGATGCAAAGAACATGATTTTTCATGAGGTTCGTCTTAATGATCGAAAGGTAAAGTATTCATATAGTGCGACTAAAATAGTGCTGCACAAAAAGTTTAAAGCAGGGAAAGAATACAAGCTGACACTTTCCTATGAATGTACACCGAAACAAACTGTGTATTTTTTAGGATGGGATGATACAATCCCCAGCAATGAGCAAATTTGGACACAAGGACAAGGGAAGTACAGCAGTCACTGGGTACCTAGTTTTGATGACATGAATGAAAAGGTAGTATTTGATATGGAGATTACCTTCGACAAGAACTACGAGGTTGTTGCCAACGGGAGATTAATTGAAACTACCGAAAAGGAGCATCTTAAAACCTGGCGATTTGATATGCAACATCCAATGAGCAGTTATTTGCTTGCATTTGCCATTGGGAAGTATCAGAAAAATGAATTGGAGTCAGTTTCAGGGACCCCTATAGTACTCTATCACTATCCTGAGGACAGCTTGAAAGTGGAACCCACCTATCGCTACACAAAAGAAATATTTGATTTTCTGGAAGATGAAATTGAAGTGCCCTATCCCTGGCAGAATTATAAGCAAATTCCTGTGCGCGACTTTTTATATTCAGGCATGGAAAATACAGGGACTACTATTTTCTCTGATGCCTTTGTAGTAGACTCTACTGCTTTTATAGATAGGAATTATGTAAACGTAAACGCCCATGAAATGGCGCATCAGTGGTTCGGAAATTTGGTTACGGAAGTAGATGCAGGCAGCCATTGGTTGCACGAGGGATTTGCGTCCTATTATGCACTGCTGGCAGAAAAACAGCTTTTTGGTGAGGAATATTATTATTGGAAATTATTCGATATAGCGCAACAACTGGAGGCTGATATGCGAAAGGGGATAGGTCAATCTCTTACCGATCCAAAGGCAAGTAGTGCCACTTTTTATGATAAAGGTGCCTGGGCCCTTCTTATGCTTCGGGAGCACGTGGGAGAAAAGAGTTTTAAAGAAGGTATGCGATCTTTTCTGGAATCCTATCGATATAAAAATGCCAGCGTAGAGGACTTCATGAAAATAATAAAAAAAACCAGCGAAAAGGACCTTAATAAATTTACTGCTACCTGGTTAGAAGCAACTGTATTCCCTGCAAAAGAAGTAACTGCTCATCTAAGGAGATCTTGTACAGCTATCGATGCCTATTTAAATCTGCAAAGAGAGTTGTCCACTAGTTCTGTAACGAACGAGGTTATTATTCAACGCTACTGGGATGCTGCCAATTCTTCTGAATTTAAAAAGCGGATGATTCTGGCATACAATAAAATTTTACCGAATGATTTTCTGGTTTCTGCCTTCAATTCAGGGGACCTTCAAACCAGACAGGCGCTTTCTTTCCTGCAAGGATCTTCCTTATCAGAAATAGTAAAGGAATACGAAACGCTCCT
>Ga0316204_10008722_pt1 | contig 13880 bp, 10 predicted proteins | sample 6monrhotite_MG_2_FD_205661 | JGI IMG/M metagenome (GOLD analysis project Ga0316204, IMG submission 205661) | Microbial mat bacterial communities from mineral coupon in-situ incubated in ocean water Damariscotta River, Maine, United States -... | ecosystem: Environmental > Aquatic > Marine >... | reverse complement strand
AGGCGACAACGTGCAAATGACAGTCACACTCATCGCACCAATCGCAATGGAAGATGGTTTACGTTTTGCGATTCGTGAAGGTGGCCGTACTGTTGGTGCGGGTGTTGTTGCGAAGGTGATTGAATAAGTTTAAGTAATTATATGAGGTCAATAGTGAAAGCTATTGGCCTTTATCGCTTTACTTGAAAAAAGAGTATAGGCCAGTGGCTCAATTGGCAGAGCAGCGGTCTCCAAAACCGCAGGTTGGGGGTTCGACTCCCTCCTGGCCTGCCATTCAAATGAATGGCATGTTAAGAAAAGAAATACTTAAACTAACTAGGTTTTAGAGTTAAAAAAATGCTAGATAAAATTAAATTACTTGTTGCTGTTTTACTGATTGCTGCAGGTATTACGGGTTTTTACATATACGCCGAAGAAGCATTGCTTTACCGCGTTTTGGCGTTACTGGCTGTTTTTATTGTTGCATTTGTCATCACCTTAAAAACCGAAATTGGTTTAAGCACCTGGAACTTTGGTCGCAGTGCTGTTTTAGAAGTACGCAAAGCAGTTTGGCCAACACGTCAGGAAACGATTCAGGCAACATTAATGGTGATGGTCATGGTTATTATCATGGGCATTATTCTCTGGTTGTTTGATATGTTGCTTTTATCGGCAGTTCAAATGCTCACCGGTCAGGGAGGCTAGACTCATGGCTTTACGTTGGTATGTGGTTCATGCGTATTCTGGTTTCGAGCAACAGGTAATTCGTTCTTTAGAAGAACGTATTAAATTGCATGAAATGGAAGACAAGTTTGGTGAAATTCTTGTGCCGACTGAAGAAGTCGTTGAAATGCGCGACGGTCAAAAGCGTAAGAGTTCGCGCAAATTTTTTCCGGGCTACGTTTTGATTCAAATGGATATGGACGATGATTCATGGCACTTAGTTAAAGATGCACCAAAAGTTATGGGTTTCATTGGTGGTACCAGTGATAAACCTGCTGCAATTACGGAAAAAGAAGCGGATGCTATTTTAAACCGTGTTCAGGAAGGTGCTGAGAAACCTCGTCCGAAAGTATTATTTGAACCGGGTGAAGTGGTACGAATTAACGATGGTCCATTTAATGACTTTAATGGTGTTGTCGAAGAAGTAGATTACGATAAGAGTCGTTTACGGGTTGAAGTGTCGATCTTTGGTCGTTCAACACCCGTAGATTTGGAATTTAGCCAAGTCGAGAAAGGATAGTAGTAAATTGTAGGTCGGCTTTTAAGCTGACAGCTGCGTCGGCCTGAAGGCCGACCTACATTTTTTGTAACAGGGGAGGTGAGTTTTAACACTCATCGTTTGCACCCACATTAGGAGTAATATCATGGCTAAGAAAGTCGAAGCGTACATCAAGTTGCAGGTACCTGCACAAGATGCAAATCCAAGTCCACCAGTTGGTCCTGCATTAGGTCAGCATGGTGTAAACATCATGGAATTCTGTAAAGCGTTTAATGCGCAAACACAGGACCTTGAAAAAGGTATGCCAGTTCCAGTTGTTATCACGGTATATAGCGACCGTAGTTTCACTTTTATCAAGAAAACACCACCAGCATCGATTTTATTGAAAAAAGCGGCAGGCATTAAATCAGGCTCAGGTGTTCCTAATCGCGATAAAGTAGGTTCAGTTACTCGCGCGCAATTAGAAGAAATCGTGAAAACAAAGCAACCAGATTTAACTGCAGCCGATATAGATGCAGGTGTTCGTACTATCGCAGGCACTGCGCGTAGTATGGGTATTGAAACGGAGGGCGTGTAAATGGCTAAGCTAAATAAACGTCAAAAGGCGATGGCTGAAAAATTAGAGCATGGAAAAATTTATGCAGCTGATGATGCAATGGCTTTAGTAAAAGACATGCCTAAAGCAAAATTTACAGAATCAGTAGATGTTGCTATTAAATTGGGTGTTGATCCTCGTAAATCAGATCAAGTTGTTCGTAGCGCTACTGTATTACCACACGGTACTGGTAAAACAGTTCGTGTTGCTGTTTTCACACAAGGTGAAAATGCTGAAAAAGCGAAAGCTGCTGGTGCTGATATTGTTGGTTTTGAAGATTTAGCGGAAGAAGTTAAAAAAGGCAATATGGATTTTGATGTTGTTATCGCAACACCTGATGCAATGCGTATTGTTGGTCAACTAGGCCAAATTTTAGGGCCTCGTGGTTTAATGCCTAATCCAAAAGTTGGTACAGTAACACCTGATGTTGTTACTGCTGTTACTAACGCAAAGTCAGGTCAGGTTCGTTACCGTACAGATAAAGCTGGCATTATTCATTGCCCAATCGGTAATGTTGATTTTGATCCAAAGACATTAAAAGAAAATTTAGAAGCGTTAATCCTTGATTTGAAAAAGGCGAAACCTGCTTCAGCTAAAGGTCAATTTCTTAAAAAGATTGTTGTTTCCAGCACGATGGGACCAGGTATCATGATTGATCAAGCTACTTTAGAAGGTGCTAAATAAAATATAACAAGGCCCGCTGAGAAGCGGGTTTGTTTGAAAGAACTTTGGGGCGGTTGCCTTGCTGATAAGTAAGGCAACTTCCATCAAAGACCGTGGGTGCGGAGTGTGAGGTATTAATTACTACAGCATTTTGCTAAACAAACGAAAGTTTGGCCGACGCAGATGGTGCTCTGAAACAGACAAAAATCTTTTCAGGACACTGTTATAAACCGCGAAATATTAATTTTTAATATTCCGCATTGTCCAATAATAGAAAAAGGTTCGCCTTATTCTATTTATTAATGAGGTAAGTTCACGTGGCACTTAGTTTTACTGAAAAAGAAGCTATCGTCGCTGAAGTTGCTGAAATTGCAAACAGTGCATTTTCTGTTGTAGTAGCAGAATACGCTGGGCTTGAGTCTGTAGATATGGACGACCTTCGTGCGAAATCGCGTGATGGTGGTGTACGTCTTCGTGTTGTAAAAAATACTCTTGCTCGCCGTGCGCTAGAAGGAACGGACTTCGCTTGCTTACAAGAAAGTCTTGTAGGTCCTGTTGTAATGGCATTTTCTCAGGAAGATCCCGGCTCAGCAGCACGCGTAGTTAAAGACTTCACCAAGGAAAACGATAAGCTTGTTGTTAAAGCTTTATCAATTAGTGGTCAGTTGCTTGAAGCATCTGAACTCGATCGTTTAGCAAGTTTACCGACCAAAGATCAGGCTATCAGCATGCTCATGTCGGTTATGCAAGCGCCTGTTACCAAGCTTGCACGTACGCTTAATGAAGTTCCTGGTAAGTTGGTTCGTACTGTTGCCGCAATTCGCGATGATAAGCAAGCTGCTTAATATAAGTAGTTTAAGAACTGAAAGTTTAAAAATATTTTAGGAGATTTAAAATGGCTGTTTCTAAAGACGATATCTTAGAGTCGATCAGCGCTATGTCTGTAATGGACGTTGTTGAGTTAATCGAAGCTATGGAAGAAAAATTTGGCGTATCTGCTGCGGCTGCTGTTGCTGCTGCACCTGCTGCTGCTGCTGGCGGTGAAGCTGCTGCTGAAAAAGATGAGTTTGACGTAATGCTTACTAGTTTTGGTGAGAAGAAAGTCGGCGTAATCAAAGCAGTTCGCGCTATCACTGGCCTTGGCTTGAAAGAAGCTAAAGACATGGTTGAAGCCTGTCCTGCTGCAGTTAAAGAAGGCGCTACTAAAGCTGAAGCTGAAGATGTTAAGAAGCAATTGGAAGAAGCTGGCGCAACTGTCGAGCTTAAATAATTGCGACTTAGTCTGCGTATACAAGAGTTTTGTTTTACTACTTTATGTGGTCAAGCGAACTCGTGTATTGTAAACGCGCAGATGAATGAAGATGTTCTAACAATAGGCTGGTAACCGTAAGGTTGCTGGCCTGTTGTGTCTTCTTTCTTTATAACGTGCCGTGATTTTATCACCACGCTTAATAAAGAATTAATGGAATTTATTTTTTTAGCTAACTGCTAATGCAAGGTGTCTGATGGCTTATTCATTTACAGAAAAGAAACGGATTCGTAAATATTTTGGTAAACGTGCCGAAATTATGGAAATCCCCTATTTATTAGCAACGCAAATAGAATCTTACCGTGGTTTTTTACAGCAAGATGTTCCGGCTGAAAAACTTAAAGAGCAAGGTTTGCATGCTGCATTTAAATCAGTATTTCCGATTGTTAGTTATTCCGGTAATGCTGCACTTGAATATGTGGGTTACCGTTTAGGGTCACCTGTTTTTGACGTTAAAGAATGCCAATTGCGAGGGGTGACTTACTCTGCGCCGTTACGCGTTAAAGTTCGCTTAATTATCTATGATAAAGAAGTGAAAACACCGACAGTTAAAGACATCCGCGAACAGGAAGTTTACATGGGTGAAATTCCACTCATGACAGATAATGGTACATTTGTTATCAATGGTACTGAGCGCGTTATTGTTTCTCAATTACACCGTTCTCCAGGTGTATTTTTCGATCATGACAAAGGCAAAACCCATTCATCGGGTAAATTATTATTTAATGCCCGCGTTATTCCATATCGTGGTTCATGGTTAGATTTTGAATTTGATCCTAAAGATGCGTTATTCACACGTATCGATCGCCGTCGTAAATTACCAGTCACTATCTTGTTGCGTGCTTTAGGCTACAACAATGAAGAAATGCTGGATATGTTCTTTGAGAAGACCAGCTTTAAAATGGCAAAAGAAGGTTATGACATGACCTTGGTGCCAGAACGCTTACGTGGCGAATCGGCAACATTTGATATCAAAATCAAGAGTAAAGTTTTAGTTGAAGAAGGACGTCGTATTACTGCACGTCATATTCGTGAACTTGAAAAAGCCGGAGTGACTGCGTTAAATGTTCCTGAAGATTATCTTTATGAAAAGCACATGGCGCACGACATCATCAATAAAGAAACGGGTGAAATTGTTGCTTCAGCTAATCAGGAAATCACTCCAGAGTTAGTAGAGCTTTTGAAAGAAGCTGAAATTAAAGAGTTCGATACTATCTTTACCAATGATTTAGATCATGGTGCTTATATTTCTACGACTTTAGGTATCGATCCAAGTACAACTCAACTTGAAGCGCAAATTGAAATTTATCGTATGATGCGCCCAGGTGAGCCACCAACCAAAGACTCTGCTGAAAACTTATTTAAGAATTTATTCTTCAGCGGTGAACGTTATGACCTCTCAACTGTAGGTCGTATGAAGTTCAACCGTCGTGTTGGTCGTGAAGAAGTTGAAGGTGAAGGGACTTTATCTAACGAGGACATCCTCGCGGTAATCAAAACACTCATCGATATTCGTGATGGTCGCGGTATCGTTGATGATATTGATCACTTAGGTAATCGTCGTATTCGTTCTGTTGGTGAAATGGCTGAAAATCAATTCCGTGTTGGTGTTGTTCGTGTTGAACGTGCTGTTAAAGAACGTTTAACGTTAGCAGAAGCTGATAACCTGATGCCCCAGGAAATGATTAACGCGAAACCTGTTTCAGCGGCTGTGAAAGAATTCTTTGGTTCAAGCCAACTTTCACAGTTTATGGATCAAAATAATCCATTGTCTGAAATTACGCATAAACGTCGTATTTCTGCATTAGGGCCCGGTGGTTTGACACGTGAACGTGCTGGTTTTGAAGTACGTGACGTACATCCAACGCATTATGGCCGTGTTTGCCCGATTGAAACACCTGAGGGGCCAAACATTGGTTTGATCAACTCACTTTCAATCTATGCCCGTACAAATGATTATGGCTTCCTGGAAACACCTTACCGTAAAGTGATTAACGGTAAAGTAACCGATGAAGTTGAATACTTATCTGCGATTAATGAAAGTGAATTTGTTATTGCTCAGGCAAATGCCGGTGTCGATAATAAAAACAAATTAACAGATGAAATGGTGCCATGTCGTCATAAAAATGAATTTACTATTTCTAATCCAGAAGATGTGAATTATATGGACGTATCATCGAGACAGATTGTTTCGGTTGCTGCGGCGCTTATTCCGTTCTTAGAGCATGATGATGCTAACCGCGCATTAATGGGATCAAACATGCAACGTCAGGCTGTTCCGGTGTTGATTGCTGAAAAACCATTGGTTGGCACAGGTATTGAACGTACCGTTGCTATAGATTCAGGTGTAACCGTGATTGCCAAACGGGGTGGTACTGTTGATTCAGTTGATGCCAGCCGTATTGTTATTCGTGTAAACGATGATGAAACAACAGCAGGTGAATCGGGTGTTGATATTTATAACCTGACTAAGTACACCCGTTCAAATCAGAATACATGTATTAATCAACGTCCATTAGTAACGCCGGGTGTTAAAGTAGAACGTGGCGATGTAATGGCGGATGGTCCTTCTACTGATATGGGTGAGTTGGCATTAGGGCAAAACATGCTTGTTGCTTTCACACCGTGGAATGGCTATAACTTCGAAGATTCTATTCTTATCTCTGAACGAGTTGTTCAGGAAGATCGTTTTACGTCGATTCATATTCAGGAATTAACCTGTGTTGCGCGTGATACTAAATTAGGTTCTGAAGAAATTACCGGTGATATTCCAAACGTGGGTGAAGCTGCGCTCTCTAAATTAGATGAAGCAGGTATTGTTTACATTGGTGCTGAAGTTAAGCCGGGTGATATTTTAGTGGGTAAGGTTACTCCTAAAGGTGAAACCCAGTTAACACCGGAAGAAAAACTTCTACGAGCTATCTTTGGTGAAAAAGCCTCTGATGTAAAAGATACTTCATTGCGTGTTTCAGGCAGTTCATTCGGTACTGTTATCGATGTTCAGGTCTTTACTCGAGATGGTCTGGAAAAAGATTCACGTGCGCAATCTATTGAAGATTCTGAAATGGAGAAAATCCGTAAAGACTTTTATGATCAGCGCCGCATCATGGAAGCTGATACTTACGCTCGTGCAGAAAGTATGCTGATTGGTAAGATGGCAGATGGTGGTCCAAATGGATTATCAAACGGCAGCAAAATTACTAAAGCATATCTGGAAGAATTAGAGCGTGAAAAATGGTTTGAAATTCGTTTACGTAATGATGATGCGAATACTCAGCTAGAAGCTATTGCTGAACGTGTTAAACAAATTCGTATTGAATTTGATGAGAAGTTTGAAGAAAAGAAAACCAAATTAACATCAGGTGATGATTTAGCACCGGGCGTTTTAAAAATGGTTAAAGTTTATTTAGCTGTTAAACGTCGTATTCAACCGGGTGATAAAATGGCCGGTCGTCATGGTAACAAAGGTGTTATCTCGATGATCGTTCCTGTTGAAGATATGCCTTATGACGAAAATGGCCGACCCGTTGACGTGGTATTAAATCCACTCGGTGTACCTTCTCGTATGAACGTAGGTCAGATTCTTGAAACACATCTAGGTTGGGCTGCTAAAGGTCTTGGTCATAAGATCAATGAAATGATTAAGTCACAAGAAAAGGTTGTTGAGATTCGTAAGTTCCTTGACCAAATTTATAATAAGTCAGGCGGACAACAAGAAGATCTTAAATCATTCAGTGATGAAGAAATTTTAGATTTAGCTAAAAACTTATGCAACGGTGTACCTATCGCAACACCTGTATTTGATGGTGTTGAAGAAACTGAATTAAAAGCGTTACTTGAGTTGGCTGATTTGCCAACATCAGGTCAAGCAACGTTGTTTAATGGTCGTACCGGTGATCAATTTGAACGTAAAGTTACGGTTGGTTACATGTACATGTTGAAATTAAACCACTTGGTTGATGACAAGATGCATGCTCGTTCAACCGGACCATATAGTTTAGTTACACAACAACCATTAGGTGGTAAAGCACAATTTGGTGGTCAGCGTTTCGGTGAAATGGAAGTATGGGCACTGGAAGCATACGGTGCTGCGTATACCTTGCAAGAAATGTTAACGGTGAAATCAGATGACGTTAATGGTCGTACCAAGATGTATAAAAACATTGTTGATGGTAATCACCAGATGGAAGCCGGAATGCCGGAATCATTCAACGTATTGTTGAAAGAAATTCGTTCCTTGGCTATCGATATTGAATTGGAACAAACGGACTAATTAATAGATTGGTCTTATTAAACATCAATCTATAATTTTCTAGGAGTGACAACGTGAAAGATCTACTAAAGATCCTTAAGCAACAAGGGCATAACGACGATTTTGATGCAATCCGTATTGGACTGGCATCTCCACAAAAGATTCGTTCATGGTCATATGGTGAGGTTAAGAAACCTGAAACCATTAACTATCGTACATTTAAACCTGAACGTGATGGTTTGTTCTGTGCCAAAATTTTTGGGCCAGTAAAAGATTACGAATGTTTATGTGGTAAATATAAACGTTTAAAACATCGCGGCATCATTTGTGAAAAATGTGGCATCGAAGTGACATTGGCTAAAGTACGTCGTGAGCGTATGGGGCATATTGAACTTGCGAGTCCTTGTGCACATATCTGGTTCCTGAAATCATTGCCATCACGTATGGGTTTGATTCTTGATATGACTTTACGTGATATCGAACGTGTGCTTTATTTTGAAGCGTTTGTTGTTATTGAGCCTGGTATGACCACCTTAGAGCGTGGCCAACTTTTAACAGATGAAGGTTACCTTGAAACTGTTGAAGAGTTTGGTGATGAATTTGATGCGCGTATGGGTGCAGAAGCCGTTCTGGAATTATTATCTTCTTTGAAGCTTGATCGTGAAATCGAAAAAGTTCATGAAGGCATGGGCGCGACTAAGTCAGAGACTAAACTTAAAAAGTTAGGTAAACGTCTTAAACTTCTCGAAGCATTCCAAACATCTGACAACAAACCAGAATGGATGGTAATGACAGTTTTACCTGTATTACCTCCTGAGTTACGTCCTTTAGTTCCATTAGAAGGTGGACGTTTCGCAACATCTGATTTGAATGATTTATATCGTCGTGTCATTAACCGTAATAATCGTTTAAAACGTTTATTAGATTTAAACGCGCCAGACATTATCGTACGAAATGAAAAACGCATGTTGCAGGAATCTGTTGATGCCTTATTAGATAATGGTCGTCGCGGTCGTGCCATTACCGGTTCTAACAAGCGTCCATTAAAATCGCTTGCTGACATGATCAAAGGTAAGCAAGGTCGTTTCCGTCAGAACTTGCTCGGTAAACGTGTTGATTACTCTGGTCGTTCAGTAATCGTGGTTGGTCCAACATTGAAATTACATCAATGTGGTCTTCCTAAGAAAATGGCATTGGAATTATTCAAACCATTTATCTTTAGTAAGCTGGAACGTTTAGGTATTGCTACAACGATTAAAGCAGCGAAGAAACTTGTTGAAAAAGAAGGTACCGAAGTTTGGGATATTCTTGAAGACGTTATTCGTGAACATCCGGTTATGTTGAACCGTGCACCAACTCTGCATAGATTAGGTATTCAGGCATTTGAACCTGTTCTAATTGAAGGTAAAGCAATTCAGTTACATCCTTTAGTATGTACAGCCTTTAATGCGGATTTCGATGGCGATCAAATGGCGGTACACGTACCGTTATCAATTGAAGCACAAATTGAAGCTCGTGCATTAATGATGTCGACCAACAATATTCTTTCACCTGCAAATGGTGAACCAATTATCGTTCCTTCTCAGGACGTTGTATTGGGTCTTTATTATATGACACGTGATCGTGTTAATGGTAAAGGTGAAGGCATGGTCTTTTCTGGCATTGAAGAAGTGCAACGCGCTTATTCAAACGGTGATGTTGAGCTACAAGCGCGAGTTAAAGTACGTATCAATCAAGCAATTGTTGATGAAGATGGTAATAGAACTGAATCAACTGATTTAATTGATACGACTGCGGGTCGTGCAATATTGTTTGATATTGTACCTAAAGGGTTGCCGTTCGCACTTGTTAACCAAGATATGAAGAAGCGTACTATTTCTCAGTTGATTAATGCTTGTTATCGCCGTCTTGGTTTAAAAGACACGGTTATTTTTGCTGATCAATTAATGTATACCGGTTTTGGTTATTCATCTCGTTCAGGTATTTCATTCTGTTCAGATGATATGGTAATTCCAGCATCTAAGGCCGATATTCTTGCTGCTGCAGAAGCAGAAGTTAAAGAAATTCAGGATCAATATACTTCAGGTCTTGTAACGTACGGCGAACGCTATAACAAAGTTGTTGATATCTGGTCTCGTACTAATGAGCAGATTGCTAAAGCCATGATGGACGGTTTAGGTTCAGAAAGTGTCGAAGATAAAGAGGGGAATATCGTTTCTCAACCTTCATTTAACTCGGTATTTATGATGGCCGATTCCGGTGCCCGTGGTAGTGCAGCGCAAATACGTCAGCTTGCGGGTATGCGTGGCTTAATGGCAAAACCAGATGGTTCCATCATCGAAACGCCAATCACAGCAAACTTCCGTGAAGGTTTATCGGTATTACAGTATTTCATATCAACTCATGGTGCACGTAAAGGTTTGGCCGATACCGCATTAAAAACAGCGAACTCAGGTTATTTGACTCGCCGTCTGGTAGACGTCTCACAAGATCTAGCCGTAAGCGGTCTGGATTGTGGCACTGAACATGGCATGATGGTTTCAAGTATTATCGAGGGTGGCGATGTTGTTGAACCACTTTCAGAGCGTGTTTTAGGCCGTATTGTTGCTGAAGATGTTGTTGATCATGAAGGCAAAGTGCTTGTTGAACGCGGTACTTTCCTAGATGAAAAATGGGTCGATAAGCTTGAAGATTTAGGCTTGGATCACATGAAGGTTCGTTCACCAATTGCTTGTGAAAATCGCCATGGTGTTTGCTCAACTTGCTATGGTCGTGATTTAGCACGTGGACATATCGTCAACCAGGGTGAATCTGTTGGTGTTATTGCAGCACAATCTATCGGTGAGCCGGGTACACAGTTAACCATGCGTACTTTCCACATTGGTGGTGCCGCGAGTCGTTCTGCTGCTGCAAATAGTATTGAAATTAAAGCGTCAGGTACCGTTCGTTTACACAACATTAAAACGGTACAACATGCTAAAGGTCATAATGTTGCGGTATCTCGTTCAGGTGAAATTACCTTGCTGGATGAACATAAGCGTGAACGTGAACGTTATAAAGTACCTTACGGTGCAGTTATTACCTTGAATGATGAAGATAAGGTTGAAGCGGGACAAGTTGTTGCAACTTGGGATCCTCACACTCACCCAATCATCACTGAGGTAGAAGGTAAAGTGATGTTCATCGATATCGTTGATGGTGTCACTGCGACATCAGAAGTTGATGATATTACTGGATTAGCGAGCTTAATTATTACCGATCCAAAGCAACGTGGTTCACAAGCGAAAGATTTACGTCCAATGGTGAAATTGGTAGATGACGCTGGCGAAGATTTGAATATCGCTGGCACTGAAATCCCTGCTCACTATGTTCTCCCTGCTGGCGCAATCATTAATCTGAAAGATGGCATCATGGTAGGTGTGGGTGATACGGTTGCACGTATTCCACAAGAATCATCGAAAACACGTGATATCACGGGTGGTCTGCCACGCGTTGCTGATTTATTTGAAGCACGGAAGCCAAAAGAGCCTGCAATTTTAGCGGAAATTACCGGTATCATCGGTTTCGGTAAAGAAACCAAAGGTAAGCAACGTCTCATGATTACACCTGCTGAGGGTGATCATTATGAAGCGTTGATACCAAAATGGCGTCATGTCACAACCTTCGAAGGTGAACACGTTGAAAAGGGTGAAGTTATCGCAGAAGGCGAACCTAGCCCGCACGATATTTTACGTCTGTTAGGTATTGAGGAGCTTGCCAACTACATTGTTGCAGAAGTTCAGGATGTATACCGTTTACAAGGTGTAAAAATCAACGACAAACATATCGAAGTTATTGTTCGTCAAATGTTACGTAAAGTTGAAGTGAGAAGTGCTGGCGACAGTAACTTCCTTCGTGGTGAACAGGTTGATCGTTCACGCTTATTAGAAGCGAATGACGCATTGCGTGCTGAAGGTAAACAAGAAGCATTATTTAATAATGTATTGTTGGGTATTACGAAAGCATCATTAGCGACTGAGTCCTTCATTTCAGCTGCATCGTTCCAGGAAACCACGCGGGTTCTAACCGAAGCCGCAGTAACTGGAAAAGTCGATGATTTACGTGGTCTGAAAGAAAATGTCATCGTAGGCCGCTTAATTCCGGCTGGTACAGGTATGACATATCATGAAGAACGTCGCCGTAAACGTAGTGAAGAACTTTTAAGCAAAATGGCTGCAACAATTGAAGAAGTAGCACCAGTTGAAGAAATTTCACCTGAAGCTCTTTTAGAGGCTGCTGTTGAAGAAGCTTCTGTAGCCGCTGCCCTTGATGCGCAAACACCCGATTCAGATTCATCTGAGACTGAATCAGTCAGTGAAAACTAAATTGGTGAAAAAAAGTTGAAACAAGGCGGGTTTACGGTTGACGTGAACCCGTCTTTTCACTAAAATTCGCCGCCTTACGACAGGTCAGACCCTTGAATAAGTTCAAATGGTCTGGCCTGTCGTTTATTTTCTGGAGTTAGGAAGAGTATGGCAACAATTAACCAGTTGGTAAGAAAACCGCGTAAACGTAAGGTCGAGAAAAGTAACGTACCTGCGTTAGAAGCGTGCCCACAAAGACGTGGTGTTTGTACCCGTGTGTACACAACAACCCCGAAAAAACCGAATTCAGCAATGCGTAAAGTTGCTCGTGTTCGTTTAACGAATGGTTACGAAGTAACAAGTTATATTGGTGGTGAAGGCCACAACTTGCAGGAGCACTCGGTTGTATTGATCCGTGGTGGTCGTGTTAAGGATTTACCTGGTGTTCGTTATCACACAGTACGTGGTTCATTAGATACATCAGGTGTACCTGATCGTCGTAATGGCCGTTCTAAGTACGGTGCTAAACGACCAAAAGGTTAAAAGTTTACAATTCGCTAAAAGTGCTGGCTGTATATACGGTTTAAGCATTTAGTATTTCAACAAGTTCGATAGGTATCAGGAAAACTCCTTTTATCTGAACTTTTTTAGAGAGAAGCTGGGTAATTCCATGGCAAGAAGAAGAGCAGCAGAAAAACGTTCAATTTTACCGGATCCGAAATTTAAGTCTGACGTAATTGCAAAATTCATTAATATGATTATGAAGCATGGTAAAAAGTCCATTGCTGAAAAAATCGTATATGGCGCTCTTGAAAGCGCTGCAGAAAAAGCAAAACTCAGTTCTGAAGAAGCATTAGAGAAAGCCCTCGAAAATGTCCGCCCAGTCGTAGAAGTTAAGTCACGTCGTGTTGGTGGTGCTACATACCAGGTTCCTTGTGAAGTTCGTCCTAATCGTCGTAATGCATTAGCAATGCGTTGGTTGGTTGATGCTGCGCGTAAGCGTGGTGAAAAAGGTATGGGTGCACGTTTAGCTGGTGAGATTTTCGAAGCTACAGAAAATCGTGGTTCAGCTGTTAAGAAGCGTGAAGATACACATCGCATGGCTGATGCGAATAAAGCGTTTGCTCATTACCGCTGGTAAGGGGTTAAAACGTAAGCGAGAAACAAGGTGGCACGAAAGACTCCTATTGAGCGTTATCGAAATATCGGCATCATGGCTCATATTGATGCAGGTAAAACGACAACCACAGAGCGAGTGCTTTTTTACACTGGAATCTCACACAAAATAGGCGAAGTTCATGATGGCGCAGCCACGATGGACTGGATGGAGCAAGAACAAGAGCGCGGCATTACTATTACCTCCGCAGCTACAACTTGTTTTTGGCAGGGGATGGATAAACAGTTCCCTGAACACCGTATCAACATTATTGATACACCGGGACATGTAGATTTTACGATTGAAGTTGAACGGTCGTTACGTGTTTTGGATGGTGCTTGTGCTGTCTTTTGTGCAGTAG